>OKUD01000330.1_pt1 | contig 16908 bp, 10 predicted proteins | sample 1606601 | NCBI WGS metagenome assembly OKUD01 (sample SAMEA3882517, study PRJEB24775) | human gut metagenome | biome: human-associated habitat; feature: intestine environment; material: feces | place: Netherlands | collected 2009/2010
TGGGTTTCTACGTTGGCCAGCGCTTTGGGCGTTTCCTGCTCCAGCAGGGCCAGCATCTGCTCCGTCATGGGCAGGTGGTATTTCTGCACGATCTCCTTGGCCTGTGCGCAGGTAGAACTATCCGGGTAAGCGGGGCCGGAGGCAATCATATCCAGCGGATCGCCCAGAATATCCGAAAGCACGATGGAAACCACATGGGCCGGGGCACACAGCTGGGCAAAACGGCCGCCCTTTACGCCGGAAAAGCGCTTGCGGAGGGTGTTGATCTCTACAATATCCGCCCCGCAGACCAGCAGGTTGTGGGTGAGTTCTTCCAGATCCGCGGCGGGGATGAGCGGCTTTTCAAACAAAGCGGAACCGCCGCCGGAAAGCAGGAACAGCACGGTGTCCTGTGCGGTCAGCCCGCTGACGAGGTCCAGCGCCTGCTGGGTGGCGGTAAAGCTGTTCTCGTCCGGGATGGGGTGCCCGGCTTCCCGGATGGTAAAGTTGGCGATGGGGCCTTTGCTGTGGTTGTACTTGGTAATGACAATACCGGTATCAATGCGGGAACCCAGAATGCGGCTGGCGGCGTGGGCCATCTGCCAGGCACCCTTGCCGGCGGCAACCAGCACAACGCGCCCGGAACCGAAATCGCGTCCTTCCAGCGCTTTGCGGACGGCCTCGTCCGGCTGGGCGGCGGTGATGGCGGCCTGAATGATTGCGTCAGCATCTTGGCGGAGTTTAGACATAGGGAACACACTCTTTTCTGTTTTGTATGTTGGTTCTTTAATTTCTGTTATAACATGCAAATCAATCATTCAGCAATCGGCAGAACGTACAGAATTGGCGGCAAAATTTTGGCGGCACGGGGATGCCCGCACCGCCAAAAAAACAGAATTTTGAGGTTTTACAGGTCGCGGCCCAGCTTGATGCCAGTCAGGTGCTCGTAATACTGGGCAATGGCGCTGTGGTCTGCCTGGCCCTTGCCATTGCTGTGCAGCCACTGCAAAATTTCCTGCACTTCGGCGGTCATCGGCACCGGGGCACCCACGGTGTGGGCGCAGTCCAGGGCGTTGTTCAGGTCCTTGATGTGCAGGTCAACCTTGAAGCCGGGCTTATCGTTGCCCTCGATCATCATGGGAGCTTTGGCGTTCATGACGGTGGAACCAGCCAGGCCGCCCTTGATGGCCTGGAACACCAGGTCGGGGTCAACACCGGCTTTCTGGGCCAGGGTCAGGGCTTCGGCCACAGCCTGGATGTTGGCCGCCACGATGATCTGGTTGGCCAGCTTGGTGGTGTTGCCTGCGCCGATGCCGCCGCACCGCACAGCGGAAGAACCCATGGCCAGCAGGACTGGCTTGAAGGTGTTGAAGACCTCTTCCTCGCCGCCGACCATGAAGGAAAGGGTGCCGTCAATTGCCTTGGGCTCGCCGCCGGAAACGGGGGCGTCCAGCATCTGGATGCCGCGGGCGGCAAGCTCGGTGGCAATCTCCTTGCTGGCGATGGGGTTCAGCGAGGTCATATCAATAAAGGTGGAGCCGGGTTGCATGTGGGCGGCAACGCCGTTTGCACCCAGCATGACCTGTTTGACCTGCGGGGCGTTGGGCAGCATGGTCAGCACAAGATCACAGGTGGAGCCGATGGTGGGCTGGTCGGCTACTTTGGCGCCGCAGGCTTCCAGCTCAGCTGCGGCGGCGGGGGAGTGGCTGTCCACCGTAACGTCATAGCCGGCTTTGAGCAGGTTTTTGGCCATGGGGCGGCCCATAATGCCAAGACCGATAAAACCAATTTTCATACGATCACACGACCCTTTCTTTGTAAGGCGTATCTGAAAACAAAGAAATAAACTAAATTTTCGACTTTTCAGATACACCCAGGAAAACATGGGATACCCTGCCGGAACAAAAGCGGCGGGCAAGATAAAAACAATTTTATTATAGTAATGGATTATACAAATTGCAAGAAGAACTTTTGTGAAACACATAAAAATATAGGTAAAAAGTCAGAAAAATAAGGGGGACTGCGTTGCACAAGGGCAAAACGTGTGATAGAATAATAGAAATATCTCCGGTTAATACGGATGCGCTGCGGGGGCCAACCCGCACAAGGGAAAGTGAAGGAAAGAGTTATGGAACGCCGCCCAATCAAAACGATCCGCAATCAGGTGTATCAGATCCTGAAGGATGATATCTGCGAAGGAAGATTTGCTCCCGGCCAGTGGCTGCAGGAAAACGAGCTGGCAGAGCGCCTGTGCGTGAGCCGCAGCCCCATCCGGGAAGCACTGCGCCAGCTGGCTTCGGACGGGCTGGTGGTGGAGATCCCCAACAAGGGTGTGTTTGTAAAAGAGTTTACCGCGCGGGACATTGAGGAAATTTTTGACCTGCGTGTTCTGCTGGAAGATTACGCCATCAGCAAGCTGCAGCACCACCTGACCACGGCGGATATGCAGCAGCTGATCGACTGCCTGAACGAGATGGAGCGGCTGCACGCCCAAAAGGACCTGCGTGCCTACACGGATATGGATTCTAAGCTGCACGGGCTGCTGATTGAACTGTGCGGCAACAGCCTTTTGGAATCCATGTATGCAAGGATCCATTCGCTGAACCAGCAGTTCCGTATTTATTCGCTGACAAGTACCCAGCGCTTTAATGAATCGATGGAAGAGCACCGCGATATTGTACACTGCCTGCTGACCAACAATGCGGACGAGGCAAGGGCCATCAACAAGCGCCATTTGCAGCTGGCGAAAGATAAAATTATCCAGCATTTTTCTGAGCAGGAAGCCCTGAAACAGGCAGCGGATGCACAGCCCAAAACAACCGCCGAAGCGGACAAAAAAGCAAAATAAAATGTGCCCCCGGCAGCTTTGCATTGCTGCAGGGGGCACTGCTGTTATGGAAGATAAAATCAGGAACTGAGCTGTTCTTTGTGGTATTGCAGGGTGTACAGCTGATAGTACCGCCCATGACGGGCCAGCAGCTCCTGGTGGCTGCCCTGCTCCAGAATTTTGCCGTGGGACAGCACGATGATGTTGTCCGCGTGCTGGATGGTGGAAAGGCGGTGGGCAACGATCAGCATGGTGCCGACGGTGCGCATTTTTTCCAGAGAATCCTGAATCAAAAGCTCGGTTTCGGTATCAATGTTGGCGGTTGCTTCGTCCAGAATCATCACGCTGGGCTTGTGGATGATCGTGCGGGCAAAGCTGAGCAGCTGGCGCTGACCGGCGGAGAAGTTGTTGCCGCGCTCGCGCACTTCCTCATCCAGGCCGTGGTCCAGCTTGTTGATGAAATGGTCAGCGTTGACATAGCGGCAGACCTGCATGATCTCTTCGTCCGAGATGTTATCATCCCGCAGGACAATGTTGCTGCGGATGGTGCCGGAAAAGAGGAAAACATCCTGCAGCATTTGTCCAAAATGGCGGCGGAGAGAAGAAATTTTGATTTTGCGGATGTCGATGCCGTCAATCAGAATTTCGCCCTTCTGGAACTCGTAATTGCGGCAGATGAGGGACAGGATGGTGCTTTTGCCGGAGCCGGTGGAACCGACAAAAGCCACGGTTTCCCGCGGGGAAACATGGAACGAAACGCCCTGCAGCACCCATTCGCCGGGAATATAGCTGAACCAGACATCGCGGAACTCAATTTCGCCTTTTACATCGGTCAGCTCAATGGCGTCGGGGGCATCCACCAGCTTGGGCTGAATGTCCATAATAGAAAAGACTTTTTCCGACGAGGCCAGCGCGGATTGCAGCCAGTTGAACTGCTCGGCCAGGTTCTGGATGGGGGTAAAGAACTTGGAAATGTACATGTAGAAGGTGACGATGGTGCCGCCGGTGATGGTCTGCCCCAGGAAAGAAACGTTGTTCAGGTGGCCCATGCCGCCCAGGTAGAACAGGCACAAAATAGAGCTGATGTACAGCATGTAGACCAGCGGGCGGAATACGCCGAACACAAAAATCTGTTCCTGCGTGACCTTGGAAAGGGTCTGGCTTTTTTGGTAGAACTCCGCCATCTTTTCGTCCTCGCGGCCAAAAATCTGGGTGACCTTGATACCGGAAAGGTTCTCCGAAAGATAGGTGTTGATGTCAGTGGTGGCATCCTTGACCTTACGGTAGGCCCGGCGGGAAAACTTGCGGAAGATGACAGTGAAGATGACGATGAAGGGAACAAAGCAGAGCACCATCAGGGTCAGCGCATAGTTCAGGCAGAGCATGGCCACCAGAATGCCCAAAATGACGAACGCATTTTTGATCAGGTTCACCAAAAGGTTGGTGAACATCATGGAAATGGCGTTGGTATCGTTGGTAACGCGGGTAACAAGCTTGCCAACCGGGATCTCGTTGAGCTGCTCGTGGGAGAGGGACTCAATGTGGGTGAACAGATCCTCGCGCAGATCGGAGATGATGCGCTGGCCGACCCGCTGCAGAATGACCGCCTGAAAATAGGTGCTTGCCATCGAGAACACCAGAACCCCCGCATAGACCGCGACCGAAGCGAACAGGCGGCTGAGGGCAAAATCGGCGGCGACAAGTTCTTCGATCGCACCGACGATTAGGGGAGAGATAATGTCGTAAGCGATGGAGAAGAGCATCAGGAAGAGAACCAGAAGAAACTTGGCCCAGTACGGTTTGGCATAGGCGAACAGGCGGCGCAGAATCTCGCCGTCTGCCATGGTGCGCTCAAAACCCATGGCGGTCTTTTTATCTTTGACCGAAACGTAAGCAAAAATCAGCAGCGCGGTAACGGCACCGATGACGCCGCCAACCAGCAAAAGCGGGTTTATATTAAGCATTGTCATCACCTCCGGCTTCATCTTCCAGCCGCTGCAGGTCCACCATGCGGCGGTACTTGGGGCAGCTGGTGTACAGCTCATCGTGGGGGCCGACGGCCTCAATCTTGCCATCATCCAGGAAGATGATCTTATCCAGCCGCTCCACCGTGGAAATGCGGTGGGCAATCAGCAGGGTGGTCTTGTTGGCGCGGCTGGATTTCAGGTTGTCCAGAATGATTTTTTCGGTGCGGGTGTCCACAGCGGAAACAGAGTCATCCAGAATCAGGATGGGGGCGTTTTTCAGCAGGGCGCGTGCAATGGAGATGCGCTGCTTCTGGCCGCCGGAAACGGTCACGCCGCGCTCACCCAGAACGGTTTCGTAACCATCCTTAAAGTCCACGATGTTGTCCCGCACATCGGCCAGGCTGGCGGCGTGGTCGATCATTTCGGGGGAGGCATCGTCCACACCAAAGCCGATGTTGTGGGCGATGGTATCCGAGAAGAGGAAGTTGTCCTGTGGAACATAGGCGCAGGCAGCGCGCACAGAATGGATGGACAGGGTGTTCACATCCTTGCCGTCCACAAACAGGGTGCCGTCCGGCACGTTGTAGGTGCGCAGCAGCAGGTCCACCAGCGCCGTTTTGCCCGCGCCGGTCTTGCCCACAATGCCCACGCTTTCGCCGGGGTGGATGGTGAAGGAGATATCCTGCAGCACATCGTATTCGCCGTCCGGGTAGCGGAAGGTCAGGTGGCGGAATTCCACACTGCCCTGCGGGTTCTGCAGCTCCTGCACGCCGGGGCGGTCGGCCACATCAATGGGGGCGTTCAGCAGCTCGGTGATGCGGTTCAGCGATGCCTTGCCGCGGGCTGTTTTTTCAATCAGCATCGAGATCGCCATGATCGGCCAGACGATGGATTCAAAGTAGCCGATGTATTCCACCAGTTGTCCGGCATTGAACCGGCCCTGGTAGACCAGATAACCGCCATACCCCAGGATGACACAGATGACGGATTCGACAAACAGGGTCACGAGCACTTCCAGCAGGGTGGCAATTTTGGTGTAGATGACGTTGATCTCCTCGTTCTGTTTGTTCAGCTTGCGGAACGCCATGAGCTCTTTCAGCTCTTTGACAAACGCCTTGATAACGGCAATGCCGGAGAAATTCTCCTGTGCAAAGTCTGAAAGATCGGAGAATGCCTGTTGGCGTTCTTCCCAGCGCTTGGTCATGGCGGTGCCCATGACGGTGCCGATGCCGAACATGATGAGGGCAGGGATCAAAGCCAGCAGGGTGAGCTTATAATCCATGCGCCACATTTTGTACAGGGCCATCAGGCCGAGAACCAAAGCGTCAAAGAACATCAGGATACCATCACCAAAACATTCTTGGATGGTATCAATATCATTGGTGTAAAGGCTCATCAGGTTGCCGACCTTGTTAACCTGGTAATACTGCTGCGAAAGCTGGCGGCTGTGGTCAAACATCCGCTCGCGCAGGTTGGCAGCAACCCGCACAGCGGAGCCGAAAAAGCAGATACGCCACAAAAAGCGCCCAATGACCATGAGCACCACGATCCAGATCATGGGCAGGCAGATGTGCTGCAGCAAAACCTCTTTGGTAAAGGGCAGGGTCTGGCCGTTTACGACCACCTGCCCCAGGTTGACCCCGTTGATGACCAGACGGTAAAACTGGGGGATCAACAGCTGGATATAGTCAACCATTAAAAGGGCCAGCAGCCCAAGCAGCAGCACGGGCGCATTTTTGAGGTAATAACGGTTGATGTACTTGCCGAAAATCACGGCATTTCCTCCTTTTCCTTGCAGGGATACAGCCGGGCAGCCCGGTCGGCGGCAAAAGTGCCGTATCTTTCAGTATATAGGACGGGAACGGTTGAGTCAACGCAAAACGCGAAAAAGTGGGGAATACAGCCGAACAGGGGGGAAGCGTCTTTTATTATGAAGCACAGCCCCTACGGTTTCGATAGGAAATAGGTTGTTTCTGGATACACAAATGTTTCTTCTTTATATAAGGATACAAAATATAAGGATACAACATGAACTGCTTTTACACATAGATTTCGTTGTTGCGGGCGGGCAGCTTTTGCACCACGGCTTTGTGGGCGGCGGTTTCGCGCCAGGCGGCGGGACTTAAACCCGTTTCCCGCTTAAACACGCGGCACAGGTAGTTGGCACCGGAAAAACCGCACAGCCCGGCGATCATTTCCAGGCTGTACTCCCGCTCGGCCAGCAGCAGTTTGGCAGCTTCAATGCGCACGCTGGTCAAAAAGCGACCCGGCGGCATGCCCATCTCGGAAGAAAAGACCCGCACAAGGTGGCACTTGCTGACCCCAAGCTGGGCGCTGAGTTCTTCCACGCCGTACAGGGCCATGTAGTTATCGCGGATGGCTTCCACCGCGCGGGCTACCAACGGCGAAAGACGGCGGGATTCCTCGTCCCCGTGGGCAAGGGCGCACAGCAGGGTGTAGGGGGCGGCGGCGCTGGCGGCATCGTCGGCATTCCCGGCACCGCACACGCGGGCCAGCAGCTCCGCTGCACCGGGGCAGGAAGCCCCATCCGCAAAGCGCGGCTGCGGCAGCCCGGCCAAAAACTGCTGCACGGCCAGCCCGGTCAGCCGCACGCACAGCAGATGGCAGGGGGTAACGGGCCGCAGCGTGAAGGTGCCAAAGCCCAGCAAAAGATCGCCGGAGGAGCCCGCTGCGCTCTGGCTGCCGGGGCATTCCAGCACGCACTGCCCGCTGGAAAGTACCCCTGCCCAAAGGCCCTCGCCGGAAAGGGTAAGCGGCGCTTCGCCCTGCAGTTCCTGCACTGCGGCGCAGGCGCAGCAGGTGGTTGGATCAAATATCAATTTCTGACCTCCAATATCAATAAAGTGCTATATCTTTTTCAATCGTACCCTGCTATTATAGATTTGTCAAGAAAAATACGTGCTGAGCGTATCAATAAAATCATAAAAACCAATTTGGAGGTAATGACCCATGGCCAGCATTAGTTGCCGTCATATTTACAAAATCTATCCGGGCAATGTTACTGCCGTTAAGGATTTCAACCTGGAAATCGCTGATAAGGAATTTATCGTTTTCGTCGGTCCTTCCGGCTGCGGTAAGTCCACCACCCTGCGTATGATCGCAGGTCTGGAAGAAATCTCCAAGGGCGAAATGTACATCGGTGACCGCCTGATCAACGATGTTCCCCCGAAAGACCGCGACATCGCCATGGTGTTCCAGAACTACGCTCTGTACCCGCACATGACCGTGTACAAGAACATGGCATTCGGCCTGGAACTGCGCAAGATGCCCAAGGACGACATCGACAAGCGCGTTCGTGAAGCTGCTAAGATCCTGGAAATCGAGCACCTGCTTGACCGTAAGCCGAAGGCTCTGTCCGGTGGTCAGCGCCAGCGTGTTGCTCTGGGCCGCGCAATGGTTCGTAACCCGGCCGTCTTCCTGCTTGACGAGCCTCTGTCCAACTTGGATGCTAAGCTGCGTACCAGCATGCGTACCGAGATCATCAAGCTGCACAAGAAGCTGGCTACCACCTTCATCTATGTTACCCATGACCAGACCGAAGCTATGACCATGGGCGACCGCATCGTTGTTATGAAGGACGGCATGATCCAGCAGGTCGATACCCCGCAGAACCTGTACGATTATCCCTGCAACATCTTCGTCGCAGGCTTCATCGGCAGCCCCCAGATGAACTTCCTTGATGGCACCCTGCAGAAGAGCGGCGACCAGTACACTGTCGATCTGGCCGGCACCACCATTCCTCTGCCGAAGGAAAAGACTGCGGACGGCAAGCTGGATGCTTACGTCGGCAAGACCCTGAAGGTCGGCATCCGTCCTGAGGACATCAAGGACGACGAGGAGTTCCTGGAAAAGCATCCCAACAGCCACCTGAACGCCGAGGTCGAAGTCTCCGAGCTGATGGGCGCTGAGATCTACCTGTACCTGACCTATCAGGGCCAGAACCTGATGGCTCGTGTTGCTCCCACCTCCAAGTCCCGCCGTGGTGACAAGATCGTGGTTGCTATGGATACCAACAAGATCCATCTGTTCGATCCCGAGAGCGAGAAGACCCTGCTCAACTAATTCACACGCATTATACAGCGGTTCCGTTGCGGCGGAACCGCTTTTTTACTAATACTGCGCCGCAAAATCCGCGCTGCATCGACAGCTGCCGGAGCACAGCGGCACCAAACGGAGGCTCAAACCATGCGCATCGCCAACTACCTGCGGCCTGACTGCGTCGCACTGCGCCAACGGGCAGACTCGCTCACCGGTGCAGTGCAGCAGATGGTTACACTGCTGAACGGGACTGACAATCTGACTGACACCGCTGTGTTTGCGGCGGACGTCCGCGCCCGGCTGGCGCTGGGCGGCGTCTGTGTGGGCAACGGCCTGGCCATCCCGCACGCCAAAAGCACCGCCGTCAGGCAGCTGCAGCTGGCTGCGCTGACGCTGGACCCGCCGCTGCCCTGCGACACACCGGACGGCAAGCCGCTGGACCTGCTGGTGATGATCGCCGCCCCCGCCGAAGCCAACGACCTGCACGTACAGGTGCTGGCCGAGCTGGCGACGCTCTTTCTGGACACCGATTTCTGCGCCCGCCTGCGGGAGAGTGAGACCCCCGAGGCATTCTGCCGCGCCATCTCCGCGCGGGAGGAGCAGGACGCGCAGGAGCCGCCGTCTGCCCCGTCTGACGCAGCGCCGGGCGCCGCCAAGCCCGGCTATCAGCTGCTGGCCGTGACGGCCTGCCCCACCGGCATCGCGCACACCTATCTGGCGGCGGAGGCGCTCCAGCAGGCCGCGCAGGCCCGCGGCCTGACGCTCAAGGTCGAGACGAACGGCGCTGCCGGTGTCAACGACGAGCTGACCGATGATGAGATCCAGGCCGCAGAGTGCGTGATCGTGGCGGTGGATCGCTCGATCCCGCTGGCGCGATTCGTTGGCAAGCGGCTGGTCTATGCCTCGGCGGGGGATGCCGTGCGCGACGCGGACAGACTGCTGGAAAAGGCCGTTTCCGGCAAGGCTCCCGTCTACCGCGGCGGGCACGCCTTCCGCACCAGCGACTGGAAGGAGCTGGGCCGCGAATACTACGGCCACCTGATGAGCGGCATCTCCCACATGCTGCCGTTTGTTGTGGCGGGCGGCGTGATGCTGGCGCTTTCCCTGCTGCTGCAGCACCTTTTTGGCCGCAGCGACATCACCACCATGATGACGAACGTCGGCAACGCTGCGTTCAGGATGATGTACCCCGTGCTGGCTGCGTTCATCGCTTACAGCATTGCGGACCGCCCCGGCTTTATGCCCGGCCTGATGGGCGGCTACCTGGCACAGCTCGGCACAACCACCGCCCCCCGGTTGGGCTGGATCTCCAGCGGGTTCTGGGGGGCCATTGTCGCGGGCTTTGCTGCCGGTCTGGCTGTGCGGCTTCTGAATTACCTGTTCCGCCGCATTCCGCAGGAGCTGGATCACATCAAAACCGGGCTGCTGGTCCCGCTGTTGAGTCTGCTGTTTGTCGGTGCCCTGATGGTCATGGCCATCAATCCGCCGCTCGGGCGTTTCAATGCCTGGCTTTCCATCCAGCTGGATGGGATGCAGGGCGGCAGCCGTCTGGTGCTGGGCACGCTGCTGGGCGGCATGATGGCTACCGACTACGGCGGGCCGATCAACAAGGCCGCCTACGTCAGCGGCACGCTGGCACTGGTAGACCAGCAGTATGACCTGATGGCCGCTGTCATGGCGGGCGGCATGATCGGCGGCATGGTGCCGCCCATCGGCGTGGCGCTGGCCTGCCTGCTGTTCCCGACGCGGTTCACCAGCACCGAGCGCTGCTCTGCGCCGCAGACCCTGCTGATGGGCGCGACCTTCGTGACCGAGGGTGCGCTGCCGTTTGCACTGCGCGACCCGCTGCGGGTCAGCCTCGCCTGCATCGCAGGCAGTGCACTGGCCGGGTTCATAACGATTTTGCTGGGCTGCGGGTGTCCCGCGCCGCACGGCGGGTTGTTTTTGCTGCCGGTCATGGAAAACCCGCCGGGCTTTCTGATTGCGCTGGCTGTCGGCACCCTGACCACGGCCCTGCTGCTGGGTATGCTGAAAAAGCCGCTGAAGCATTGATTTTCGCTTTACTTTTCGTATTTTCCGGCAGTCTTATACAAATTGCATTTACATAAAACCCCGCTGTGCGTTGCGTACAGCGGGGCTTTATGCTATAATTTAGTATATATGTGATTTTTGTGGAGGAGGGCCCCGTCCCTATGGAACAGGTCAAATCATTTTGTCGGCGGTACCGTCGGCTGCTGCTGGCTGCGGCCTATCTGGCTATTTTTGCCGTAGGCGTGCTGTATCTGCGCGTCACGGTCAACATCCCGCCGGAGGGCGACGATAAGCTGACGCTGAACCTCTGGCTGTATGACTTCCAGCGGATGCCGTTCTGGCAGTATGCTCTGCAGGACCTGCAGGGGCGGCTGCGGTACTTTACGCTGCAGGAGGTCCGTTTTTTCCCGTTCCATTACCCGAACGCCGTCGACCTGCTGTTTTACACCAGCCTGACGCACTACCGGCTCTACATCATCGCCTGGACCGGCGCGGCGGCCTTCGCTGTCAGCCGCGTGGCGGCCAGACTGGGCAGTGGGGATGCGCTGGCGCTGGGCGGCTTTGCGCTGGCGCTGGCCGCGGCCCCCATCTGGAACGAGGGCATGTACAGCTACTACGCCGTACCGCAGCGGGCGCTGTTCTGGGCTATGACGGCCTGGCTCTGCCTGTTTGCGTGGCAGGGGACACGGCACCGCCGCTGGGCTGTGCTGGGCGCGGTGCTGTCCTTTATCGCCTGCGGCACCTATGAGATCGGCTATGTCTTTGCGCTGCTGGCGCTCGTCGTCTGGCTGCTGCGCCGACGCAGCGTCAAAAACGCCCTGCTGGATACGGCTCCCGCGCTGGGCGGCATGGGCGCGGCGCTTGTGTTCCACGTTCTGTGCGGGCGCAACGGCGGCACCGGCAACGAGCTTTCTCTGGATATTCCCGCCGTGCTGCGCGTCACCGTGCAGCAGATGGCCGCGTCGCTCCCTGGGCTGAACTCCCGCCTTTTGCAGGAGGACGCAGGGGTCATCACGAACGGGGATCGGCTGTGGCCGCTGGCGCTGGGTGTGCTGGCCGGACTGTTGATCTTCTTCGGCGTACCGTTTAAAAAGCTGCGCGGCAGAACGCTGGGCGCACTGGCCGGGTTCGGCCTGGCCGTCTGGGCACTGCCCGCGCTGCTGCTGGCTTTGTCCGCCCGCTATCAGCAGCCCGAGGCCATTACCTGGCAGTGGGGCTACATTCCCGCGGCGGCCAGCTCCATCGGCTTTACGCTGCTCGTCGCAGCGCTGCTGGCGCTGCTGGCGGGCCTGTGCTGTAAGCTGCCGAAAGTTCTCTCCGTGGTATCACGGCTGGCCCTGACGGCGGCGCTGGCGGTGGGTCTCTGCCTGAACGGCGGCTACCTGCGCGGTGTCGTGCGCACCCACCATGCCGAGAATCTCGCTGCCTATCAGTTCTTTGTCCGCACGATTGAGGCCGGTCTTGCCGATGCCGTACAATCCGACGACCTGATTCTCTGCAACGAGAACGTCTGGGACAGCAACGCGGAGGCCGAGTCCGCTTTCTTCAGCCGGTTCACCGGGCGCGCCCTGCACGCACAGGTCCTTTGGACCGAGAACCCCGCCACCGACGGCGACGCCTACGCCTACCAGACCTACCGCAATTACGGCGGCTACGATCTGGCGTGGTGCGGCAGACTGCAAAGCGCCGACAGTGACCTGATGGACGGGGTACAGGTCTACGTGCAGAGCGCCTATGTTCCCGACAACGCTGTCATCAAGTACAAGGTCCGTCTGGCCGACGGCACCGAGGAGGCCCGCGCCATCTGCCTGCTGGACTGCACCCAGACCCCGCGGGACCGGAACGGCGACTATCTGGCCACTGTTGAGGACACGTCCATCGTGAACGCCAAGCTCATGATCTGGGACGGCTGATAAACTGTGAGGGAGCCCCGGATGAAACACTTTATTGCCTTTTGCCGCCGCAACCGGCTGTTTGCGGCGCTGCTGGCCGCCGAGCTGGCCGTTGTCTGCGCGCTGGCAGCCGGGCTGTTCGGCGCGCCGTATAAGCTGGCGCTGACGCCCGGCGACTTTACAAACACCCTGCCCGACATTGCCGCCGCGGACGACGACGGCTTAAAAATCTGGAACCAGATCGGCTATCACAGCGACGACCCGATGACCTTCTCGGCAGACAATATTGCTTTGCCTTCCGGTGCGTATGAGGTCACAGTCCGTTATTTTTCCTGCCAGACACCCGACGCGCCCACCTTTAATATGCTCAACGCTGCCGGGTCGCTGACCTTTGCCAGTGAACGCAGCCCCGCCGCCGTGACCTTTGACGCGCTGCGGCTGGACGACTGCCACCGCAGCCTGACGACCCGGCTTTGGGTCGGCTTCGGCGCGCGGATGCAGGACCTGACCGCCACCGTCACCTACGACCAGGGCCAGCTGTACATTTACAGCATCACCCTGACCGAGCAGCCCATCTACCGCGCGGCGCGGCTGCTCTGCTTCCTTGTGCTGTTTGCCGCTGCGGACGCCGCACTGCTGCTCCTGTTTGCCCATGTGGGGGAGCGGGGCGCTGCCCGCCGCCGTGCGCTGCGTCTGCCGCTGGCGCTGGCGGGCATCACGCTGCTGGCCTGCCTGCCGCTGTTCAGCAACTATCTGTACTTCGGCCATGATTTGGAATTTCACATGCAGCGCATCGCCGCCATGGCTGCGGAGCTGTCCTACGGGCAGTTCCCGGTGCGGCTGACCACGACCACGCTGAACGGCTATGGCTACGCCAGCCCGCTTTGCTACTGTGAGCTGTTTCTGCTGCTGCCCGCGCTGCTCTACAACCTGTGGCTGCCGCTGCGCACCTGCTACCAGGTCTACCTCTTTGCGGTCACGCTGGCGACCTGCCTGATCGCCTATTTCAGCTTTGCCAAAATCACGGCCAACCGTCGGCTGGGTCTGCTGGGGGCGCTGCTCTACACGCTGTCCGCCTACCGGCTGACCTGCGTCTACACCCGCGCCGCCGTCGGCGAGTTCACGGCCATGGCGTTTTTCCCGCTCGTACTGCTGGGTCTGTACGCCATCTACACCAGCGACAGGCCCCGCTTCGGGAATTGGCTGCCGATGGCGCTGGGCATGGCGGCCATGGTGCAGAGCCATCTGCTCTCCTGTGAGCTGACGGCGCTGCTGCTGATTTTGTTTTGTCTTTTGCGCCTGCGGGAGACTCTCCGCCCCGCGCGGCTGCTGGCCTGGGTCAAGGCCGCGCTGTTGGCCGTGGGGCTGAGCGCGTGGTATCTTTTCCCGTTCCTGATCTCCACAAGCACCATTCCGTTCCTTGTCAACCGCAGTGATCTGGTCGGTAAGCTGCAAAAGCACGGCCTGTACGCCGTGCAGCTGTTCAGTTTCTTCGGCACGGCGGGCGGCTCCTCCGCGGAGGGCACGACCCACGACATGGCGCTGACCCCCGGTCTGCCGCTGCTGCTGGCGCTTGCGCTGGCGTTTTACTGCCTGTGGCGCGCCCAGGCCCGCGGGGACACACGCCCCGCCGCAAAACACCTGTACACTGCCACCGGCTTTGCCGTGCTGACGCTCGTGCTCTCGCTCCACGCCTTCCCGTGGGATTTTGTCGAGGGCTGGTTCGGCCCCGCCGTCGGCAAGGTCGTGGGAATGTTCCAGTTCCCGTTCCGCTTTCTCTCGCTGGGCACGCTGCTGCTCTGCGCGGCTGCGCTGTTTGCGCTGCAGCTGCTGCCGGAGCGCCGCGCCGCGCTGGCCGCCGCGGGGCTTGTCTGCGCCGCGCTGCTGACCGCCAGCATCACCGAGACAAACATCATGAGCGCCCAGGGCGAAAGCTCCTACGCGACCTACAACCAGAACGCCACCATCAACTCCGTCGGCACGGCGGAATACCTCATCGACGGCGCCAGCTCCTATGAGGCCATCTGGGCGCAGCCCAAGCCCGCCAGCGGCGACCTGCACCTTGTCAGCTATGAAAAGCGTGAGGGCGTCGCCTATGTCAGCGTCGAGAACGACGGCGGCGAGGCGGCCATCTCGCTGCCCATCTATAACTACGGCAATTATTATGCCGCCGACGAGAGCGGCGCGCCGTTTGCCATCACCAGCGGCGAGAATATGCGCATCGTACTGACGATCCCCGCGGGCTACACCGGCACGATCCATGTCCGGTACCACGCCCCCGGGTATTGGCGCGCGTTTGAGGCGCTCTCCGCCGTCAGCCTGCTGGGGGTCATCGGCTGCACCCCTGCCACTGTGTAAACGAGGTCACCACCCATGCCCAACCGCATCAACTATCAGCTTGAAATGGAAAAGGTCCTGCGCACGCTGGACGGCACCCGCCCGAAGCTGCTGCTGCACGCCTGCTGTGCGCCGTGCTCGAGCGCAACACTGGAGCGCCTGTCCGCGCACTTTGACCTGACCATTCTTTACTACAATCCCAACATCTACCCGCCGGAGGAATACCACCGCCGCGAGGCCGAGCTGGAACGCTTTGTCGAGCAGGCCGGGTATCACTACCCCGTGGTGGAGCTGCCCTACGACCCGCAGGAGTTCTATACCGCCGTGAAGGGGTTGGAAAACGAGCCGGAGAAGGGCGCACGCTGCACGGTCTGCTATCGGCTGCGGCTGGAGCAGGCCGCCCGCTATGCCGCCGACCACGGCTTTGACTGGTACTGCACAACGCTCTCGATCTCCCCGATGAAGGATCCCGTGCGGCTGAACGAGCTTGGCACTGAGCTGGGCAGGCAGTACGGCGTGCCGTTCCTGCCCAGTGAGTTCCGCAAAAAGGACGGCTACAAGCGCAGCTTACAGTTGAGCGCCGAGTACGGCCTGTACCGGCAGGATTACTGCGGGTGCGTGTTCAGCAAGCGGGAGAGGGAAGCCACTGCAAAGTAGGGGCCGGGCATGCCCGGCTCTGCACCTCCCACTGTTGTGCTGTAAATTTTATGCTGCGGGCCGGACATGTCCGGCCCCTACCGTGTTATGAAAGGAGCCCCCTATGACCTTCTATCAAATTGTTTTTCTCTTCTTCGCCTACTCGTTCCTCGGCTGGGTGGGGGAGGTCCTCTTTACCGCCGTCGTGCACCGCAAATATCAGGACCGCGGCGTGCTGAGCGGTCCGCTCTGCCTTCTGTACGGCGTCGGCGGGCTGGTCATCACCTTTGCCCTCGGCGACATCCGTGAGGGCTGGTTCTTCCTGCTTGTATTCAGCGCCGTCTATGCCACGGTCATCGAGTGGATCGGCGGGCACATTCTGGAGTACACGACCCATACCCGATGGTGGGATTACAGCGCCATGCCGTTCAATTTGGACGGCTATGTCTGCCTCGGCGCGTCGCTGACCTGGGGTGCGCTCGGCGTTGTCGTGCTCAAATGGGGCAACCCGCTGCTGCTGGCGCTGTACAGCCTTGTGCCGCACGGCATCTGGGTTGTTGTGCTGCTGGCCGCGCTCGTCGTGTTCTGCGTCGATCTGGTCGGCACGCTGCTGGCCATGGCCGGTCTGCGCTACCGCTGGCCCGCCGCCGAGGCTGTAGAAAACCGTCTGGCAAACCTGACCGTCCGCGGCGGCATGTGGATCCTTGACCACGTCGAGCGCCGTATGGCGAAGGCCCATCCCGCACTGACCTTTGTCCGCCCCAAACGGCAGCAGACCGACACGTTTGCCGCCGGGTGCAGCCCGTATAAAATTATTTTACTGTTCTTCATCGGCGCGTTCCTCGGCGACATCACCGAGACGATCTTCTGCCGCGTCACCGGCGGCGAGTGGATGAGCCGCTCCAGCGTCGTGTGGGGGCCGTTCTCCATCGTGTGGGGCCTGGCCATCGCCATGGTCACCCAGCTGCTCTACCGCTACAAGGACAAGCCCGCCAGCTGGCTGTTCGTCATGGGCACGCTGCTGGGCGGTGCGTATGAGTACCTGTGCAGTGTTTTCACCGAGGTCGTTTTCGGTGCGGTGTTCTGGGACTACAGCGCGATCCCGTTCAACCTGGGCGGGCGCATCAACCTGCTGTACTGCTTCTTCTGGGGCTTTGCGGCGATTGCCTGGTTCAAGGTG
>OKUD01000343.1_pt1 | contig 16472 bp, 11 predicted proteins | sample 1606601 | NCBI WGS metagenome assembly OKUD01 (sample SAMEA3882517, study PRJEB24775) | human gut metagenome | biome: human-associated habitat; feature: intestine environment; material: feces | place: Netherlands | collected 2009/2010
CATATCTGGCTAAAGCATTATCTAACCATTCCTGATAACTGTCGGGGATTTCTTCACGTTCAGGATGTCCAAGCCAATACATTTCACCATATCGAGCAAGCATTGCCCAGTAATAAAAGGGTTCGTGAGCAAAGATAGAAACAGCAATAGTACTTTCTATTGGATGTTGAATCGGATAAAAATTTTTAACCAATTGCTGTGCATTCTCTATGGTAGTATTTCCATATATAGATATGCACTCTACCAAAAGTTCGCAAAACGCTTTGTAATGAAAGATGGCTATTTCTTTTTCATCTTCTACTACTATTATATCTTTATTCATATTGCTTTAATTTATAAGTTATTTCAAGTTGTGACTAATGGTTTGGTGAGAAACAACGTTAAGTTGTTTTCTCGACCTTGTTATAAACTTATCTTATTCCTTTCAACTCCTCTTTCATTTTCTCTTTTAGGTAAAAGAACAACAAAACATGCCAACACAAGTCAAAGGAGAATACGGCTTCTTCCTTTCTCCCTAATGCCTGATAGAACTTACATACATTCCGATATGCCATAAAAACAAATACAAGATAGATAGGCACCAGCATACAAAGACTTAATACCAAGACACAGACAGCTATCAGTGAATTTCTACAATAAGCTTTGTATTGTATCAATGCTTCTTCGTAATCGGAATTTTCCCAATAACCGAATGTTTTCAAATCCTCAACGCTCCAGCCTCTTTCTTTCAATAAATTAATAGCATAATCACGAATTTCATCATCATAGCCGTAACGCTTATAATTTTTTACAACATCTATTAGCTTATCATTGTCAAATCTCTTTAGAATATCAGAATCTTCCATAAAAAATTGTTTTATTGTTTATAATGGTTTGGTGAGAAACAGCGTTAGCTGTTATCTCGACCTTGTTAGATATATTTAAGGAATCTTGGGAGATAAACAGTATTCTTGAAGCCATTCTTCTTCCAATTCTTTAGCGATTCCATACTTTGAATACTCATCTTCATAACCTTCATGCCACATATAATAGTGAGAACCTTCATTTGCGAGAAATATTTCTTCTGCTCGTGCAATAGTGCTACAATAAGAAATATAAAGAGGAAAAATAGAAGCAAACATACTTATATCTTCAAAGGGAGAGTAAAGAACTGATTCGGTATCAGTTATGACAAATAAAGTTATATCTCTATTCTTATCCTTACTGCAAATACAGACTTCACCTTGATTAACCTGTGGTAAATCACATTTCTCTTTAAGATATAAATAGAAAGACTGGATATTTGAAATGTACTCTGGTATTTCAATATCCATCTTTTTAATAACGTCCTTTATACTCACTATTATATTAACTGTATATCGCATGAATCAATTATATCTAATTTGTTTATAAATGCACCTTTAGGTATAGGATATTTCGATAACCGACACCCGGCAGGTGTGTTTCCTGATCTCTAATAGCTGCACCCTATGAATCATCCAGTGAATCAAGCGGATTGGGTATGCTTGACTTGTGTGCGCTCGTCACATGAAGATAGATAGATGTAGTCTTGATGTCATTATGCCCCAGCAGTTCCTGTATGGTTCTCAGGTCTGTTCCTTGCTCCAGCAGGTGGGTGGCAAACGAATGGCGAAGCATGTGTACATGTACCCGGTGCTTGATTCCGGCACGGCTGGCGGCTTCTTTCAGTATCTTTACCAGCGCACTTGCGGAATATTGTTCTCCGGGTGTATCTCCCTCGAACAGCCATTTCTGCGGACGGTACTCCTTGAAATATTCCCTCAGATCCTTCAGCAGCTTTTCCGACAGCAGCGAATACCGGCATTTCCGTCCTTTGCCCATGATACGCACAAGCATCCTTTCGCTTATGATGTCCTTCGGGGTGAGGTTCAGCAGCTCGCTCCGCCGTAATCCGGCTGAGTATATCAATGAAATCATGCAGCGGTGCTTCCGGTTCGACAGGCACGCGAGGATACGGGCCACCTCATTACGGCTCAGCACTTCGGGCAGTGACTTGTATTCCTTCGCGCGGGTAATGCCGCCATAGTATTGGCGCTGTCCGCCCTTTACCTGCTCGTAGTAGAACTTGATGGCGTTGATGCGCATGTTCTGCTGCGATACCGATATTTTCTTTTCGTTTACAAGATAGAGGATATATTTGTTGATGTCAGCCACTTTCAGGCGGTCGATGTTGCGGCCTTTATGGTATTCCATAAAGTCGCTGAAATAGGCACGATAGGTTTTTATGGTCGATGGGCTGTACCGTTTCCGCTCCAGTAGTTCAAGATAGCCTTCCGGCAGTGTGTATTCCCTTTTGGGTTTGGGATGCCTTACATAAACCCTGCTGTAGTCAATATAGGCGTGCGGGGAGTAGCGGTCGTAGAAATCCGATAGCCTGAAAATGGCTGCCGGTATGTAGGCTGAACCATTATCTGCCATTTCCACATCGGCGTCCCGGACGAGCAGCTGAGATATGTCTCCATTGCCTGCATACTCTATCCGTATGTAGTCCGCACCGTCCTTCTTATCTTTGTACAGAACGATGTTTTCTCTCTGTCGCTGAACATTGTCCATATTGCTGAAAGTAAACTCATTGCTGCAAATATAAATAAAAGGAATACAAAAACCAACTGATTGGTCGGTTTTATTGTGTTAAAACTCTGCACTTGTAGGATATATAGGAACCGTTCTGGTTGAAAACCCGGTTTCAGGCTTTAATCAGCGAGTAGATGAAATGTAGTTTTTTTGCCAGTTGCTTGATATTCAATCCTTGAAGGAAAGACTGTTCAAAGGAGATACCGAAAAATACTTGCCAGAACATCGAAGCGGCTTCTTCCACATCCACGTCCTGCCGGATTTCCCCATTCTCTTTTGCCCTTTGGATGGCGGATTCCCATAATTGGTAGTTCTGCTTGAATATGTCAGCTATTTTCTTTTCTGCATTGGGATAATATAACCGTACCTGCATCAGCAGATGGTAATAGTAAAAATTGAAGCTGCATCCGTATGGATTACTGTTATCAAGCAGACGTCCGAGGTTGTTCATGGTTCTTTCCACTCCGGCTATATACTGGTCGATAAACTCCGGGAACGAACCTGCTGTAAATTGGAACTTGTTTTCCAACTGCTGGGTATGGAATACATATTTGTCCACAACTGCCACGAACAAATCCTGTTTGAACGGGAAATAATACACCAGTCCGGCTTTTGACAGGCCGCAGGCTTTGGCTATTTCCATCTGGGTTGCTTTCTCATAATTCATTTTGGCGAATACCTGCAAGGCCTTTTCCAATACTTCTTCCCTGTTTGTAAACATACGCATCCATTTTTGTTTCAGTTACGAAGATACGGATTTTCTCTTTTCAAACATTTGTATGCCAGTGTTTTTTTATTGTCATAAAATAACACGGATGTCTTGTAATACATTTCTTCATTGAAAAAAGTACGGGCGGCCGCCTCGCTTCATGCAAGGGCAGTCGCCCGTGGTCATTACCGGACAATGCGGAACTACAGCTTCATGCCCTTCGGTTCCGTCAGCCCCGGTCTTCCGATAACCAGATGGCTGCGCACGAAGTCCGCGTGCGGGCTTTCCGGCTGCTGCTCCGTCTGTTTCTTCTCGCTGCCTTGCCGGTTCTCTTCCGTGCTTTCCGGCGTCGGCGGAGCCAGCTCCAGCTGTATCTTGCGGTCCAGTGCGGCGAGTTCTGATTTAAGCTGTTTCAGCTCGTCCTCCTTCTTCCATGTCTTTCCGGCTATCTCCTGCAACTGCGGGATTTCACGCTCCAGCGTGGCGATCTTTTCCTTGTACTGGTCGATGATGCCCGGTATCTTTTCCAGTGCGTTCAGGAAGTTCGTGGCGGCGGCATGTGTGTCAGCCATTGCCAGATGCCCGTTGTTGTAGCTGTACCTGTAGTTGCCCGCCACCACAAATCGGTTGTCGCAGAACTCCAGCCCGTCTTTGAGCGTCCTTTCGCTGACCACCTCGATGGGGAAGCCGTACAGTTTTCCTACGCGCTTGTACTGTCCGCCGGTCGTGGCATTCCTGGCTATCTCCTGCAAGCGCTTGCCGATTATCTTCTCGTCGGTGGAATCCAGCCCGTCAATCCTGAGCAGGTTCAGCCGGTTGCCTTCCTGGTCTGTCCGGGCGGCAGCGGTGAATTTCTCCCAGTCCTCCGTCATGGCGGCTATGGTGGCCTGGTTGTTCCTCAGTTCTCCGCTCTTGCCCTCCAGTTTCAGTTCGGACTCGCGCTTGCCCTTGCTGAAGGACTTGCGTTCACCCTCCAGCGAGGCAATCTTCTTCTCCAGCTTCGCCTTGTCCAGCAGGTCGGTGTTTCCCGACAGTATCGCCATGTATTCCGAAAAATTCATGCCCGACTTCTCGTCCATCGCCCCCTCGTCTATGGTTCTCGCGCCCATTGCGCCGCTTTTGAGCTGCGAGATGAACGTCTGCTTGCAGTGCAGCAGGTTGAACTTGTACGAGTCCAGCGACTTCTCCACAGCATAGATGATGACATCCACCCGGTTGTCGGCGTACAGCTTCGCTATCTCGTTGCCCTTTCTCACCGCCCGTCCGTCACGCTGGGCGAGGTCGGACGGACGCCACGGCGTGTCCAGGTGGTGGATGGCCACCGCCCTGCGCTGGGCGTTCACGCCCGTGCCGAGCATCGAAGTCGAGCCGAACAGCACGCGCACATATCCCTCGTTCATCGCCTCTATCACCGCTTTCCTTGACTTCTCGCTCTTGCATTCCTGTATGAAGCGTATCTCGTGTGCCGGTATGCCGTGGTCTTCCACTAATTTGCGCTTTATCTCGGTATATACGCTCCATTGTCCCGACTGGTACGTCCCCAGGTCCGAAAACACGAACTGCGTTCCTTTCTGTGCATCATACCTGCGGTAGTATTCCGCTATCATCCTTGCGCAGTGGCTCGCTTTGTTGTCCGGGTGGTCTTCATACGCCGGGTCTATCATGCGCATGTCCAGTGCCATCTTCCTTGCGTAGTCCGTGGCGATGAGCATCTTCGCCTTTTCCTCCGTTTCCGACAGTTTTCCGCGTCCCAGCAGCGTGGCGTCACCCGTCTTGGCAAATTCCATCAGCCGTTTGATGAAATGTTCCTGGTCGGGCGTGGGCGGTATGTGGTGCAGTATCTCGTTCTTGTGCGGACGGTCCACGCCCACATCCTCTGCCGTGCGGTAGTCCGTTATTTCGTTGTAGAACGCCGCCAGCTCCGGTACCTTGATGAAGTAGCGGAAGCGTTCCTTCTGCACGATGTTGTTCGTCACATTGAACTCGAAATCCGTCGTCTTCTTGGCGAAGATTGCCGCCCATGCGTCAAAGCATCGGATGTCCTGCCTTTCCAGCTCCTTCGGGCGCAGGTACTTGAAAAGCAGGTACAGCTCCGTCAGCGAGTTGCTGATGGTCGTGCCCGACAGGAACGTCGCTCCCAGATCCTTTCCCGTCCGCTCCTGGATGGTGCGGATGGCAAACAATAGGTTCAGTGCCTTCTGGCTGCCTTCCGAGTTGCCCAGACCCGCCACACGGTCATGCCTTGTGTTGAACGTCAGGTTCTTGAACTGGTGCGACTCGTCCACGAAGATATGGTCGATGCCCATCTGCCTGAAGTCCACCACATCGTCCGTCCTCGACTTTATCGCGTGTTCTACCTTGTCCAGCTTGGCTTGCAGGTTGAACTTGCGTTTCTCCAGTCCTCTCAGCATCGCACGCGACACGTCCTTGCCCTGCGAGCGCAGCACTTCCAGATTTTCCTCCACTGTATCCAGCTCCGCCTGCAATATACGCTGCTGCAGTTCCGGCGACTGCGGTATCTTTCCGAACTGGTCGTGGCTCATGATGATGCAGTCCCAGTCGTTGTTCCGTATGTCGTTGAAGAAGCGTACCCTGCCGGATGCGGCAAAATCCTTTTCCGAGGCATACAGCACTCTTGCGTTGGGGTATGCCGTGCGGTAGCATTCGGCTATCTCCCTTACATTCGCCTTCAGTCCGATAATCATCGGCTTGTGTACCATCCCCAGACGCTTCATCTCATGCGCTGCCACACACATGATCAGCGTCTTGCCGGTTCCTACCTCGTGGTCGGCTATTCCTCCGCCGTTCTGTTTCAGCATCCAGATGCAGTCCTTCTGGCTGGGGTATAGGTCTGTGATTCCCAGTCCTTTCAGGTTCAGTTCCGGAAATTTCTGGTGCGAGCCGTCATATTTCGGTCGCACGAAACAGTTGAACTTGTTGTTGTACATGTCCGTCAGCCGTTTCTTGAACTCCGGCGACTGCTCTTCCAGCCATTCCGTAAATCCGTTTCTGATTTCGTCAATCTTCGCGTTCGCCAGCTGTATGCCCTCGCTGTCCCGCACCTTTATGTCGTTCCCGTTCTCGTCCTCGCCGACCTTCTTCATCATGTCGGGGCAGGTGTTGTGCAGGGCGTGTTTCAGCAGGTGCATCCCGTCATAGTGGCGGTAGTACCCCTTCACCAGAAACTCGTCGGTGATTTTCATCGTCCTGTGGCCGCACGCCACCGAATACTCGTCAAGACTCTCCGAGTAACTTATCCGCACGTCCGTGTCAAACAGACGGCTCATGTAGGCGGCATACACGCCCGTGGGTATCCATCGTTCCCCGAAGTTGAAGTCCAGTTCCTCAAACGGAATCTGTTCCGGCATGGCTTCTTTCAGCGCTTCCAGCGACTCCCTTGCCTGAGGCAGCATTCCGTGCTCCCCGTGTCCGCTTATCCATTCCTCCACATCGGCGGCCTTCTGTACCACATTCCCGGCTATGAAGCGGTCGGCTATCTCGTAGCCCTCTGCCAGCGGGTTGTAGAACACCCGTCCTTTCAGTGCTTCCAGCATGTCCGCCTGCGGCATGTCGCAGATGGATTCCATGTAGGGCAGGTTTACTCCGCCATACAGGTTCAGCGAGGCGGACAGGGCTTCCTCCGGCGATTCCGCGGCGACTGCCGTTTCCTGCGAAAAGGAAACGGGGCGGTCGAATATGTCCGCCTTCACCATCGTGCCGCCCTCGCTGCGTTCCAGTGCCAGCATGTTGCGCCCGGAGGCATCCATCATCAGCAGCTTCACGTTCTGCTTGGCGTTCAGGCAGCCGTACCGCATCACGAACTCGTCATAGTAGGTGTTCAGGTGACGGCGCAGCATTTCATTCTCCTCGTGCTTCTCCGCTTCGTAGGCATAGAGCCGCTCGTAGGTGTTGCGCAGGTCTATGTATAGCTGTGCCTTCTGTGCCTGCATCCCGTCCATGTCCAGCGGCTGGAATGTGGCGCCGTAGCGGGTGACATCCTTCAGCACGCCCACCTGGAATCGTACGCCTGCCGTGTATTCCCATGCCAGCGAGCCGTCCTTCAGGTGCGGCTCCAGTATGCCCTTGAACGGGCGCGGCATCATTTCCTCCTCCCGTTTGCGCTGCCGCTCTTCCGGTGTCATGGCAGCTTCCTCACGGCGCATGGTTTCTTCCACCTCCGCAATCCGGCGCTTTCTTTCCGCCTCGAATCCGTTTTCCACCGGATAGACTACCGTAGCAGTAGTATCCTGCGTTTCCGCCGTTTTCCCCGCATCGGCTTTTTCTCTTTTCGCCTCCGTTGTTCCGGCCGCTTGTCTGGCGGTGTTGGCCTCCATCTTCGTCTTTCCCAGCCGGCGCAGTTCCGCACGTCGTTCCGGCGTGAGGTCCATCATCATTTCATAGAATCCGTTGATGGGCGGGTTCGTTTCCCAGTCCAGAGTGCGGTACACTTCATCTTCCGGGTCATAGGATTCTTCCGTTGCGGTGCCGGGTTCCGTCTTTTCCGTTGTCGGGACAGCCGCCTCCGGTTCGGCAGCCGTCGGCGCATCCGTTCCGCCGCGTATGATTTCGTCCATTTCGCGTGCCTCTTCCGTGGTGATGCCGGCAACCGCTTCCGCATTTCCCTTATCCGTTGTCTTTTCCGTATTCTCCACTGGCAGGGAGAACAGTGTCGGCTGCACGGGTTTCTTCCCTTTGTACTTTCCGCCTTTCTTCCTGTCCGGTTTCAGGCCCTGTTCAGCCATCCGTCTTTCCTCCTGCGTATAGCCGAACAGGTCATACAGGTCCATTACCGTTCCTCCCGTCTGCCTTCTTTGCGCTTCCTGCGACATGCCGGTCATCACATGCTCTTTCGGCTGCACACTGTTTTCTTCCCGTTTTGTCCCGTCCGCTACACCCGCAACAGAGGTGGAGTTTTCTCTTTTCACCTCCTCCCGTTCACCCTCAACCGAATGGGTATTTTCTCTTTTCGTCTCCTCCAATTCACCCGCAGCCGAAGCGGAGTTCTCTCTTTTCGCCTCCGTCCGTTCACCCTCAACCGGATGGATATTTTCTCTTTTCGCCTCCTCCAGTTCTCTCGCAGCCGAAGCGGAATTTTCTCTTTTTGCCTCAATACCCTCGGTCTGTACGGCAATGTTCTGCCGCACATCCTCTCTTTCATGCCCCATGCCGTTGTAGCGTTCCATGTCCAGCCGTGCCGACAGGTCTTCCGACAGCATCCTGTACAGGTCTATGGCAATGCCCTCCACACCTCCGCTGTGCGTATATACCATCGCCGGTTTTCCGTACGGGTCGGTACCCCTCTTCGCATCGGTATGTATGATACGTTCCGTGTGGTAGGCGAAATAGGCGTTGTCCGTCAGTCCGCCGTTATGTTCCGTCTGTATGATGGTCAGCACCCGTTCTTCCTGTGTCAGTCCCTTCTTTTGCAGGTCTTTTTGCAGGATGATCAGGTCGCTGCCGGCTTCCGTGCCCGCATTGTCGGTAAACAGGTTGTTGGGCAGTCGGATTGCCGATACCAGATTCGCCTTGCTGAACATCTCGTTCCTGACGGAAACCCTCGAACTGTTCAGTACCCCCTGCGAGGTGACGAACGCCACGATGCCGCCGTCACGCACCGCATCCAGACCTTTCAGAAAAAAATAGTCATGGATGGCTTTCTGTGCCGAACGTCTGCCGAAGGATGCGCTGCGGCTGAACTCCGCATCAAACACTCCGAAATCCCCGAAAGGGATATTGGAAATGGCAAGGTCAAAATGGTTCAGAAACGGCTTTTCTATTTTCTCGAAACCCTCCGTGCGTATCTTCTGCTGCGGGTACAGGTGTCCGAGCATCTTGCCCGTCAGCAGGTCTTTCTCAAATGCCATCACCTCCGCCTGCGGATTGTTCGACAATACCGGGCTGATGAACGCGCCCATACCCGCCGACGGCTCCAGCACCAGCCTTGGGCGTACCTTGCGGTCGTGCAGCACGTCCGCTATGGTGTCCGCAATGGCCTGCGGCGTATAGAATGCCGTCAGCACCGATGCCTTCAGCGAGTCCACATACCGCCTGTACTCCGTTTCGTCCCGGCTGTTCTCACGTATCAGACGGTGCAGCTCCACCGTCGGGGCAAACAGTTCGAGGTCTGATTTCGCCCAGTGTACGGCATCCGTCAGTTCCCTGGCGGGATTCAATATGCACTTCAGTCCCCCGAAGCCGCAGTACCTCTCCAGCAGCGCCCGTTCCCGTGCGGTGGGCGTGCGCTGTTCCTTCTCCAGTGTGAATGCCGTCCGTATCGCCTCGATGTTTTCCCTGAGCCTCTGCTTCTTGTTAAACGCCATAAGCCTCCAGATAAAGCATTATCGCACCCGTCAGCTCCGTATAGAGCAGGTCGTGTTCGGGCGACAGGGCGAATGTGTCGTCCGTTGTAGGATAGCCGGCAAACAGGTTTTTCAGATGCGGGAATATCTCCCGGCAGAATGCCTCGCGTTCCTGTTCCTGCACCTCTTCGGAAAACTCGTTTTCCACCACCTCAAGCAGCAGTGCGTAGGGGGAGAAGTGTAGCCCTTCGAGCAGGACGCGCATGGCCTCCTCCTGTGCGGCTTCCACCGTACTTCCCGCCGTCCTTTCCTTCTCGAATGTTTCCGAGGCGGCTTCCTCCCTTCCTGTAATGAATGGGGTGTCTGATACTTTGTCCGGATGATATTTTCTCAGATAGTCCAGCAGATACAGCCCGTAGTAGGACAGCTCCGCCGGAGCGTTTTTCTTGTTCTGTTTCATTTTATGATGGATTTAGTGGATTTATTGATAACTTTGCAATTAGAATTTTCATATAAAACCATATGCTTAAAGGAGATAATACAACCATTAAAGTTGTTCATGGAATCAGCGCAAGCGACATGCAGCGTATAAGAGATTTTTTACAAGGAGCCGTTTATTGCTGGTGTAAAAATCGCAAGGGAGAATGGTTCTCAGCAAGAGATTTTATCGGTGGAGATAATTATTATTGGGAACATTATCCACTTGGAGTACTGTATTTCCGTTACATAAATGCTGGCAAACCTCATGATTACGCTTTTGAGCAAGCAGCCAAAGATGCTGGACATATATTGAAAAGCGTATTATCAGATGATGACCGCATTTTTGAAACGGAGGGTGGATACACGCGCAAATATCGCTGGATGGAAGATTAGAAAAAGGCACCCGGTATCCCTCCGGGTGCCACCACTAAATCCATGTAAATAAAAAGTACAACCAGGTTGAAACAGATTATGACATGAATCAGTGGCAAAATTACTCATTATTTTCTTCTTCCTTTCGTTTTCGTACCTTTTCTTTCGCCTTTACTCTCCGCAAACACCAGCTTCGTGTTGAACTCCGCATCAAAAGTCACCGCAGCGCTGAAGGGCTTGCCCTGCTTGCTCTTGAACCCGCCGAGCATCGCCGTCTTTCCTTCCGTCAGCAGACCGGTCATTTCCTCGTCGGTGAGTGTCTTGCCCGCTATCTGGCGGAACACGGGCAGCAGGCAGTCCGGATTGTCACAGCGCACAACCTTGCCGTAGAACTGCATCGTGCCCGTGCCGCATTTGGGGCAGGTACAGCCCGATGCTTTGTGCCCGAAAATACGGTCACACGCAAGCAGGTCCGTGGTAATCTTGCGGGTATAGCTTTCTATGTCCCTCATAAAAGCCTCATGCGGTGTCTTTCCCTGTTCAATCTTTGCCAGTTCCGCTTCCCAGCGTCCGGTCATCTCCACATTGGCGATGTCCATCTCCTTGACAATGGAATACAGGGCAAGCCCTTTCTCCGTCGGCACCAGCGATTTCTTCACACGCACCATGTATTCCCTTCTGAGCAGCGTTTCGATGATTGCGGCACGTGTGGCGGGTGTGCCGATACCGCAGTCCTTCAGGGCCTGGCGTGCCTCCTCATCCTCCACATCATCGCGTCCGGCACTCTCCATCGCTGCCAGCAGCGAACTTTCCGTATGCAGCGGTTTCGGTCGTGTCATGCCCGAACTCATCGAGCATCCCGCCATCACCAGTGTGTCGCCTTCCGCCCAGTCCGGCAATGCCGTATTGCCGCTGTCCTCGCCGTACTCTCCGTACACGCCGCGCCAGCCTGCCTTGCGCACGATGCAGCCTTTCGCCTCAAATGTCAGGCTCTCGCATCTTTCGCCTGCATCCGGCGCCACCTCCGCTACTACGGTAGCCGTATCCTTCACACATTCCTCCGAAAATGCCTCTACCATGCGTCCGGCAATCATGTCGTAGATGATCTGCTCGTTCTTGTACAGGGCAAGCGGGCGGTTGGGCGTCACCAGCAGGGCATGGTGGTCAGTCACTTTCGAGGCATCCACACAACGGCGGTTCAGTTCTCCCAGTTCCCCGATTTTCTCCGCAAGGGCGGAGTGTCCTGCCAGCCGTTCAAACAGCAGCGGTATTTCAGCAAACACATCTTCCGGAATATGGCGGCTCGATGTTCTCGGATAGGTGACGAGCTTCGCTTCATAGAGCTTCTGTACCAGCTCCAGCGTCTGTTCCGCCGTGAATCCGTGTTTCGTGTTCGCCTCCTTCTGCAGTGTGGTCAGGTCGTACAGCAGCGGCGGGTTCTCCACCTTCTCCTTCTTTTCCACCTTAGTGACGGTGGCGCACATCTTCGCCTTTACCTTATTGTATGATGCAGCCGCCTTTTCCTTGTCCTGCCATTTCTTTACCGAGGAGAACTTCACTACCGTATCCGTACCCGCCGGTGTCACCGAGAAATGCAGCTGGTGTACCGGTTCCGGTGTAAAGCGTCTGTTCTCCCAGTACCTCTTGCAGACCATACCCAGCGTGGGTGTCTGTACGCGTCCTACCGAATACGTGCCCCGTCCGGCGGCTACGGTCAGTGCCTGCGTGCCGTTGATGCCCACCAGCCAGTCCGCCTCGCTGCGTGCCTTTGCCGCCAGATACAGGTCGTCATATTCATGCCCGTCCTTCAGTTCCTTCAATCCCTTGCGGATGGCGGTATCCGTAAGCGAGCTTATCCACAGGCGGCGGAAGGGCAGCGTACAGCCCGTATAGGCATACAGGTATCTGAATATCAGTTCCCCTTCGCGTGCGCAGTCCGTTGCCACTATTATGCCGTCGCTCTCGTTCCACAGTTTCGTTATCACCTTTATCTGTTTCACCGCTGCCGCGTCCGCCTTGTAGCCCTTGTCCGTCTTTACCTGGCGGGGGATCAGCATGAACTCCTCCGGTATCACCGGCAGGCTGTCCCTGCTGAATCCCTTGAAGCCGTAGCCCTCAGGCAGGGCAGGTTGTACCAGATGCCCCAGTGCCCATGTCACATGATAGCCGTTTCCTGTATAAAATCCTTCTTCCTTTCTTGTTGCTCCGGCGATGCGTGCTATCTCACGTGCCACGCTCGGTTTTTCTGCCAATATGGTAATCATACATTTTCTGTTTTAATCATTGATACTTTTGTTCCTTGTGGAGTGGAACGGGGTACGCCGGTATCCGTGGGATATGCGGTACATGGCGCATGAGGCCCCGTTTCAATCCGTTGTTTATTCTCTTGTAATGGATTTAGTGGTGGCACTCAGGATACCTTCATGCCTTTGCTCTTCTTCGGTTTTTCCTGCTGTTGTTTCTGGGTGTCGTCCTTCGGGGCGGTCTGTCCCTGCTGAAGCGGCTCCTTCACATGTCTGGTTGCCTCGTTCGTCTTGCCCTCGTTGTTCACCGCAAGCTGTGTGCGGCTCTCGTTCGACGGGGCAACGGTCTGTGCCAGGTCAGGGTTTTCCGAATAGGTCAGCGGTCTGCCTTTCTCACGGTCGAACTTCAGGTATTTTGTGCAGGGCTGTCCCTTGTCATCCTTGGCGTTGGCGAGTACCACGACCTTGCCCGCCACATAGTCCGCCTTCTGCTGTTCCGTGAATTTGTCGTCCTTCCATTTGCCTATCGGACGTATGCTTCCGTCCTCGTTCGTCCACGAGCGGTTGCGCCGCTGTCCGTTCTCCTGATTCCCGTCTTCCTTCTGCTGCTGTCCGGTAGCATCCGGGGCTTCCGGGCTTTTCTGTTTTTTCTCCTGTCCGTTTCCGCGTCGTTGCGACTGTCCTTGCCACAGATGCTCCGGCACAAACTCTACGTCGCGCTTGTCAGCGTTCACCTGCAGCATGGCCTCGAACTTGCGCCCGCCCTTCAGTGTCACCTCCTTGGGCAGTGCCAGCCCCGCACGCAGGATTTCCTGTTCCGCCTTCGACAGTTCCGTCAGTCCGATCCGGTTCGGGATGCGTACCTTGTTCGTCGGTACGTCCACAATCTCATTCGTCAGTCGGTCTATGCTGACGTACGCCAGGCGCATCTCTCCAGTCTTCGTATCGGCAACGTTCACCAGCTTGCCCAGATTGCCCGTCTGTTTCAGTGCCTGCTTGTCCTCGTCCGTGAATGTATAGCCGTTGTATGGCACGTCGAGTCTCGGCTCATGGCGTACGAAGTGGGGGGTAAGTTTCATCTTTCCGTCTTCCGCTTTCTGCAACGAGAGTCGGGCTTGCAGCTCGTAGCGTTCTCCGCCCAGCACCGGTTCCACCGTCACCAGCCTTGTCTTCCCGTAGTTCATCAGGGCTTTCATGTCCTTTTCTGACAGGTTTTCCCTTTTCACACCGAACTGTTCCAGTTCCTTCCAGTCCACATCGCTGTCCGCAATCAGGTTCGGTTTCTCCGGTTTTGCCTGCGCTTGCCCTTCCTGTGCGGGCTGTTGTCCCTGTGCCGTCTGCGTTTCCGCCGCCTGCGGCTGCTGTTCCTGATTTTTCTGTTTCATTTCTTCCATTTTCTCGTCCGTTTTCTGTTCCACATAGTTTTCTTCCGTATTTTCTGTTTTCGCCTCCTCAGTTACCTGCTGTTCCTCAGCCTCCGTTTCGCCATTTTCTTTTTTCGCCTCCTCCGCAGCCTGCTGTTCCTCAGTCTCCGTTTCGGCATCTTCTCTTTTCACCTCCTCCGCAACCTGCTGTTCCTCAGCCTCCGTTTCAGCATTTTCTCTTTTCATCTCCTCCGCAGCCCGCTGTTCCTCAGCCTCCGTTTCGGCATTTTCTCTTTTCACCTCTTCCGCAGTCTGTTGTTCTTCAGTTTCCGTTTCGGCATTTTCTTTTTTCGCCTCCTCTGTAGTCTGCTGTTCCTCAGCCTGCTGGTACGCCGATGTATCCACTTTGTGCGGTGCGAGCAGGTCAGCGTTCGCCACAGGGTCTTTCAGCAGGTCCTTGATAACCGGAAGCAGAGCTTCCACCGTGTCCGCTGCCACCCTGTAGAAACCGAATCGTGTCGGCTCCTTACACTGGCGGTAGAAATTTCTCATGAAATTGTCTATCGCATCCCCGTGGCGGTCAAAGCGCAAAAACTCCTGCGAGTTTTCCGCCTTTGCCTGTGCCCTCTTGGGATAGCCCCTGGCATCCAGTCCGGCAACCACACTGATTTCGCCCGTCTTCTCGTCGCGGACGACCAGTACATCCTCTTGCTTTTTCTTTTTCTGTTCCATTGATTGATTTTTTATTGTTTGATAATAGTCCCGCCGGTATTCCCGTGCAGGTCTGTTTCTCTTTTTGTTCCGGTTTCCCGTTCACCTTTCAGTCCCGGTTTGCATCAGTCTCACCCTCAGCTTTCCGTTTACATCCGGTTCACCATCCATTACTGATTTCTCTTTTCGCCTCCGTTTCACGTATGCTTGTCAGTCCCGGTTTGCATCAGTCTCACCCTCAGTTTCCCGTTTACATCCGGTTCACCATCCACTTCCTGATTTCTCTTTTCGCATCCGTTTCACGTGCGTTTGTCAGACCCGGTATTCCTTCTGCCTCCTTTTTTCCCTTTCGCCGTTTTGCCCGGAGCTTTCTTTCCCGTTCCTTCCTTCACTTTCAGCACCTTTTTGCCGTCCAGCGTCACCTCTTCCATGTTCCGGCTGATAAACTCCAGCACGTCCGATTCCTTGTAGTAGGTCTTGCGGCTGATTTTCTGGTAACGCAGTCCGTATTCGCTGCGGAACCGCTGTAGCGACCGTTTGCTCGTTCTCAGCATCTCGCACAGGTCCTGATTGTCATACAGCCGTTCTCCGTCCATGTACTTCACGCCCGCCGCTTCCTTGTTTATCAGCACCGATATGATGCTGTCCAGCCGGTCAATCCGTTCCATGAGGCGCTTCATCCATTCCTCGAACATTTCCTTACCAATCCCTTCCATCATCCGCCTCCTTTCTGGTCATCAGGTAGTTATGCTTGAACTCCTCCAGCGTCTTGGGATTGCAGTGTACGATTTTCCGTCTCACGCATTCCTCCAGATCCGTCAGTCTGTACCGGCACTTGCTTCTCACCATCATGTAGGGAATAGTCTTGTCCTTTCGCATCCGTTGCAGTGTCCTCGTGCTGATTTTCAGCAGGTCCGCCGCCTCCTCGCTCGTCAGCAGGATTTCCGCTTCCTCCTTCGGCACGTTGTCTTTCTTGAAAACATAGTCCGCTATGCGGTCTATCTTCTCCATCATCGTCTTCACGACCTCATTGTCCATCGTTATTATTTCCATATCCTTCCGTATTGGTTACGCTGCAAAGGTGCGCAACTCCGCGCAGGCACAATCCATAGTATTTCCATAGTAGGGAATGATTTTCCTTATTTTTCTTCCATAATCCCCGTTTTCCCCGCATACGGGCACAAAAAAAGCGGCTCCATCCGGCACTAAAGCACGGATGAAGCCGCCATATCTAACGTTCTTATATATTATAACAGTTTACAAAATCATTCTAAAATTGTAGTGATAATATTTTATTTTTTTCGTATCCAAGATTCTGTATAAAGACTTTCAATATCCTTTACATTTAATTTATTAGCATTTATAAAATCCTGAATCTTATCATCTTCGATCTCATGAATATTATAAGGTTTAAATTCCTTAACAAAAGATTTTATAGCATTCTTAAACTGTTTAATCTTTTTCTTATTCATGATTTCTACCTCATGTGTAAAATCAGCTTCATAGGATAATTTATTAGTAGGAATTATTAGAATTCTTTTTACATATACATCTTTGCCATATTCGTTCTCAAACCATCCACAATGTGAATTCATTTGTCCTACTTCATGCTTATTTATAGTTTCACGGCTTTCACTAACTTCACTTTTCCATCCATCTGCGTCCCCGCATCTTCCGCAAATTGCAGCACCATATCGCC
>OKUD01000375.1_pt1 | contig 15674 bp, 10 predicted proteins | sample 1606601 | NCBI WGS metagenome assembly OKUD01 (sample SAMEA3882517, study PRJEB24775) | human gut metagenome | biome: human-associated habitat; feature: intestine environment; material: feces | place: Netherlands | collected 2009/2010
GCTAATATGGGAGTGGAAGTATTCCGTATTGATGCAGTTCCGTATATTTGGAAGGAGTTGGGAACCAACTGCAGAAATCTTCCGCAAGTTCATAGTATTGTCCGTATGCTGCGTATGATCCTTGAAATGGTTTGCCCAGGTGTGATCTTAAAAGGCGAGGTTGTTATGGAGCCAAAAGAACTTCCGGTTTATTTTGGAACAGAGCAAGAGCCGGAATGCCATATGTTATACGGTGTTTCCAGTATGGTGAATCTGTGGGCAGCACTGGCTACAAGAGACACAAGAATGCTGAAGCATCAGATGGATGTGATTCACAGTCTTCCGAAGAACTGCTATTTTGTCAATTACCTTCGCTGTCATGATGATATTGGCTGGGGGCTGGATGAAGCGGCTGAGAACCGTTTTGATATTGACCCCCAAAAGCACAAGGAGTATCTCTACCATTTTTATGCGGGCGATTTCCCCGGAAGCTGGGCAAAGGGCGAGCTGTACAACTACGACCCCGCCACCGGCGATGCCCGCAGCTGCGGCACCACCGCCAGCCTGTGCGGAGTGGAGCAGGCGCTGGAATCGGGCGATGTGATCGCGCTGGACTACGCGGTCCGCCGCGACCTGCTGCTGCATAGCGTCATGGCATTTTTGCAGGGATTTCCGATGCTGAACTCCGGCGACGAGATTGCCCAGCTCAACGGCTGGGATTATAAGTCCGACCCCAATCGGGCAGACGACAGCCGCAACCTGCACCGCAGTGCGTTTAACTGGCAAAACGCAAAACAGCGCACCCAAAAGGGTACGCTGCCGAACAAGCTGTGGCAGGGCATGGAAGAACTGCGCAAAATGCGAGCAGACGAGTGCTTTGCCCCGGATGCGTGGGTAACCACCTGGGACACCCACAACCCCGGCGTCCTGGCACTGGTACGCAAGCACGGCGAGGAAACGCTGGTGGGACTGTTCAACTTTACCGAGTACCCTGCCGGGGCCGGTCTTGACGCTTTGGGCGGCAGCTACCGTTCCGCAGACGGTCAGCCCGTCTGGCTGGCGGATGTAGAACTGGAACCGTATCAGGCACTGCTCGTGAAGAATGTATAAATCTGGAGGCAGACATATATTCCCGTTCGGCTGCGCCATCCATGCAGGTGGTTATGAAATGATTGTCAGGCATTTTACGTTTATGCCTTTTACGCTAGGGCGGGCGTGGGAGTGAATCCGTTCTGATTCACTTTGGCAGTCCTCGTGCGTATTTCGTACAATCTTTCAGAATTGGTCTAATTAGAAGTTTTCATCCTTTCCGTGTTGTATCGTTATTCTGTGTAACCCTTTTGCATGCACTTTCCGGCGAGAAAAAAGAGCCTGGAGAACCTTACCGATTTGGTAAGGCCCTCCGGGCTCTTTTTACTCCAGTCAGTATCCGTCGGTCAATAGTAAGCGCAAATTGCTTACGAGACGTGCACAATTCACAGCGGCAATCCGCCTATGACGGATTCCATCAGCAGGGCTTGCTCATCATCCAAAACTGCAATCCGTTATCTGCGGCGCTCGTAAAGTGATATTCTCTCCATCACTTCCCGCTTTCAGGGAAGATGATTTTGTTGACAAAGAAGAAAATGACCATAGACACGCCGCCATTCAAAACCGTCGTGCCGATGTTATAAATAAAGTCCGGCACCAGCAGCCCGGCTACGGCAACCCATACGCAGTTGATGGAGTTGACGATGCAGGTGATGACGCAGAAAGCCAGCACATACCACGCAATCTGCTTGCCCAGATTGCCCTTACTGCGGAACACGAAATTGCGCTGGATCGGGAAGTTGATGCATTCACCAATCACCATAGCAATCATGTAAGCGCAAAAGTACGGCAGACCGCCGTGGGCGGCATCGTAGCCGAGGATGTTCCACTTGAAGGTTTCCCCAAACAGGGTCACATCCACGCCGGGCCAGCCGAAATCCACCACCGGCAGACTGCTGAACGCAGCGGGCAGAAATTGCAGCAGCAGATACTTGAACACGGTAATCAGATTCGACACGATGACGAACAAACCGCCCTCGCGCACCCACTTGGCTGCGGCAGGGTGTTTTGCCGCAAAATTATTCCAAAACTGCATAATGCAACCTCCATCAAGCGCCGCGCAGACGCTTTTCCATCTGCGCATTCAGCACCACATTCTTAATCGCTTCATAAATCACCCGCACAAGACCCAGGATCCAGAAGCCCTGCAATTCCATGACAATGCCGTCCACCATGCCCATGCTGATGGCGCCGTTCGTCATCTTTGCCAGGGCGCGAAGGGGCATATTGTACTGGAACAAGATGTTCAGGTCCGGCTTGCCGCGTTTATAGCTGGCATCCAGCAGGATCGTCAGCACAAGCCAGACAAGCCAGCCCAGCGGGCTGCGTGCGTGGTTCAGTTCGCCCAAGGTCAGATTGCGGTCAATTTTGGTTTTGCCGTTCGGGATGGGATGCCCCAGCAGCTTTTCAAAGTCTGCATCGGAAACGTGCAGCACATTGCCCTTATAATAGCAATCCAAGTCCCTATCCTCATACGGATGCACGGTAGCCGTTCCATGTACGGAGATTTTCTCGCACAGCCGGATGTCCTCCACGCTTGCGCCGACAAGCAGCTCATACTCGCCGCCCTCGATTTCCCAGCGGTTAGCCTTGACATTCCAGAAACGGAACGCCTTATCGTCCAGCATGATGGTGATGCGCTGTTTCTCACCGGGGGCAAGCGTTACGCGGGCAAAGCCTTTCAGTTCCTTTGCAGGGCGGAAAAGCTCACTGTTCTTTTTAGCAACATACAGCTGCACAATTTCCGTACCTGCCACGCTGCCGGTGTTCGTTACGGTAAGGCTGACCCCCTGTTCATCGGCGACCATATCGCTGTACGCAAACGTCGTGTAGCTCATGCCATAGCCAAACGGGAAGCGCACAGCTTTTTCCGCCGTGGTAAAGTAGCGGTAGCCGATGTACAGCCCCTCGCGGTACTCCACAGTCTTGCGGCGGGTGGCAAAATCGGCGGCGCTGGGTACGTCGGCGTAGGTCAACGGCCATGTTTCTGCCAGCTTGCCGCAGGGATTGACCTTGCCGGTCAGTGCATCCGCAACGGCGCCCGCCCCCGCCTGACCGCCTAAGGCGGCGTACAACAGGGCTTGGCAGTTGTCCAGCCACGGCGTTTCGACTACGCTGCCGCTGTACAATACCACGACAATTTTCGGGTTGACAGCCGCCACAGCCTGCAGCAGATCCACCTGATTTTGCGCAAGGCGCAAATTGCTGCGGTCAAGACCCTCACTCTCGGCGATTTCATCCAGACCCATGCACAAAATAACTGTATCTGCCTGTGTCGCCAGTTCGCAGGCGGATTTCTGCAAAGCAGCATCCGGCTTACCGTGGCGGTCAAAGCCTTGCTGATACCCGATGACGTTCAACTCGGAGTCGATCAGCTTATCCAGCAGCACATCCACCTGTGTCGAGTTCACCATGCTGGAGCCTGCGCCCTGGTAGCGCGGATTCTTGGCAAAGTCGCCGATGACAGCCACCTTGCTACCCGCCGCCAACGGCAGCAAAGAGCCCTCGTTTTTCAGCAGCACAAGGCTTTCCGCGGCGGCGCGGCGGGCAAGCGCATGATGAGCTGCCGCATCAAACTCGCGCGGGGCAGCGTCCAGCGCAGCCTTGGTATCAAACACCAGCGGCAGCAACTCTGACAAGCGGGCGTCGATGTCGGATTCGGAGATTTTCCCGCTTTCCACCGCCGCCAGCAGCTCGCGCACGCTGTCCCCGCCGGGCGCAGGCATTTCCAGCGTGGAGCCGTTTTTCACACCCAGCGCGTGGTCGTTGCTTCCGCCCCAGTCGGTGATGACCGCGCCGTCAAAGCCCCACTCACCGCGCAAAATCTCCATGAGCAGGTGCTTATTCTCGTTGGCATACGTACCGTTCACAAGATTGTAGGACGACATAATGCTGCGGGGATGCCCCTCTTTGACGGCAATTTCAAACCCGGTCAGGTAAATTTCCCGCAGGGTGCGCTCGTCCACGATGGAATCCGAAGCCATACGCCGCGTTTCCTGACTGTTGACGGCAAAGTGCTTCGGGCAGGCAGCTACGCCCTTGGACTGGATGCCGCGAATATATCCCGCCGCCAGCTTGCCCGCGAGATACGGGTCCTCGGAGAAATACTCAAAGCTGCGCCCGCACAGCGGGTTGCGCTTCATGTTAAGCCCCGGTCCCAACACCACCGACACTTCCTGCGCAGCGGCTTCCTCGCCCAAGGCTGCGCCGATTTCCTCGCCCAGCGCGGCATCCCAGCTGTTTGCAACAGCCGACGCCGTGGGAAAGCAGGTGGCGGGAACACTGGGGTTCAGCCCCAAGTGGTCGCTCTCCCCCGCCTGCTTGCGCAAGCCGTGGGGACCGTCCGACAGCCAGATCTGCGGGATGCCGTGTTCGGGCATACCCCGCGTTTTGAAGGTTTCCGCGCCGGAAAGCAGTGCGCATTTTTCTTCCAAGGTCAATTTTTTCAGCAAAAGTTCTGTATTTTGCATATATCTTTCCCTTCTCATAAGAAAAGCCGCATCCAACGCCTGCAAGCAGACATCAGACGCGGCTTTCATTCAGCAAGTACCGTTATGTTTTATCAGGGGCAATGGACGCTTACTCTGCCGCCAGCGTGACCACAGCCTCGTTGATGGAGTAGGTGGTGCTGGAGCCCCAGCCGGAGACGATTTCGTCGTGGGCGGGGATGGTCAGCTGCTTGCTGCCGTCCTCACTCTCGGTGATCGGCACCGTCAGGGCATCGCTGCCGTTCAGGGTCATGGTAAGGGCATCGTCCTGCGCATCCACCAGCGTACCGGTGATGGAGGCAGAGCCGTCGGCGGCAGTCAGCGTGCAGACCTTGTGGGAGTAATCCACCAGCAGCACGGCATCCGTTGCGGTGGGCGTTTCGCCCTGCACCAGCTCATAGCTGCCCGTGTACTGCTCGGTGACCAGATCCTCGACCTGCACTTCAAACGTAGCGGTTGCACCCAGGAAGGAGGCCGTCACGGTCTTGGTGCCTGTGGTGTCGCTGTCGTAACCGGTGAAGGTCAAGCGACCGCCCCAGATGGACTCCTCTGCACCGTTGGCGCGGGTAGCCGTCACAACCAGCTCGCCCGGGTTGAAGGTGTCACCCGTGTAGAAGGTGCGCAGGTTGGAGGCATCGATCGTCAGGCTCTTGGCAGGGGCATAGGGCTGACCGTAGATGTTGATGTTGCGGGTGAACGCACCGCCCATAACGCCATAGCTCAGGCTGGCTTCCATGCTGTATGCGCCGTGGTCGGTGTCAAAGATGAAGACATCCGCATCTGCGCCGCCATCCACATCGGTGGGGCGCACAGTGCCGTCGGCGTCCTGATTGCCCAGCAGATGAATGACGAAGTTCTTCTCGCCGTTTTCATCGTAGTTGTACCAGTAGCCGTAAACATGGGAGATAGAGTCGCCGCCCACGGAGGTGTTGGGACCGCTGAAGGAACCCCACATCGAACCGTCGGTGTAGCAGTACATATCCAGACAGCCCGGATCCACGAAGGTGCCGAAGCCTTCGGTGTACTGGCCCTCGAAGAAGTAGGCGACTTCCCCGTTCGGCTCCTTGGCTTCCCAGGTTTCCTGCGGGATGGCAACCAGGTCATCCAGCGTCTTGGAAACATACTCGTTATCGTTGTAGTTCATAACGGGACCATCGGCAGAAGTCTGCGCCGCATCGGGGGCAACCTCCGCATTGTCGGCCGAGGGCAGGCTGCTGCTCTGCAGGGAGAAACCGCCCACGCAGACCGCAGCGACCACGACCACCGCACCGGCGGCAGCAAGCTGTTTTCCGGTGGCTTTTGCCTCGCCGGTTTTCGTCTGCTTGCAGAAGCAGGCGATCACGCTGAGCAGGCAGGCAATGAAAGTGCCGACCATATAAAACACGCACAGACCGGCGTTGCCGCCCGCAAAGGTAACGTGGTTGATGACATCGGCAAATACGAAATACAACTGCACAACGACAAGATACAGGGCAATGTTATAAATGACTGCCTGAATCAGCGCGCTGAACGGAACGGAAACAAAGAAGAAAACGAGCGAAGCGGCAGCACCGACCAGCAGCACTACGCCGGCCATCGTGCCGGAGTGACCCAGAGGGGCGGCTGTGGCCTGTGTGAGCAGGAATACAATGCCGGTGATCAGCGCGACCAGCGCTGCGGCAAGGCAGAACCAGCTGCCCAGCCCTTTATTTTTCAAGCCTTTATTCATCAGGTTCCACCTCCATCAATTCTTTTTGGCGGCACGATTCTTCCGCTTTTCCTCGGAGAAAACGTCCGTGTAGGTATGCAGCACATACATCACGACAGCGGCAACAGCCAGTGCGCAGAACACAGCATCGAGAGCGCGCAGGGTCGTCTGCCACCACGGGGCTGCGTCGGAAACGACAACGTCCTCCGCGCCGGAGCCGCCCATAGAGGACTGCAGCATGATGTAGTACAGATAATGGTTGGAGTCGATGACCTTCTGCAGCAGGTCGCCGTCATCGGTGCTGGTGATCAGCTTCTCGATTTCAGTCGGGCGGGCGGTATCCAGGCAGAAGATGTTGTTGCCCGCCATCAGCATTTCGGGGGCGGAGGAATACTCGGACGCAGTCAGCGCATCGTCGATGATGTAGCCGCCGTAGTTCCACTCGTCGCGCAGGATGTGCTGGATGCCCTGGTTGGCGGCAGCGTACATAACGCCGATACGGTTGTAAGCGGTCATAACGCCGAGAGAATCGCCCTCAGCCAGAGAACCCTCAAAGGCGCGCATATAGATCTCGCGGATGGCCTGCTCGTTCGCAAAGGTGGAAATGCCCTGACGACCGGCTTCCTGCTCGTTCAGGAAGAAGTGCTTGACCGTACCGATCAGACCCTTGTTGCGCATACCGTGGGAAACGGCCTTGGCAGCATAGTAGCTGAGAACGCCGTCCTCGGAGAAATACTCAGAAGTACGACCGGAGTAGGGAGAACGCAGGGTGTCCGCGCCGGGCGCGTAGGCGATGGGGATGGACGCATACAGCGCATCCTCGCCGTACATCTCGCCAAAGCGGGTCTGCACATCGTGGTTCCAGGTTGCGCCGACGATGGGCAGCGTAGCCCAGCCGGTGCAATTGCGGCGGTCGCCGTACTTAAACTGACCGTTCATGCCCTCGGGACCATCGACGATGGTGCAGCCGGGCTTGTTGACAGCCTTGACAGCCTTGATGCCCTTGGAGTCGCCCATGTTGATGAGCAGATCGCTCAGCGTCAGCTGAGAAAGGAAGTCGTTCCACTTCGGGTCATCGAAGGCAACGCCGATCATATCGCTGAAGTTGATCTTCTCATCCAGCTCCACGCCGAGGTTGAAGTCGGAAACGCTCTTGGCATCGGCTGCCTTGACGTAGGTCTGCATATTCAGACCGTTGTACAGCTTATCGTTGACCGTCAGGGTCTCCAGCGTGGTGGGGTAGGTCGTATCCCACGCGCTGCGGGACAGGTAGGTGATTTTTTCATCATCGTTCGCCCAGTAGTTCACATCGGCGTCGTCGAAGGTGTTCGTGACTTCCACATCGCTGTTGTAGCGGGAGTTGCGGTACTTTTGGGTGTCGACCTCGGTGTTGGGGGCGGTCCAGGTGGCCACGGCGGCGGTGTTGCCGGTGACGACATTGCCGTCCTGATCGATCAGCTTGCCCGCAACGGCGTCACCGCACTTGGCGGCCAGCACATTGTTCAGTGCCTCGTGTGCGCCGTTGCCGACGGCGAAGTAGTAATCGCCCGCATCGAGGATGTAGCCCTTTGCGCCGTTGGCGTCATAGGACGCGAGGAAGTAGCCGGGCACATCGACCGTGACAGTCTCGGATGCACCTGCGGCCACGTCGATTTTGTCATAGCCCAGCAGCTGGATCGAGGACTTTTCGACGTTGTTCTGCTTGTCGTAGTCGGTGTAGGGGGACTGTCCGTACAGCTCCACCGTAGCCTTGCCGTCCCTGTCGCCGGTATTGTTCACCGTGACGGTCGCCGTGAAAGTGTCGGTGTCGCTGTTGTAGTCCAGTTTGTCAAGGCTGTACTCATAGTTCGTGTAGGACAGACCGTAGCCGAAGGGGAAGCAGACCTCCTCGGCGTAGTTCCAGCCGTCGGTCGAGGCTTTGGTGCCAACCGTGGAATCGGCGTTGCCCTGACCGAGGATGGTGTCCTCGTAGCGGGTCTCGTAGTAGCGGTAGCCGACGTAGATGCCTTCGTTATAGCTGACAAAGCTGTCGCCTGCCGCGCGGGGCGTTTTGCTGCCGTAGTTGTAGGCGTGCAGACCGAAGTTCTCGGCACTGGGCGCGGACAGGGAGTTGGCGGCAAAGGTGGCGGTGGTGTGACCGGAGGGGTTGACCTCACCGGTCACAACGCGGATGGCGCCGGGCATACCGTAGAAGCCGGGGTTGCCGACCCACAGCACAGCGTCAACATTGTACTCGTCCAGCCAGTCCATCTCCATCGCAAAGACGGAGTTCAGCAGGACGACGGTTTTCTTGAATTTGCCGGAGTCCTTGATTTGCTGGAAGATTGCCTTCTCGTTGTCGTCCAGCTCCAGCATACGCTTGCCCTTGTCGTTGACCATTGCAAGGTCGTTGCCCTCGGTGGCAAAGCGGGACAGCGTAACAAACGCGACATCGCCGTAGGACGCAAACGAGTCGGTAACGCTGCCGGTGAACAGCGCCGGGTCATATTCTCCCACGCTGGAAACGCTTCTTTCTTTCGGCGCTTCGGCGGAAGCGTAGGCGTCCAGCACGGTTTGGTTCACGTTGAAGCCGGCATCCTGCAGGGCGTCAACGGGGGTTTTCTGGTAATCCGGGTTTGTGGAGGAACCGCCTGCGGTGCTGCGGAACACCGGGTCGATGCTGCCGCGGCCAAAGACCGTGACGTTGCGCTCAGACTCGGAAAGCGGCAGGGCATTGTTGCGGTTGTAGAGCAGCACGCTGCCCTCTTCTTCTTCCTGCTCACAGAACTGATAAGCGGCTTCGATGTACTTTTCGTAGCTTGCGTCAGACAGGGTGCCGTCAGCGGAGAACTCCGTGCCGCCGTAAGATGCGCCAGCGCCTTCGATGCCGAGTGCATGGTTGACTTCGCCTTCCTGCTGGAACGCAATAGTCGTTCCGGTCAGGACAAGGTTGGCCACCAGCACAGCCGCGCCGGACAAGCCCAGCCAACGGCGGGACTTGCTTGAGGTTTCCTTTTGTGCCATAGGTTTTTCTCCTTCCTAAACTGTCACAGATGAATGATACGATGCGCTTGCTGCCAAGGGCTGCGCACTTCCCTTTTGCAGAAACCGTTCATATCTTTTTCACAAAGCTATCATAAAGGGAAGCGTTGACCGGGTCAATGGAGTTGGCGCAAACGTCAAAAAACACGGCACAAATGACAAAGAAGAAAAGCGACCGCCTTTCGGCAGTCGCTTTTGGGTTATGCTGTTTCTTTTTGGCTTTTCCCGCAGGGGAAGGTGACCACCAGGTAAAAAATCGAGTCCTCCACAAAGCAGTCTGCCGTGCCGCCGTACAGCTCGGCAATGCTTTTGATACTTTTTATGCCGTAGCCATGCTCCTCGGTATTCTGCTTGGTTGTGACGATAGCGCCGTCCCGCAGCGTCGGCGGTGCGGGGGTGTAGTTCTGCACGCGGATAACCGCCATGTCACGGCAGCGGCTGATGTCCAGTGTGATGACCCGCTTAGACGCATAGTTTACCTGCGTCAGACACTCAATGGCATTGTCCAGCGCATTGCCCAGCAGGGAGTAAATGTGGTAGTGCTTCATATCCTCCAGACAGCTGCCGTCTGCCGAGCAGACCAGCTGAATCCCTGCCTGCCCGCAGAGTGCCGACTTTTGGGTCAGTGTGATGTCCAGCGCCTTATTCCCGGTGAGATAGCGCAGGTTCAGGTTGTCCATCTCTTCTTCCAGACGGGCGCGTTCCTCATCTGTGGCGCGGGAATACTGCTGTTTCAGGTCATGGTAGCGGATGTTGATTTTTTCCATGTCTTTTTTTGCCTGCTCATACTGCTGCTTGTCACATTCCAGCAGCTGCGCCAGCGTTTCATTCTCGTGTTCCAGACTCTTGATGCTGCAATTTGAAAATTCCAGCGCCAGAATCGTGATGGCAAACAGGATGCAGAACGCATTCAGCGCCAGATAGGCGGTCAGGTAGGACTCTGCGCTGCTGTCCAGGACATCCTCCAGCACAACACTCAGGTAGACCGCGGCAATCAGGAAAAAGCCGGAGTAAAGCACGGTCTTGACATTGTCAAACAGCAGGCGCCCGCGCCGGATGCGCAGGGTGAACAGCAGGTAGATGACCAGACAGACCACAAGGTTGCTGAAAAGCAGAATGACAAAGTTAACGCGCCCGTCTGTGCGCCCATGCTGAATCAGCCACATAATAGGCATATACGCCAGCTTACTGGCAATGTGCTGCACCGCGTAGGCACAGGTTGTATAAAACAGAGCGTGCAGCGGGCTGCAGTCAAAGCTGAACCATATCAGAGCAAACAGCAGCGTCGTATACAGCAGCAATTTTGCCCAAAGCGGCAGGAATGTCAGGGTGTCCGTCAGCGCAAGAAAGACCCATACACCCGCCGCCAACCGCGGAACGAAGCAGCTGCGGCGCTGCCCCCACGGGACAAACAGGCAGGCACATAGAATCATACCCAGCTGGATTTGCTGGTTCAGTATCCAATTTATGACCGGCACGGGTCTTCCCACTCCTTTTTTGCCATATATCGGGAGAATGCTTCGGTGAAGGCGTCCTTGTAGGTGCGCCCGATGGGCAGTGCCGCCCCGCCGATATAGACATTCATACGGCTTACCGCCGTGATACAGCGCAGGTTCACAAGATAACTGGCGCTGCAACGCACAAAGCCGTAGGGCGTCAGCTGCGCCGCGATTTCCTGCATCGAACCGCGGTTTTTGATGATCTCGGTCTTACCGTCCCCGCCGCACAGGTTGTACAGCAGGTCGTGCTGGCGCACCTCCACATAGGCGATTTCCGCTGCATCCAGCAGCCGCGTCACGGTGCCGTCCTTGACGACAATGTGCGGCGGCGCAGTCTTTTGACCGGCGCGCTTTTGCAGCACCTTCAGCGCCCGCGTCAGATACATATGGAAGGAGTACCACTGTATCGGCTTCACAATAAAGCCCAGCGCACCGACACTGTACCCGTTCAGCGCGAATTGCTGCAAATTCGTGCAAAAAATGAGGATGACGTCTTGATCTGTCTCCCGGATTTTTTCGGCCAGTTCCATGCCGGACATCTGCGGCATATCAATGTCCAGATATAAAATGTCAAAATCACGCTCTTGCGCCGCCAGATAGACTGCCGCACAGTCGAACTCCTGTACGTTCAGTTCTGTGCCGTTCTCCGCGCCAAACCGCGCCAATGCCTGTTTCAGTTGGTCTCTTTCTTGTTTTTCATCGTCCACAATGCCGATTCGGATCATCGTGCGTTCCTCCCCCCGCGCAAAGATCTATACAAGTATGATATACCCCCGAACGCAGCCGCGTCAACCTTTTACGAGCGAATCGTCCAATTTTCCCAAGATGTTTTCGGAATACTGCGTGCTGCGCATGGAAGATTCTTGACCACTACGGTGGCAAAGGAATAAAAAAGCAGCAGATACATCGGCAAAATAACAGCACAGCCCCCGCCGGAAACTCATAGAGCTTGGCGGGGGCTGTGCTATTTTAATCAGCCAATATTTAAATCAGGCCCATCAGGCTGGGCAGGCCCAGAGACAGAGCCGGGATGTAGGTGACGGCCAGCAGGGCGGCAACCAGTGCCACAAAGTAAGGGATCAGCTTGGACGTGACCTGCTCGATGGAGACATGGCCGATGCCGCAGCCGACGAACAGAACCGAGCCGACCGGCGGGGTGATGTTGCCCAGACACATATTGAAGATCAGCATAACGCCGAACTGGATCTCCGTCATGCCAAAGCTGGTGGCGATGGGCAGGAAGATCGGGGTGAAAATCAGGATGGCCGGGGTGATGTCCATGAACATGCCGATGACCAGCAGGATGATGTTCATGAGCAGGAAGATGATGTACTTGTTGTCAGTCAGGCTCATCAGGCCGTTGGAGATGGCTGCCGGGATGCCGGAGTAGGCCATAACGAAGGACATGGCAGAGGAGGCAGAAATCAGGAACAGGATGATGCCGGACGTTTTGGCGGAGTTGAGCAGGATGCCAAGGAAGCCTTTGAAGTCGATGCTCTTATAGATGATGGAAAGAATCAGGCAGTAGAGAACCGCGACACCTGCGCCCTCAGTGGCGGTGAAAATACCGGAGACGATGCCGCCGATGACAATGACGATCAGCAGCAGAGACGGCACGGCGTCCCAGACGGTCTTGGCAATGCTCTGGCTGTGGTCAATGCCGGTGGCTTTCATGCCGGCCTTTTTTGCGCCGATGAACGCAACGACCATGCAGCACAGGCCCATCAGGATGCCGGGAATGTAACCGGCCATGAACAGCGTGGAGATGGAGACACCGCCCGCGACGGTGGAGTAGACAATGAAGGCAGACGTCGGGGGAATCAGCAGGCCGGTGGGGGCGGAGGCAATGTTGGCGGCGGCGGAGTAGGCGGGGTCGTAGCCGTTTTCTTCCTCAATGGGGCTGATGCAGCCGCCCATGGCGGATGCGGCAGCAACGGAGGAGCCGGACAGCGCGCCGAACAGCATGTTGCCCAGGATGTTGGCCTGTGCCATGGAGCCGGGGATCTTGCCAACGAACAGCTGGGCAAAGTTGACCAGGCGCTTGGCAATACCGCCGTTGTTCATGATGTTGCCGGCCAGAATGAACAGGGGCACAGCAAGCAGCGAGAAGCTCTCCACGCCGGAGTTCATCTTCTGCATCGTGATAAAGGTGATCTGGTCCCAGGACAGGGTGGACATGGCGGTCACGATAGACGACGCCACAATGCTGATGGAGATAGGCACGCCGAGGAACAGCAGCACGCCGAACACGGCGAACAGGATAACGGTGGTCATGGTGATACTCATTTGTCTGCACCCTCCTTGGATTCAACTTTTTCGCCGGTGACGTCCTCATAGATGTTGATGATCTGCGCCAGGACGATGAACACGCCGGAAATCGGGGCGATGGAGTAAACCAGGCTGCGGGGAATACCCAGCAGGGCCGAGAACTCGCGGCTGGCAGAGACAGCCAGCTTAAAGCCGCCGATAGTGAATACGAAGATGGCCATCAGCAGAATCAGACCATCGATGACCACCAGCAGGGCGGTGTGCGCCTTGCCGGTGAATTTGTCGCGGATGAGGGTCAGGGACATGTGCTCCCGGGTGGAGAAGGCGTAGGCCGCGCCGATGAAGCCGGTCCAGATCAAGCTGTAGCGGACAAGCTCCTCGGTGAAAGCCACGGGGCTGTTGAGGATATAGCGGGAGAAAACCTGAATCAGAACCAGCACCGTCATAAAGGTAAGCAGTACGGCGCAGGCAATGCTCAAAATTTTGTCCATCCAGAATTTGATGGCAGCAAAGGTGTTTTTCATGGCTTACTCCTCCCCTCTTGCGGCTTCGATGGTATCCAGCAGCGTCTTGACGCCGGGATACTCTTCTTCGTAGGCTTCGATCATGGGCTGGGTTGCCTCGCGGAAGGCTTCCTTGTCGACGTCATAGACGAACTCAACGCCCATCGTCTCCTGTGCTTCCTTGACGGCCTCCTCCACAGCGGTGTCCCACATGACCTTGTGGGCATCGGTGGAATCGTGGGCGGCCTCCAGAATGATTTCCTGATCCTCGGGGCTGATGGTCTCCCAGACCTTCTCACTCATGATGAGGACGTCGGGGATCATGGCGTGCTGGTCCACCGAGTAGACCTTGCAGACCTCGCCGTGCTTGCCGGTGGTCAGGGCGGTCTCGTTGTTCTCGGTGCCGTCAATGATGCCGGTCTGCAGCGAGGTGTAAACGTCGCCGTAGGACATGGCGACGGGAATGCCGCCCAGATAGCTCATCATGTCGGTCTGGCTCTTCATATCCTGCACGCGGATCTTCAGGCCCTTCAGGTCGGCGGGCGTGCGGATGGCGCGATCCTTCGTGTAGAAGGAGCGTGCGCCGGAGGTGTAATAGGTCAGCGTGACAAAGCCGTCGTCACCGGTGGAGAGGAAGAAGTCCTGCATCTCCTGCGAGTCCATGACATGGTAGAAGTCATCGGTATCGTTGAAGATATAGGGCAGGCCGAAGGTGTTGAAGGCATCGTTGTAGGTGGCCAGACCGGGTGCAGAAACCTTGGTCATGGCGATAACGCCTGCCTGCAGCTGCTCCAGGTTCTCGTTTTCGCTGCCGAGCTGGCCGTTGGGGAAGATCTTGACCTGGATGCGGCCATCGGTCTTTTCCGCGACCTCGTCCGCGAACTGGGTCATGGCGATGTGGACCGTGTGGGTCTCGGACAGGCCGTGGGCCAGCGTCAGAACCAGTGGGTTTTCTGCGCTGTAGCTGGTGTCAGCCGTGGTGCTGGATGCGCCGCAGCCGGCCATCAGCCCGGCGCACAGCACAGCAGCCGTTGCCAGCGCTGCAATCTTTTTGAACATTTTGTTTCCTCCTTCTATTTTGTATCGCGTTTTACGGCGCGTTACATACCAATCAGATCAAACTGCTCAAACGAGACCATGATCTCATGGTCCTTTTTGGGGTTGGGGTATTTGACCTGCACGCTCTTCAGGCGCTGGCTGTAGTACCAGCCGCTCTCGGCTTCCTCAAACTTGCGGCGGTGCAGGAAGTGCGGCAGCTCCTTGCCGTCCAGCTGCACATAGAACGGGGATTTTTCGCGGTGGATCATATCCAGATACATGCTTTCCACAGCGGTATCGTAATCGCCCTCGTTGGTAAAGTGAACGTAAGTCTTTACGCCTGCGGTCACGGCAATGCGGGTCTTGAGGTAAGCGCCCTTCAGGTACTCATTGGTGCAGCCGTCATCCTCGTACAGAACAAACTCGGAATCCACATCCGGTGCCATCAGGATCTCCAGCTCAGTGGTCTTTTCGGTCATCAGGTTGTGCAGGCGGTTGCCGCTCATGGGCAGGATAGCACCGCTGCGCACAAACAGCGGGATGCTGGAAATATCGACCGGTACCTCGATCGTCTGGCCGGGAGCGTACTCCTCGCGGGTGTAGAAGTTGTAGAAGCGCTCGTTTTCGTTCTCGGTCTTGGGCAGGTAGACAGGGCGCACGGTCTGGCCCTTTTCCACAGCCCGGGAAGCCATGTGGCAGAAAAAGAGTTTGTTTCCCTCCGGATCTCGAAGACAAACATAATTGCCCCATTGCCAGGTCCGGTCTGCGTGGTTGGTGATCATGGTGGAAGCCGTCACCACCCCGTCCACCGGGGAGAGGATGTCCGCCGAATCCACGCCCACGACGTCAATTCCGTTGTGGTCCGGACGGTCGGGAAGCCGGTAGCCGCTGGTGATGCGGTTCCGGCCTTTGAAAAGGAATGTCATTTTGCTCGCCTTCCTCTTGACCTTTTTCACCGAATGAAATACAATAAATTTGCGGGCAGAATGCAAAGTGCTGCTGTCACTTTCTTGGTTTACCTGCCCGCATGTCCCCCGGAATTCTCCGGGGGCTCTTTTTTATGCCCTCATTCCTCCGGCTCCGCCTTCCCCTTAAGCAATTC
>OKUD01000394.1_pt1 | contig 15127 bp, 8 predicted proteins | sample 1606601 | NCBI WGS metagenome assembly OKUD01 (sample SAMEA3882517, study PRJEB24775) | human gut metagenome | biome: human-associated habitat; feature: intestine environment; material: feces | place: Netherlands | collected 2009/2010
TCCTGAACGTCCGGCCGGCCAGAAAAGCGTATTAGGCTTAACCACCCCTAAAATGGAGGTAGTCCGCGTAGGATTTGTCGGATTGGGAATGCGAGGCCCCGGAGCCGTAGAGCGCTTCACTTATATTCCCGGTACACAAATTGTGGCCCTTTGTGATTATGAAGCATCCCGTGCAGAAAAATGTCAGGATATCCTAAAGAAAGCATCTATGCCGAAAGCTGCCATTTATTCCGGAGAAAAGGGATATGAAGAATTATGTAAACGTACAGACATAGATTTAGTTTATATCGCCGCAGACTGGTTGCATCATTTCCCGGTAGCAAAATGCGCATTGGAAAACGGTAAAAATGTAGCTATTGAAGTTCCCTCGGCCATGAACCTGCAAGAATGCTGGGACTTAATCAACCTGAGTGAAAAAAACCGCAAGCATTGCATGATTCTTGAGAACTGTTGCTATGACTGGTTTGAAATGAATACACTGAATATGGCACAACAAGGTGTATTTGGCGAAGTAATCCGTGCCCAAGGAGCCTACATTCACAATTTAAGCCCGTTTTGGGATCATTATTGGAAAAACGGCAAAGAAGACAAACTGGGATGGCGTTTGGATTATAACATGAAACACCGGGGTGATGTATATGCCACTCACGGCCTGGGTCCTGTAGCACAAGCATTGGATATCCATCGTGGTGACCGTATAACCACTTTAGTAGCTATGGACACCAAATCTGTTGTTGGTAAAGATTTAGTGGAGAAGAGAACCGGCGAAGAATGTAAAGAATTCCGTAACGGAGACCATACCACCACCCTACTTCGCACAGCAAATGGAAAAGTTATTGAAATCCAACATAATGTAATGACTCCCCAACCTTACAACCGCCTGTACCAACTGACAGGAAGCAAAGGGTTTGCCAATAAATATCCCGTTGAAGGATATGCTTTGGATGCAGCACAACTGACCGCATCGGGTGTGCAACCCAAAGTAGACGATTTGAACTCTCACGGATTCTTACCCCAGGCAGAAATGGAAGCACTTGTTGAGAAATACCAGCATCCTATTTTAAAGAAATATGGTGAAATGGCAAAAGAAGTCGGCGGCCATGGCGGTATGGACTTCATCATGGACAGCCGTCTGGTATATTGCCTGCAAAACGGACTGCCTTTGGACATGGATGTATATGACCTGGCCGAATGGTGCTGTTTGGCCGAACTGGGAGCTATCTCTATGGATAACGGCTGTGCGGCAGTAGCCTTCCCGGACTTCACACGAGGTGAATGGAACGTGACCAAAGGTTACAAACATGCATACGCTTCACCCGAAGACGAAAACGCAAGCATGGAAAAAGCAAAGGCTTTCACCGCGAAACTGAAAGAGCAGGGAGCTAAAGAATGGGCGAAAGAAGCTAAGAAGAAAAAGAAATAAACAGGAATAAACAAGAAAAAATGTGCCGGAAGTCACTCTGTCATAAAAGGCAGCCCAATTCTTCAGGCACATTTTTTATGCCGTCCGAACAACAACCGTTTCCGGATTTTATCGAGAATCAAAAAAAGGATGTAACCGGCATTCTTATAATTTCCGGCCAAAGCACTTCGACAGTGTCAAATTCAATCCGACACGCCATTTTGTCAAAGAAGTATACAGAAAGGGTGAAAAGGAACTGGAACACGCAGACCCCACATACGGTTTCAAGACGTCTTCTTCCAAGCACACTCAGGAAGAGCGATTCGGCATGCTGATGGAATACCTGAAGGAATACACCTTCATCACCCGACAGGAATACTCCAATCTGACGGGAGTGCTGAAAACCAAGGCTGCCCATGAGCTGCGCCAATGGTTTATGGAAGACAAAATCAAGAGAAGCGGCAGAGTGCCACACGTCATTTATATGGCCGTGGGCACTGAATAAGGAGGAATACCCTGTCTCTTATATCCTATGATAGATTTCATCGAAAGGAACCCTGCCCCGTTCTCCCCAAATGCCTTTGTTCCCATCCCGTATGCCGCAAGGTATAACCATATTGATGCCTGCCCCATGGGGCAGCTTCAATAGTTTCTTCATCCGCCTGCTGTCAAAACCTTCCAGCGGACAAGTGTCATAGCCTTCGTTTGCCATGGCAATCATAAAGGTTTGGGCAGCAAGGGCACAGGATTTATTTACCGTCACACGCATATCGCATTCCGAAACTTCCAGCATCATAGGGCGGAACAGGCTGATGGTTCTCGCCAATATCACCCTGAAAAGCCCTAGAAGCCCGAAAAACCTTGCATAAATGAAAGGCATCAGTTTACCATAATACAGCTTCCTGTCCCTAATACGTTTTTCCTGACGCTCTTTCGGACTATTACGCCTGATATTTCCTTCTTCAAAGTCAAGCACAAATTTAGCACGCTTTTTATACAAATCCTGACGAGTAACAAAAACAACAATTTCCGAAGCCGTAGAAGCAGCCGACTGCCCTAAACAAGCTTCTGAAACTTTCGCCATCAGTCCGGGATTCGTTATTTGATAAAATTCCCACAATTGCATATTGGAACTATTGGGAGCCAGCGTAGCCAGTTCAAGACAATGTTTCACCTTTTCCGGGTCTATCGGTTTATTTTTATCATACCTCCGCACAGACCGGCGGAAGTTCAATACCTCTTCTAAATTCATTTCCTATTCATTTTTTTATATTTTACTTACTGAACCGACAAGATAAGTTTTAGGGGCGATGTCAACTATAACATCCCCCCTACACTACTATATCTCAGCGGATATTAACATCCTACAGGTTGTTCTTATAGATATTCGCCATCACCTTCTGGTATTGGTTCTCAATCTGCATATACGCCTGAAGATTCTTATAAATACTTTCCGTTTCCACAAAATATTCAATCAATGAAATTTGTCCTTCGGTCAATGCCTGCTTCAATAAATCCAGCGAACGGTACATCAAAGGGACATCATACGCATTCATGGCATCCTTCAACTGCTGCATCTCATTGAAAAGAGACATCAGGGAAGCCTCGACCCGGTCTTTAGCACTTTCTTGCATAAGCTGAGCGCTGATAGCCTGTGCCTTGGCTATCTTTACCTTTTTACGATTCTGAAACAAAGGCAAGGAGCCCCCTACCACAAAACCATTCATCGAAACCGCATCATCCGTGTTACGGCGAAAGCCGGCTTCCAGCTTCGGCAACCATCCTTGGCGGTCTACCGAAACCTGCTTCTCGGCGGCACGGGCAGTGGCGGCGGCGGCCTGCAAGTCAAGGTCTGACGCCATCACTTCATCCCTCATAACATTGTAATCATTGATTTCCTGTATGGCAGGATACGTGGTTTCAGCAAACTCCAAAGGCATGTTACCGTTCATGGCAAGCAGAGACTGCAAGGCAGTGCGGTGAGCTGCGCTGTTTTGGGCAACTTCCGTCTGCACATTCATACGCTCCATCTTGATTTTGTTGACTTCCAGTATATTCGCATCACCGGTAGTCAGACGTTTTTCATAAAGTGCCTGTAATTCATCTGCATTTTTCATACGGATATCCATCAATGTCTTTTCCTGATTCAACAGAATAAGGTCCAGACAGAGATTCTTCGCATTCAGCAGAATATCCCGGCGGGCAGCCTGTTGTTGCTTGTCCACCGCTTCGTTCTGCAAAGTAGCCTGCCGGTTGCGGGCAATATACTGAGTAGGAAAATCAAAACCTTGCGAAGCAACGAATTCCGTACCGTGACCACCTTCGGCACCATTACTGTAAAAAGAGCTGTAGCTCACCGTAGGATCAGGCAAGTTGTTGTTTGTCCGGTTTTCCATCTTGGTCGCATCGGCGGCATGTTTCTGTGCCTTGAGCTCTTTATTGTTCTGCTCGATGCTTTTCAAAATGTGCTCAATACTCTGGGCCTGCATCAGCAAGGGAGAGCAGAGGGCTATTATAACTAAGATTCGTTTCATATTATTTCTATTATTTCTTCTTTCGGTTCATCAGTTCATAAACAATCGGAATAATGAAAGCGTTCAGGAAAGTCGATGTCAAAAGACCTCCAAGAATAACTTTCGCCATCGGGCTTTGTATTTCATTACCCGGCAAATCGCCACGGAATGCCAAAGGTATCAAAGCCAGCGCGGAAGACAACGCAGTCATCAGGATAGGGTTCAAACGGTCTAACGAACCGTGAAGAATGCTTTCTTTCAACTCCATACCTTCTTCGCGCAACATATTGTAATGACTTATCAACAACATACCATTACGGGTAGCAATGCCAAACAACGAGATAAAGCCGATAATAGCCGGAATGCTTATCTCACCCGTTGTTATCATCAATGCAAATACCCCACCAATCAACGCCAAAGGCAAATTCAACAAAATGACTCCACTTTGGGCTGCATTCTTAAACTGGGTATAAAGCAACAGGAAGATAACCACGATACTCATAAACGAAGTGAGCATCAGCGTACGGCTGGCCGCCTGCTCGCTTTCAAACTGACCGCCATATTCCACATGATATCCTTCGGGAAGCTTGATTTGCGCATCAATCCGTTCCTGTATATCATTCACCACGCTGCGCAAATCACGACCGCTGGTATTGGCCGAAATCACAATCTTACGCTTCACGTTCTCACGGCTGATGGTATTCGGTCCCATGGCAGAAACCACATCGGCTACATAGTTGACAGGGATTTTCTGACCGTCACCGGTATCAATCATCAGGTTGCGCACCTTCTCCATCTCATCACGCACCTCATCCTTGGTACGGACAATAAGATTAAACGCTTTGCCTTCTTCATATACCTGTGAAACGACTTCACCCGCCATGTTCACTGATACAAACTCGGCAAACTCCGGTAAAGAAATACCGAATTTGGCAAGCATCTCGCGTTTGGGAACAATCTTGAGCTGCGGACGTTCGATTTGTTGTTCCACATTCAAGTCGGCAATACCCTCCACACTGCTGATGGCATCCTTTATCTGATTACCGATGGCAAACATCTTGTTCAAATCATTACCAAACAGTTTGATGGCAATGTTGGCCTTGGTACCCGAAAGCATGGCATCGATACGATGGCTGATAGGTTGGCCTATTTCGATATTCGCACCGGTAATGGTAGATAACTTGGCACGCACATCGGCTACCAGTTCCTGGCGGGAACGGTCTTTCAATTCAAACGGGGCCTCAATTTCACTCACGTTAACCCCTAATGCATGCTCATCCAGTTCGGCACGTCCCGTTTTACGGGCTACAGTCTGTATTTCGGGAATAGACATCAGCAACTCTTCTGCACGGTGTCCCATTTTATCCGATTCTGCCAAAGAAATTCCCGGCAATGAACTGATATTAATGGTGAACGAACCTTCATTGAAAGATGGCAGGAAACTGCGTCCTAATGTAAAAAACATAACCAATGCCACCGCAAACAGTCCACCCGTAAAACCCAATACTGCGGATTTATGATTCAAGGACCATAACAAGGCATTGCGGTAATGCTTTTTCATCCATACGGCCACAAATGCCTCTTTGGGCAATCCTTTGCCTTTATTATTACCTAACAGATAGCTGCACAGTACCGGAGTCAGTGTCAAAGCCACTACCGTAGAAGCAAACAACGCCACAATAAAGGCAATGCCCAACGGAACCAGCATACGCCCTTCCATTCCTGTCAGGAAAAACAAAGGAACAAAGCTGACTACAATAATCAAGGTAGAGTTCAAGATAGGCATACGCACTTCCTTCGAAGCATTGAACACGACTTCAATCACGCTCTTACGTTCCTCTTCGGGCAACAAGCGATTCTCACGCAAGTGCTTCCATACATTTTCCACATCCACAATGGCATCATCCACCAACGAACCAATGGCAATGGCCATACCACCCAAACTCATGGTATTGATGGTGAGTCCCATATAGTGAAGAGTCAATATAGAAACAATCAATGACAACGGAAGGGTTACCAATGAAATAACCGTGGTACGTACATTGGCAAGGAACAGGAAGAGAACAATCACCACAAAAACAGCACCTTCATACAACGAATCCTTCACATTACCGATAGAGCTTTCAATAAAACGGCTCTGACGGAAAATATCTGTAGAAACGTGTACATCAGCCGGAAGATTCTTCTGCAAATCCTTCAATGCGGCTTCCAACTGCTCTGTCAGTTCAATAGTCCCAGTCTTGGGTTGTTTGGTAACGGTCAGCAGTACGGCAGGTTTTCCTCTTTCCGAAGCAGTACCCAGTTTGGGTTCCTGCGAACCAATCTTCACATCGGCAATATCCTCCAATGTAACGGGCACCCCTTCCACCGTCTTGATGACGGAACGTGACAACTGAGCCACATCATGACTGGAAAGCACCCCGCGAACAATATATTCGTTTCCATATTCATAAATCACTCCGCCATTGGCATTCTGATTCATGTTACGGGTAACGTTCATCACCTCTGCCAACGTAACATTGTAATGTTTCATGCGGGCAGGGTCAAGCAACACCTGATATTCCTTGATATCACCTCCCAGCACGGCAACCTGTGCCACACCTCCCGTAGAGAGCAGGCGCGGACGGATAGTCCAGTCTGCCAGTGTACGGAGATCGAGCATGGAAGTAGTATCCGAAGTCAGACCGATAATCAGCAACTCACCTAAAATAGAAGACTGAGGTCCCATGGTAGGTTTACCTACATTCTCGGGCAGCTCCTCGCTGACCAAGGACAATTTCTCACTGACAATCTGACGGGCCAGATAGATATCGGTATCCCATTCAAATTCCACCCACACAACGGAAAAGCCATTGGTGGAAGATGAACGCACCCGGCGCACATGGGTCGCACCGTTCACGGCAGTTTCTACAGGAAAGGTTACCAATTGTTCCACCTCTTCGGCGGCCATACCATTCGCTTCGGTCATAATCACTACAGTCGGCGCATTCAAATCGGGGAACACATCGACTTCCGTATGAAAAGCCGTGTAAGTACCGCCGATAAGCAGCAAAACCGACGCCACCAGAACCAATATACGGTTCTGAAGGGAAAAATGTATAATCTTATTTAGCATAGGACGGCTGATTAATGTTCATGACTATGAGCCGGAATCGCATTGCTGGCCGACGCTAATTTCACCTGATAAGCTCCCTTTGTTACCACACGGTCACCGGCTTTCAAACCGGTCAGAATCTGCACTTTCTTTCCGTTGCTCGCTCCCAAAGTTACCTCCTGTTTCTTATATCCTTCCTCATCCAGTTGCAGATAAACAAAGTACAAACCTTGTTCTTCGGTCAGTGCCGTAACAGGCAAGGCCAGCACATCGGGCATTTCCGACGAGAGCAGATACACCTCCACATACGAACCGGGAATCACATCTCCCCGATTATCAAATTCGAAAGTTACAGGCACATAAAAAGAAGTACCACCGGATGCTTTACCATAAGAAAGCAGACGCCCTTTCAACTCACCCAGCTCATATACCTTATTATCGTATGGAGTCTTGAAGTTTGCCGACTGGATGCTATGCAGATAACCATAATATTTCTCGGAAACATCTGCACGAAGGAACAGACGACGGTTCTGAGTGATACTCACCAAAGGCTGGCCTACCGACACATAGTCACCTTCCTGCACCAGACAATTCTTGATATAGCCACCTAAAGGAGCTGTAACGGACACACCTGTTTTGGTCTGGTTCTTTGAAATAGCCTCGTATGCCAATAATGCATTTTCATAACTCTCCTTAATGGCATTGAAATCTTTCTGCGATATTATCTGACTTTTTACCAACTTGGCGGCACGTTCATATTCTTTTTTGGCGGTTTCATATGCGATACGGGTACGTTTTACAGGGTCTCCGTCCGGCATATTCTCAGCAGAGATATTCAGAATGGGAGCCCCCTTGCTCACACTCATACCGTCCGTTACCGGATGGCGGAAAGAAACCACACCGGCTACATTGGCGACTACTACGCTTTCATCGCCTTGTGCTGCCTGCACCTGACCGCTGGTCGTTATCACCTGACGGAATGATTCAGGCCGGATTATTTCCGATTCTACCCCGGCTGCTTTCGCTTTTTCTGGAGCCAGAATTATCTCATCGGAATGTCCGGCTGCAGAAGCTTCCGCTTCATGATTATGCCCTTCGTGACCTTCATTCTCATGGTCGTGGTTTTCTTTTTCATGGTCATGCCCTTCGTGATTATGGTCATGCCCTTCGTGGTCGTGATTATGTGCTTCCTCCGTTCCATGATCGTGTCCTTCGTGATCATGACCCGATTTACTGTTGCAAGAGCCTAAGAGGAACAAGCCTAAGACTCCCATAAAGATAAGTTTCTTCATGATGATATTATTTGTTCTTACTTTTTATTAAATGCAAAATTAGTGTAAAGAAAATGCAACAAAGTTGCGGATAAAAAGATAAACTTTCTATCTGTTAAGCAAGAACATCGCAAGGAGGAGCACGCAACCCCTTTACGTGGGGAAGACACGTAGAATGCAGTTTTTCTAAATAGTAATTATAAGGTAATGTGTTGTGTTCTGTCAACCGCAATGAAAGCGCCAATACATCCGTCACCGTATATAACAGCAAACAAAACGAATAATCAGGAGAAACACTGTCTTGGGCCCGATCCGGAGTTACACTTTTAAACTTGGTCACACATCCGGCATTACATGTATGATTCTCATCAGAACTATTATTATGCTGCTGATGCTGCACGGAACATTGACAGCCGCACAAAGTCATATCATGCTGCAAACAAAGAATTTCCCGGTGATGATGATGAGGCAGAACAGATGCTGTCAACATGATAATGCTGACCAACATCAATACCCATGCTATGTATCGTCTCCGTTTCATCGGGCACAAAAATAGGTGTTTATCATGTAAATTCCAAAAAGAAAGCATGGTAAATGCCGAATTCTCAGCAATTACCATGCTTTCTTATTATCTTTTACATACAAAGCTTACCAAATAGAGACACGTTTTTCAGGAGCCAAATACATAGGATCCCCCTCTTTAATGCCAAAAGCATCATACCATGCACCTATTTGAGGGAGTGCTCCGTTCACACGCCATCTGCCCAATGAATGTGGATCAGACTTGGTTTGCAAACGAATCTGCTCGTCGCGGATATTGCCAGCCCACACTCCGGCGTATGACAAGAAGAAGCGCTGTTCCGGAGTAAATCCGTCTTTTACCGGCAGGGGAGCATCTTTTGTCGCATTCTTGAACGCTTGGAAAGAAACCTGCAAACCACCATGATCGGCTATATTCTCACCTAAAGTCAAAGAACCGTTGGCATTGAGTCCCGGCAAAACCTGGATGCTATCAAAGAAATTCACCATTACCTGAGCACGTTCTTCAAAACGTTTGGCATCTTCGGCTGTCCACCAATCTTTCAAATTACCATCCTTATCAAACTGACGTCCCTGATCATCGAATCCATGAGTCATTTCATGACCGATAACCACGCCAATAGCTCCATAATTAAATGCATCATCAGCATTCATATCAAAAAACGGATATTGAAGAATACCCGCCGGAAAACAAATCTCATTCGTGGTCGGATTATAATATGCATTGACAGTCTGCGGAGTCATTCCCCATTCATCTCTGTCAACCGGCTTTCCTGCCTTGGATAACATATAATCCAGTTCGAATTCTGTAGCACGCTTCACATTGGCCCAATAAGAATCTTTTTCAATATTCAAACCGGTATAATCCCTCCACTTATCAGGATAGCCTACCTTTACATAAAAAGAATTCAACTTCTCAATAGCTTTAATCTTTGTGCTGTCACCCATCCATTCCAAATTCCGAATACGTTCTCCCAATGCGGTCTGCAGATTCTTTACCAACTGCACCATACGTTCTTTTGCGGCTGCCGGAAAATATTTCTCCACATACATCTGACCTACCGCTTCACCCAGTACTCCATTTACAGTACTTACAGCACGCTTCCAACGAGGTTGGTTAGCCTGTTTGCCGGATAGTGTTTTTCCATAAAAATCAAAATTTTGTGCCACCAAATCATCACTCAAGTAACCGGCAGCCCTGTCTATCAGACTCCATTGCATATAAGCGATCTGATTTTCAACCGGCAAGCTATTGATAATTTTCTCAACCTCTTTAATCGGCTCCACTTGAGAAACACTCAGTTCAGTCACCCCTTTCACGCCTATACCATTCAAGAAAGCATCCCAGTCAATGCCCAGAATCTCTTTCTTTAATTCATCCAAAGACATTTTATGATAATTGGCCGCAGGGTTACGCTGTTCCACCGCACTGAAAGAAGCTTTTGCAATACGGGTTTCGATATCCATTACAGCCTCCATTTTCTTTTTAGCGGCAGCCTCATCAAAACCAGCCAATTGGAACATCTTTACAATATGTTCCTTATACTTATTACGGATATTGACAGTCACATCATCATTGTCCAGATAATATTCTTTTTCACCCAGACTGATACCCCCTTGATACAATTGAAACAAATTGCTCTTGCTGTCCATGATATCGGCACCCACATAGAAACTGAAATAAGGGAATACACCGCTATGAGCCAGTTCCGCCATCAAAGGAACTATTTCCGATTTATCCTTCACTGAAGCAATCTTTTCCAAATCAGCTTGAATAGGAGTTACTCCATCCGCATTCAGTTTCACACTATCCATAGCCAAATTATAGATATCCCCTATTTTCTGACCTATTGTACCTTGCGCATTCTGCCCGGAAGCAATTTCCACAATCAATCCTTTCAGTTGTTCCCGATTATTTTCAGCAAGCATATCGAATGAGCCAAAACGGGAATATTCATTGGTCAGAGGGTGTTTCTTCATCCATCCGCCACAAGCATACTGATAAAAATCAGCTCCTTGAACAGCCGTAGTGTCCAAATTTGTCAAGTCTATACCCGAAGTCATGACGGCTTCCTTTTTACTGTCGCATCCGGCAGCTACTGCCAGAGCCAATACAGCCATTGGTAAATAATGTTTTGCTTTCATTTGTTCTATATATATGATACATACTTTAACTTCCCTGCATCTCTTCTAATTCCATAGAAACGGTCTCCCATTCTTCTACCGTCTGATCCAAGTCCTTTTTCAGTTTCTGATGCTTTTCATACAAAGCCATATCCGATGCACCTTCGGGAGTAGCCATATCAGCTTCCACCTCGCCAATCTCAGTTTCCAGCTTTTCTATTTTCTGTTCACAATCCGCAATTCGTTTCTCCAATTTGCGAATTTTCTTATTCAATTCCTTTTGCGCCTCATAAGATAATTTGTTCTCACTAACTGTTTCGGGTTCTTCCTTTTTAGTGGCAGACACAGTAGGAGAAGCCGAAAGCTGCAACTCATTCAGACTCTCTATTTTCTTTTTCTGTAAAAAATCATAAATGCCGCCAATGTGTTCTTTTACTACTCCACCTCCGAATTCATAAACTTTGGTCACCAGTCCATCCAAGAACTCACGGTCATGAGAAACAACAATCACCGTTCCATCAAATTCCTTGATAGCTTCTTTCAATACATCCTTTGAGCGCATATCCAGATGGTTGGTAGGTTCGTCCAAAATAAGGAAATTCACCGGTTCTAACAAAAGTTTTATCATGGCAAGACGACTCCGCTCCCCACCCGACAGTACCTTTACTTTTTTATCAGAAGCCTCACCTCCAAACATGAATGCTCCCAGAATATCACGAATCTTCAAACGAATATCCCCTTTTGCCACATAATCAATCGTATCAAAGACACTCAGATTTTCATCCAACATCTGAGCCTGATTCTGAGCAAAATAACCAATCTGTACGTTGTGCCCGATGGTCAGTTTACCTTCGTATGGGATTTCGTCCATTATACATTTCACCAAAGTGGACTTACCTTCCCCATTCTTTCCGACAAAAGCTACCTTCTCACCTCGATTAATAGTCAAAGTCACATCGTGAAAAACGATATGACTGCCATATGCTTTCTTCACCCCGTCACAAATGACCGGATAATTGCCGGAACGCATGGCAGGCGGAAACTTCAACCGCAAGGCTGAATTATCTTCATCATCAATTTCAATAGGAACTATTTTTTCCAATTGCTTGATACGGCTCTGCACCTGTACAGCCTTGGTAGCCTTATAACGGAAACGCTCTATGAAATCTTCTGTATCCTGAATTTGCTTCTGCTGGTTCTCGTATGCACGCAATTGCTGCTCACGACGTTCTTTGCGCAATACCACAAACTCATCGTAAGCCACTTTATAATCATAGATATGCCCGCAAGATATTTCAATCGTACGATTGGTCACATTATTAATAAATGCACGGTCGTGGCTCACCAATACAACGGCTCCCGCACTTGTCTTCAAAAAGTTTTCCAACCATTGAATGCTTTCTATATCCAGATGATTGGTAGGCTCGTCCAACAGCAACACATCGGGCCGTCGCAACAGCAACTTGGCCAACTCTATACGCATACGCCATCCACCACTGAACTCAGATGTAGGACGGTTAAAATCCTCCCGGCTAAATCCCAACCCCATCAATGTACGTTCTATCTAAGCTGTATAATTGGTACCTCCCATCATCAAAAAGCGTTCATTGTCATGGGTGAATTTCTCAATCAGTTTATGATAGTTTTCTGAATCATAATCTGTTCTATCCGCCAACTCCTGATTCATTCTCTCAATACTAGCCTGCAACTCAAAGATATGTTCAAAAGCCATCTCCGCCTCTTCCATCACAGTATGTTTATCACTCAGAATCATGACTTGAGGCAGATAGCCTATCGTCACATCACGCGGAACAGAAACACTACCTGAAGTAGGCGCCTGTATTCCTGCCAATATCTTAAGCATAGTAGACTTACCGGCCCCATTCTTCCCGACCAGCGCAATACGATCTCTCTTATTGATAACGTATGACACATCCTCAAACAGAGGCGTTACTCCAAACTCTACTTTCAAATTATCTACTGAAACCATTCGTTTTTATCCTTTTGCAAAAGTGGCAACAAATATACGGTTTTATATGTAAAAAAGACAAAATACAAGTAAATAAAAAAAGTCCTCATCCTTAACAAATAGGACAAAAGTATTAAAACGTGTTAGAAAACATATTTTTTTAGTTGTTTTATTTGCAAAATCCACTAAAACACGTACCTTTGCAAGGTGTTTTTCATAGTATTAGATTTAAGGTTAACAAAGGTTGGAGCAAGGCGTTGCTCCTTTTTTTATGTCTACATTTTCCTCATACTTAAATATTGACTTAGCTCAACCAAGCAAAATTTATCTGTAATACAAAAAATGACTGCTTCATTCTCATGAAGCAGCCACCAACAAAATACACGATGTAACACAACTATGTTTTACACATATCAGTTATTTAATATCGATTCCACAAGGATTGAGTCCCGGACCACCACCACCTGTATATCCCCTACTTTCTCCTGTGTCCCATGGAGAAATCCAAAAAGCATATAAATCGCCACAAGTAACATAAAACTTCACTTTAACTATCTTGCCTGAAAGAGCAGCAAGTTTTTTACCTGATTTCCAAGTTACCAATTGTTTAGTACTGTTCAAATCATTCATTTCCTTACAATCCTCTCTGGAAAATCCCGTAATCACATTACCATTTTCATCCATTATCTCCACCTGCAAATCCTTTGCTTGTGCATTCACAAAAAAATGATTACCATCAAACTTTATTTTCTCGGTAACAAGTACCCCTTCTGTGTCTGTATGCATGGAAACGAACCCATCACGACGTAAAGTTGCCAACCCAGTAGAAGTAAATCCATCCCACATCACTTTATTCTTCATTCTTCCACTAGAATACAAATACAAAGAATCACCAACAATGAGAGGTACGCCAATAACAGACTGCATATTTCCCCAATTCCATGCCCCTTCCGTTTCATTTACTCCCATAACAGGTTCATAACTGGGACGATAAAAATGAAAACCATCCCGACTATATCCCATCCCTATTTCATTTCTTTTCTGAATACCTAACTTACCACAGAGATCATTCTCTGGTCCTTTCCACATAGCATAGAACCCTAGCATAACACTTTCATAAGGCATAGCATCAAAATTATAAATGGCTGGACGCACATCAGGAAATTCAGGATGTGGCAGTTCCTTATCGGAAGGAGTAAACCACAAAACTATATTTTTATCCTTTATTCCTTTAGCCAATGAATGCGCCACGCTAACTGCCATCTCTGGATCTTCATTTTCCAAATAGCCTCTAGAGCGTCCGTCTGCTTTACTCCCCTGCCGTAGACTAATAGCCCATTTTTGAGTAAACGGATTATAGAAAGCAGTGGTACGATCCCCCACCGGTCCTGATTGCGCAACTCCTTCCGACCAATGAATACCATCTTTTGAATATTTTAAAATTATTTTCCATCCTCCACTATGTTTTTCCACATTGAAGAGTTTGAAACGTTTTTCTGGTTCTGGACACATTTTATCGAGCCAAACTGTAGCCGCATCCCGATCACAAGTATCTACAATATTCGTACCCGGCACTATATCCATATTCACTTTTTCCCAATGCTTCCCATCTTTTGACTCTGCATAACAAGTATAAAAGCTTTGACGATGTTTGTGCATAGATCCGGCACCAGCCAAATACCACATTTTAAATTTTTGTTCGCTTTCATCATACCATATTCCATCACTGAAAGGAGCAGCATAAGGAGCACGTTCAAAAGTGTATTCCCACTCCTTATCCGGAGCAAGTACCGGATTATTCTCATAGAACATAGCCTTATGGGAAACACGCTCCATATCTGTTTCTGCAATTAAAAAATCATCAACGAATAATTGGCGTCCTAAATTTACAGAAATAACAGTCGGTTTGTTTGAAATATAAGGTAAAGACATTTCGCGACGTACTCCATCATCAATCATACTAGGAGGCCATTGCTCGGGCAGCACAATGCCATTATGCAATGTTCGACCATTCTCTTTCACCGTTTTATCATTGGAAGATGACACACAGCCGGCAAAGCAAGCTGCACATATAATATAATAAAATACTTTCATAATTATTCTATTTTTAATTACCATCCTGGATTATTTTTAGTGATATATGGATTACCCTCTACTTCATCAATTGGCAATGGAACCCATTCATTCTTATTTTCCTTAAACCCCATATATTGA
>OKUD01000399.1_pt1 | contig 14932 bp, 10 predicted proteins | sample 1606601 | NCBI WGS metagenome assembly OKUD01 (sample SAMEA3882517, study PRJEB24775) | human gut metagenome | biome: human-associated habitat; feature: intestine environment; material: feces | place: Netherlands | collected 2009/2010
TGATCGTCAGGTCTATGTGGGCCTGCCGGATGTCAAGGGCCGTGAGGAGATCCTCAAGGTCCACACCAAAAAGAAGCCGCTGGCCCCGGATGTCTCTCTCAGGGTCATTGCACAGCGCACCGCAGGCTTTGCGGGCGCAGACCTTGAGAACCTTGTCAACGAAGCGGCCCTGCTGGCTGCACGCCGCAACCGCAAGGCCATTACCATGGAGGATATCGAAGAAGCTTCCATGAAGGTGATGGCTGGCCCCGAAAAGAAGAGCCGCGTGGTCACCCCGGAGGAGAAAAAGCTCACCGCCTACCACGAGGCCGGTCACGCTGTGGCAGGCTTCTACTGCAAGCACCACCCCCGCGTGCACGAGATCACCATCATCCCGCGCGGTCAGGCCGGCGGCTACACCATGTATCTGCCCGAGAAGGATCGCAGCTATGTGACCAAGGGTGAAATGTTTGAGGACATCGTGTCCAGCTTGGGTGGCCGCGTGGCCGAGCAGCTGATCTTGGAGGACATCTCCACCGGTGCTTCCAACGACCTGCAGCAGGCCACCAACATCGCCCGCCAGATGATCACCCGCTACGGCTTCTCCGAGCGTCTGGGCCCCGTGGTCTACGGCACCTCGCAGGAGGAGACCTTCCTTGGCCGCGACTTGGGTCAGGGCAAGGGTTACAGCGAGACCACCGCTGCCGAGATCGACAGCGAGACCCGTGATATCATCGACGAGGCTTACGAGACCTGCCGCCGCACCCTGACGGAGCACATCGACCAGCTCCATGCGCTGGCAAAGGCTCTGATGGAGCGCGAAAAGCTCAACGAGGAGCAGTTCAACACCATTATGGCCGGCGGCACCCTGCCCCCCTGCGAGGACGCAAAGCCCGAGCAGGCGCAGCCCGACCAGACCGTGCAGCCTGCCCCGGTGCAGCCCGCAGAGCCTGCCCAGACCGCTGAGCGCGCCGAACCCGCCGAGCAGGCCGAGCCTGTCCAGCCGGAAGTGCCGCAGCCGGATGCCCCGGAGCAGCAGGACTAAGCTTTTTTTAGGAAAGGAGCGAGCATCGTGGAGGAAAATTTTAACCCGGTCGCCCAGACCCGTGCAAACTATTATACCCCCGGCAGCCCGGTGCAGTTCGTCTGCGTGGAACTGCTCAAGGGGGATGTCAGCGGCGAGCACGCTGTCTGCCTGACCTTCAAGAATATTTCCCGCGTGACCCTGACCGCACTGGAGATCCACTTCAAGTGCAAGGGCGTGGACGGTGTGATCCTGTGCGAGGACAAGTTCGAGTACCGGGATCTTCAGGTAAAGCCCGGCGAGCTGTTCGGGCAGGACGATGCCGTGTTCATCACGGCAAAGGCAATCACCAGCGTGGATGTTTCGCTGTGCAATGTGTACAACGGCAAGCGTGTGGTGCATCTGGACGGCATCAAGCGTGTGCGTCTGCCTGCGCCCCGCCGTTTGGCCCCGGAGCTGCAAAAGGCGCTGGAAGCCCGCATGAACCGCACCGGGCTCAAGTATCAGCCGCAGGTGTTCGAGAACGGCTGGTACTGCGCCTGCGGTGCCTTCCACCCCACCGAGGAGGACACGGTTTACTGCTCGGAGTGCGGCTGCGACCGTATCCTGTTGCAGAACGCGCTGAACACTCTGTTGCAGCCCGCTGCCCCGGCAGACGAGATGGAAATGCCCCTCAACGCCCCGGCTGCTCCTGCAGCGCCCGCTGCGGTGGAGGAGCCTACCCGCATCGTGGGCGCAGCCCCTGCTGCTCCGGCGGCTCCCGTAGAAGAGCCCACCCGGGTCGTGGGAGCACCGGTTTACGAGCCAAAGGCTGACCCCATCCAGCCTGTCTCGGAGCCTACCCGGGTGCTGGATGCCTCTGTCCGCGCACCGCTTTCCGGCGCTGCTGCGGCAGACGAGGGTACCCGCGTGATCCCCGCCCGCCGTCCGGCTCCGGTGCGTCAGCCCGCGCCTGTGGAGGAGGACGAAGAGTACGAGGACAGCCGGGACAGCGTGGCAGAAGCGCTGATCCGCTGGGTGCCGCCTATTACGGCCATCCTGTGCGCAGCAATCGCGCTGTGCGGCTTTGTGTACTACCAGTTCGTGCTGTAAAATAAGAGATCATCCCGGCGGAGGGGGCAGCGTGCCTTCTCCGCCTTTTGTGTGCACTGCACAGAAAGGAAATACCATGCCGGAACAAGCCTTACAGGTGGCTTTTGAGATCAAGACCGCCTGCGATGAGATCAGCCGCCGCCTGCTGCGCTGGCACTGGGAGCGCAAGCCCGGGGCGCACAGTCTGGATGCGCTGCTGGAGCATATTGCTGCCCGCAAGCAGGAAAGCCCGGATTACTACGACCGTATGCCGGACCTTACCGGCAAGACCAGCTGGCAGCAGCTGGACACTACCCTTTGTATGCGGGTGCTGCTGGACCCGGAGAACGATGCCGCCCGCCCACTGGACCTGCTGGGCAACACGGCGCACCCCTCTGCCGCCCGCCATGCCTGCAACGCCATCCGCACTGCCCGCAACGAAGCTGCTCACGCGGCAGTTGCAGCAGACGGCGCACAGGCAGCCCTGCTGTTCAACGAAGCCATTGAGGCGCTGGAGGAGGGCTACGCCGGTACTGCCTTTAAGGAAAACGAGCTGGCGCAGTATTACCGTGAGGCAGAGGACTACCTGAACCGCTGCAGCGAGGGCAAGCCCCTTAAAGTGCGCCAGAGCAGCCCGCAGAACGCACAGCATGGAAAAGCCGCCGCCCGCACAAAGCCCCGCAATCCCCAGACTGTCCGCAGCACCAAAAGCACTGCCGGGCGGCAGAATACCTCTGCCCGCAGCCGCAGCACCGGTACAAAGCAGAGCCGCGGCACAGCCTCCCGCAGCAAAAAGCAGCAGACCGGCGGCGAGAGCAGGGTGGCACTTGGTATTATTCTGGCAGCGCTGGTGCTGGGACTTATCGCACGCGCCATCAGCATGGGACTTGTATAAGCGCTACGGTTTTCGCAATTCTGGCGGTAAATCAGAAAGCAAGATTGTTTGGATTGTGTAAAATCACCAAAAAAGCAGCGGGCAGCCCCACAGAAAAACGGTCATTGCACCTCTTGCGGGAAATATGAAACGGATTTATAATAAGCATGAAAACGTTTACACATTACCACCGGAGAGGGAACGGAGAATAACCCCATGACCATCAGTGACATTGCAAAGATGGCAGGCGTTTCCAGCGCTGCGGTCAGCCGCTATTTGAACGGCGGCCCCCTCAGCGAGCAGAAGCGCGCCGTGATACAAGCCGTAGTGGAAAAGACCGGCTACAGCCCGGATACTGCGGCGCAGACCCTGCGCACCGGCAAGGTGCGTCAGGTGGGGGTCATTGTGCCCAGCATCAGCTCCCAGTCGGTGGGGCAGATCACCAGCGGCATTGCAGCCGAGCTGGGGGCCAGCCGCTACCTGATGCTGCTGGCAGACACCGAGCTGGACGGGCAGATGGAGCTGGAATATCTTACAGCGCTGCAACGCAACCATGTGGCCGGTATCATCCTGCTGGGCTATGATTCCAGCCCGCAGCTGTGCAAGGCGCTGAAAGACTGCCGTGTGCCTGTGGTGGTAACAGGGCAGCGCTTTGCAGACCTGCCCTGCGTTTATAACGACGACCGCTCTGCTGCCCGCGACCTGACCCGGAAGATGCTGGAGCATGGCCGCAAAAATATCGTGTACATCGGCGGCAGCGAGCAGGACGCCGCCACCGGCATAGCCCGCCGTCAGGGTGTGCAGGATGCACTGCGGGAGGCCGGACTGAACGCAGATGGTCTGCCCCGCGCTTACTGCGCCGCCTTTTCCATGGAAGAAGGGCACCGCTGCATGGAGGAGCTGCTGGCACGCTGCCCGCAGTTGGACGGTGTGGTCTGCGTGACAGACACCGTGGCCTTTGGCGCTTTGCGGGTGCTGCGCGACGCCGGGCGCAAAGTAGGGCAGGATGTCGGCCTTGCCGGCATCGGAGACAACTGGGCAGGCAAGGTGGTGGAACCCGGCCTGACCACCATCCGCTTCTATCAGCGGCAGGTCGGGCAGGAGGCTGCCCGGATGCTGCTGCAAAGCTTAGAGCATACCGGGCCGGACGCTGCACCGGTACGCCAGACCACGCTGGGCTATACGCTGGTAGAGCGCGGCTCACTGTAAAAAAAGAGGAACGAATGAAACAAAAACTGATTTTTTTAGACATTGATGGCACTCTGCTGCCCCCGGGCGAGATGCTGATCCCCCAAAGCACGGTGGAGGCGCTGCACAAGGCGCACGCCAACGGCCACAAGCTGTTTCTGTGCACCGGGCGCAACCTGCGCATGACCCAGCCGCTGCTGGACTATGGCTTTGACGGCGCGGTATGCAGCGCCGGCGGTTATGTGTTCTGCGGGGATAAGGTGCTGGTAGACCTGCCTATGGAGCCGCAGCTGGCACAGGGCGTGCGCAGCGCCATGGAGCGCCACGGCGTGGAGTGCACGCTGGAAGCGCGGGATGCCACCTACGGCAGCCTGAAGATGATCGAGCGCTGGAGCTTCACCCACCGGGATGCAGGCCCCCTGAACAGCGAAGCCGCCCGCTGGCGCAAGGCCATGGAGGACGGCATGACCATGAGCCCGCTGGCCGAGTACAAGGGCGAGCCGTTATATAAGATCGTGTATATCGCAGAGCGCAGCGAGGACTTGGACGAGGCTAAGCGCCTGTACGAGGACAGATTCGTGTTCTGCGAGAGCAAGCTGGACGGTCTGAACGGCGGCTATGTGAACGGCGAGCTCATCAACCGCAAGTTTGATAAGGGGCGCGGCATCAAGGCCGTATGTGACTATCTCGGCGTGCCCCTGCAGAACAGCATCGGCTTTGGCGACAGCGACAACGACCTGCAGATGACCGATGTGGTCGGCATCAGTGTCTGTATGGCCGACGGCTCTGCAAGCCTGAAGCAGCGCTGCGACCGCATTGCCCCCTCGGTGTACGAGGACGGCATTGCCAAGGAGTTTGCAGCCTTGGGGCTGATTTGAGATTTCTTTTAGTAAAAACAGGGCAGGGGAACATCCGCAGACGTTCCCCTGCCCTGAAATTATAAATAATACTTTCGCATCATTTTGTAACAAAAAAGCGCTGCACGGTATTTTGTGCGGCGCTCTCTTTATATTGACAGATCAGTAGTGCAGATCCTCTGCGGTCAGGCTTTCCAGCACGGGCAGCATGGCAGCTGCTTCAGCCTTGGCGGCGGGCAGATCCATATCGCGGTAGTTGCCGCACTCCACCTCGCTGGCACCGGGCACAGCGCCCTCAAAATCGGCCATAAAGCGGTAGGCGTCCACCGTCAGCTGCAGCGCCTGTGCCGGGGTCAGCCCTCGGGTGAGCAGGTAAAAGCCGGTGCGACAGCCCATGGGGCCAACATAGATCACCCCATCCTTCACGGCGCTGTTGCGCGCGTAGGTGGCAAACAGATGCTCCAGCGTGTGGGCGGCAGCAGTGGTCAGGTAATCGCCTTGATTGGGCTTTTTCATGCGGATGTCCCAGGTGAGCACATCGCCGTCCTGACGGCTCAGATACATCCCGCGCTCCAGCCGGGTGTGATCCACGCAAAAACTTGCGATACGTTCCATACTACAGCTCTCCTTTATCAGCCCTGCAGGCGCTGCACACTGCCGTGTGCGCAGTCCACAGCCACCATCAGGCCATCGCGGATGTGGCTGGTAGCACCGGCGGCACCAACAACGGTGGGCTTCAGCAGTGCCTTGCCGGCAATGGCGGCGTGGCTGTTCAGGCCGGGCTCCTCTACCACCAGAGCGGCAGCGTCGCGCACAAAGCTCAGCATCTCATTGCTGGTGGAAGGAACTACCAGCACCATGCCGGGCTTGAACTTGGCGCGCACCTCGTCCATGGTGCGGCAGACGCAGGCCTTGCCGCTGGCAACATCGTTGTTCTCAGGGCCGACACCCACGCCGGTAGCCAGACAGTTGCCCACCATGTGAATCTTGATCATGTTGGTGGTGCCGGAAACGCCCACGGGCACGCCTGCGGTCACAACAGCCAGCTCGCCGTTGTGCAGGTAGCCATTTTCCTTGGCCAGAGCAGTGGACATCTCGATCAGCTCATCGGTGCTGTGTGCCAGAGACATCATCAGCGGGGTGATGCCCCAGCTCAGGGACAGCTGACGCTGCACCTGCTCGCGCATGACGCAGGCAATGATGGGCTGCTGCGGGCGGTACTTGCTCAGCAGGCGGGCGGTGGTGCCGGACTCGGACACGGTCACGATGGCAGCAGCGTTCACGTCCCGTGCGGTCAGGCAGGCGGCATGGGCGGTAGCGTCAGAGACGCTGATCTTGCCGGGGTTGAAATCCATCGTGCGGCCGCGCAGATGGAAGCCCTCCTGCTCGGTGCGCTCGGCGATGGCAGACATGGTCTTGAGCGCCTCCACAGGGTAGGCACCGGCAGCGGTCTCACCGGACAGCATAATGGCAGAGGTGCCGTCGTAGATGGCGTTTGCCACGTCCGAAATCTCGGCGCGGGTGGGGCGGGGGTTCACTATCATGCTGTCCAGCATCTGGGTAGCGGTGACGATGGGCTTGCCGAAGGAGAAGGAACGCTCGATGATGTTCTTCTGGATGCCGGGCAGCTCGGTAAAGTCGATCTCGACGCCCAGGTCGCCGCGGGCCACCATGACGGCGTCGGCGGCAGCTAGGATGCTGTCGATGTTGTTCACGCCCTCGCGGTTCTCGATCTTTGCAATGATGCGGATGTTGGAATCGTACTGGTTCAGCAGATTGCGGATATCGTACACGTCCTGTGCGGTGCGCACAAAGGAAGCGGCGATGAAATCATAGCCCTGCTGGATGCCGAAGATGATATCGTCCTTATCGCGCTGGCTCATATACGGCATGGACAGATGCACACCGGGCACGTTGACGCCCTTCTTGTTCTTGATCTTGCCGTTGTTCAGCACGGTGCAGACGATGTCGGTGTCGTTCACGGTCTGGATCTGCAGCTTGATCAGGCCATCGTCCAGCATGATGGTGCCGTTCGGCTCCACGTCCATGGGCAGATCCTTATAGGTGATGGAGCAGATCTCGTTGGTGCCCTCCACATCGCGGGTGGTCAGGGTGAAGGTCTGGCCGGCTTCCAGCATCTCGGTGCCGTTCTTGAAGTCCTTCAGGCGGATCTCGGGGCCCTTGGTGTCCAGCAGTGCGGCCACGGGCTTGCCCAGCTCCTCGCGCAGAGCCTTCAGCTTTTCAAGGCGTCCCAGATGCTCCTCGTGGGAACCGTGGGAAAAATTGAAGCGAGCCACGTTCATGCCGTTGGCGATCAGCTCGCGCAGAACGCCTTCCTTATCGGTGGAAGGGCCAAGGGTGCAAATAATTTTCGTCTTTCTCATGCAATATACCTCCGTCAACTCTCTCTTACCTATATCCGGCACAGCATCCCTGCAGGCTGCTGTGTATGACCAATGGGAGTAAAAGCTCCCGGTACAGCGGGTCGGTTTATATGGCAGAGCGGGAAAACCCAAAACTCTACCACCTATTATTATAATCATTCCGGCGCAAGAGAGCAAGAGGAATTTTTGCTTGAATACAAGTTTTTGCATCTGTTGATGCCCAAAGGAAAGATTGCAAAACTTTTAACGATGCGCCGCAGCTTTCTGCGTGCTGTCTGACAGGGGAAAACTGCTGCAAAACGTGAAAACTGATAAGAACATACAAGACTGCTTCCTCTTGCATCGGAGGGGGTTTTTGCTTATAATAGGGGTAATAAAGTAGTACTGTTCCGGGGAACGCCCGGAGAATGGAGTGACCATTATGGAAAAACGCGTTTTTCTGATCGTGCTGGACAGCTTTGGCATCGGCGCAGAGCCGGACGCCGCTGCCTTTGGCGATGCAGGCACCAACACCCTGGGTGCCATTGCGAACCACCCCAATTTCAATTGCCCCAACCTGCGCAAGCTGGGCTTGTTCAACATTGACGGTGTGACCGCAGGGGAGAAAACGGATGCCCCGGCGGCTGCCTTTGCCCGCCTGCAGGAGCAGAGCATGGGCAAGGATACCACCATCGGCCACTGGGAAATCGCCGGTGTGGTCAGCCCGGAGCCGCTGCCCACCTTCCCCGAGGGCTTCCCGGAGGAGCTGATCCGGGAGTATGAGCAAAAGACCGGCCACAAGGTACTGTGCAACAAGCCCTATTCCGGCACGCAGGTGCTGAAGGACTACGGCGAGCAGGCCATGCGGGAAAACGCCCTCATCGTCTATACCAGCGCCGACAGCGTTTTTCAGGTGGCCGCCAACGAGGAGCTTGTGCCGGTGCAGGAACTGTACCGCTACTGCGAGATCGCCCGGGAAATGCTCAAGGGCAAGTACGGCGTAGGGCGTGTGATCGCCCGCCCCTTCCTGGGCAACAGCGCGGATACCTTCTACCGCACCACCAACCGCCACGATCTGAGCCTGAAGCCGCCCCGCGCCACCATGCTGGATCTGCTGAAGGATGCCGGTAAGGATGTGATCGCTGTGGGCAAGATCTACGATATCTTTGACGGCGAGGGTGTGACCGAAAAGATCAAGACCACCGGCAACACCAACGGCATCGCCTTTATCAAGGCCTTGCAGACCCGGGATTTTGAAGGCCTTGCTTTCGTAAATCTGGTAGACTTTGATATGCTCTATGGCCACCGCCGCGACGTGGCAGGCTACGCTGCCGCCGCTACCGAGTTCGACCGTTTTCTGGCTGATTTCCTGCCGGGGATGCGGGAGGGTGACCTGCTCATGATCACCGCCGACCACGGCTGTGATCCCTCCTACACCAAGACCACCGACCATACCCGCGAGTATGTGCCGTATCTGGTCTGCGGCAAGGGTGTGAAGGCGGGGACGGATCTGGGCACCAAGCTGTGCTTCGGCACCATCGCCCAGACCATCTGCGAATATCTGGAAGTGGACGCCTCCACGCTGGACGGCAAGAGCGTATGGCAGGAGATCCGGGCATAAAACGCCACAGAAGTAAGAAGAACAGGAGCGTGAAACGATGCGTATTTATGATCTGATCGCAAAAAAGCGGGATGGCGGCACCCACACCCGGGAGGAGCTGGAAGCTATTGTCAACGGCTTTGTCAGCGGGGAAGTGGCTGACTACCAGATGGCCGCATGGATGATGGCGGTGTATCTGCGCGGCATGACCAACGAGGAGACCGCCGAACTGACCGATGTAATGGCGCACAGCGGCGTGATGGTAGACCTTTCGCCCATTCCGGGCATCAAGGTGGACAAGCACTCCACCGGCGGTGTGGGCGACAAGACCACGCTGGTCATCGCGCCCATCGTGGCAGCCTGCGGGGTGAAGATCGCTAAAATGAGCGGCCGGGGCTTGGGCCACACCGGCGGTACCATCGACAAGATGGAGAGCGTGCCCGGCACAAAGACCGCCCTCTCGCAGGAGGAATTTTTTGCACAGGTGAACCGGATCGGTCTGTCGGTCATCGGCCAGAGCGAGGGCATCGCCGTGGCAGACAAAAAGATGTACGCCCTGCGGGATGTGACCGCCACCGTGAGCTGCATCCCGCTCATCGCGTCCAGTATCATGTCCAAGAAGCTGGCTTCCGGCTCGGACGCCATTCTGCTGGACGTCACCACCGGCACCGGTGCTTTTATGAAAACTGTTGACCAGAGCATTGAGCTGGCGCAGCTGATGGTCGCCATCGGCACCCACCATGGCCGCCGGGTAGCCGCCATGATCACCGATATGGACACCCCGCTGGGGCACAACATCGGCAACAGTCTGGAAGTGATGGAGAGCATGGACGTGCTCAAGGGCCACGGCCCGGCAGACCTGACCGAGGTGTGCCTGCAATTGGCGGCCAACATGCTGGTACTGGCAGGCAAGGGCGATGCCGCCCACTGCCGCGCTATGGCCGAGGCTGTCATTGCGGACGGTTCTGCCTTTGAAAAGTGCAAGGAAATGTTTGCCGCGCAGGGCGGCGACATCCGGGTGCTGGACGATTACAGCCTGTTTGCACAGCCCGCCGCCAGCTATGAACTGCTGGCTGAGCAGGACGGCTACATTGTGGCCAACGATGCGGAAAAGATCGGCTCTGCCAGTGTGCTGCTGGGCGCAGGCCGCCAGAAAAAGGGCGACCCGCTGGACTTTGCCGCCGGCATCACCCTGCACAAAAAGCGCGGCGACTACGTCCACAAGGGCGAGAGCCTGGCAACCTTCTACGGTGCAGCGGACAAGTTTGAAGCCGCTGCCGCCGAGTACCGCAGCGGCCTTGTGTACGGCGCTGAAAAGCCGGAGGAAGCCCCGCTGGTGTACGCCCTTGTCACCAAAGACGGCGTAGAGCGGTACTGAGACCGGACAGCAGGGGAGAACCCTGTTTTCCGCGAAAATGCAAGGTCGGGCAGCCCGCAGGCTGACCGACCTTGCTCTTATAACAATATTTTTTCCGCTGAGGATGCCCAAAGCGTACGCGGTGGGCATTCTAAATCGTTTCGTCCCAAGGGGACTGCTGCACAAAGCTGTGTGGCAGTCCCTTTTTGCGCTTTCACGCTGAGAACAGGCCATCTTGCACAAAAGAACTGTCGCTTTTTAAGCAATTCGCTGTATTTGCGGGACAAACGGTAGAACTTTGCATCGGGATATGGTATACTACACTGTACTTGTATGCCCCGGAAAAAGGGGCTGCCAAAGGAGAAAGGACTTGTTATGAAGATCATTCTGGTGGGCGGCGGCAAGGTCGGCACGGCTCTGGCGCGCCAGCTCAGCGAGGAAGGCCACAACGTGACTGTGGTGGACACCAACAAAGCGCGCGTGGAGCACCTGACCGAAAGCTACGACGTGCTGGGCATTGTAGGCAATGGCTCGTCCATCACCACCCTGTCTGAGGCGGGCATTGAGGATGCGGACGTGTTCATTGCGGTCACCGGCTCGGACGAACTGAACCTGCTTTGCTGCATGTTCGCCAAAAAGGCGGGCCACTGCCACGCCATTGCCCGCGTGCGCAACCCATCCTACAGCCACGAGCTGGACTTTATCAAAAAGCAGATCGGCATTTCCGCCATCATCAACCCGGAAATGGCAGCGGCAAAGGAGATCTCTCATCTGCTGCGGTTCCCCGGTGCCAGCAAGATCGATACCTTTGCGGACGGCCGTGTGCGGCTGATCAAGTTTGCGCTGCCCGATGCACTGGACGGCGTAGCCATCCGCGAGATCCCCACCCGGCTCAAGAGCGATATTCTGGTGTGCGCGGTGGAGCGTGAGGGCGGGGTCATCATCCCCAACGGTAACTTTGTGCTGCAAAAGGGCGATCAGGTCACTTTCCTTGCTACGCAGGAAAAAGCTCACGCCTTCTTCCAGCAGCTGCATCTGCCGGTGCAGCCGGTACGCAACGCCCTCATCGTGGGCGGCGGTGCCATTGCCTACTACCTCAGTCAGGAACTGCTGGAAAACCACGTGCGGGTGCGTATCGTGGAGCGGGACGCTGCCCGCTGCGTAGAACTGGCCGAGCAGCTGCCCGGCGCACAGATCCTGAACGAGGACGGCTCCAACCGCGAGTTTTTGCTTTCCGAGGGTCTGGAATCCACCGAAGCCTTTGTGGCGCTGACCAACATCGACGAGGAGAACGTGCTGCTGACCCTGTTTGCCAAAAAGCACTCCAACGGCAAACTGGTGACCAAGGTCAACCGTCTGGAATTTGACGATATTCTGGCCGGGCTGGATCTGGGCAGCGTGGTCTACCCCAAGTACATGACCTGTGACTACATCGTGCAGTACGTCCGCGCCCTGCAAAACGAGGCGGGCAACAACATCAAGACTCTGTACCGCATACTGGACGACCGCGTGGAGGCGCTGGAGTTTACAGTGCACGAGGAGAGCGCCGCTACCGGTGTGCCCCTGAGCCAGCTGCACCTGAAAAAGAACCTGCTGCTGTGCTGCATTACCCGCGGCAACAAGATTTTGATCCCCCGCGGCGGCGACCAGATCCAGGTGGGCGACAACGTCATCGTGGTCACGCTGGAGCACGGTCTGCACGATCTGCGCGATATCGTGGAGCACTGACGGAGGCGGACTATGAATTATGCAATCGTTTTCCGTCTGCTGGGCTATGTGCTGATGATCGAGGGCGCGTTGCTGCTGTTGCCAGCCGCCGCCAGCTTAGTGTATGGCGAGTGGACGGTGCTGGGTGTGTTTCTGCTCACAGCTGCCGTCAGCGCTGGCATCGGCTACGTCCTGCACACCATTAAACCCCGCAGTAAGGTGTTCTATATGCGCGAAGGCTTTGCGGCTACCTCGCTGTGCTGGGTGTTCATCTCGGTGATGGGCGCGGTGCCCTTTGTGCTCACCGGCTGCATCCCGAACCCTGTGGATGCTCTGTTTGAGACAGTCTCCGGCTTTACCACCACCGGTGCCAGTATCCTGCCCGCCGTGGAGGGGCTGCCCAACGGTATTCTGTTCTGGCGCAGCTTCACCCACTGGATCGGCGGTATGGGTGTTCTGGTGTTTCTGCTCTCGCTGCTGCCGCTGACCGGCGGCTCCCACGTCAACCTGATGAAGGCGGAAAGCCCCGGCCCGCAGGTGGATAAGCTGGTGCCTAAGGTACAGTCCACCGCTAAGATCCTGTACGGCATCTACTTTGCCCTTACCATGCTGGAGCTGGTGTTCCTGCTGATTGGCCGAATGCCTCTGTTCGAAGCCATGCTCACTGCCTTTGGTACGGCGGGTACCGGCGGCTTCGGGTTCCGCAACGATAGTTTTGCCAGCTTTTCGCCCTACATCCAGTGGGTCGTGACCATCTTCATGATCCTGTTCGGCGTCAACTTCAACGCCTATTTCCTGCTGCTCATGCGCAAGTTCCGCCGCGCTGCTGCCAGCGAGGAGGTGCGGGGCTACTTTGTGGTCATCGCAGTGGCAGTGGGTATCATCACCGCCAACATTTATAGTATGTACAACAGCTTTGGCGAGGCGCTGCGGCAGGCCGCTTTTCAGGTGGGCTCCATCATTACCACCACCGGCTTTTCCAGCTGCGATTTTGACCTGTGGCCCACCCTCTCTAAAGAGATTCTGGTCATGCTCATGTTTATTGGCGCCTGCGCCGGCAGTACCGGCGGCGGCATCAAGGTGAGCCGCATCCTCATTTTGGGCAAGACGCTGGGCAAGGAGCTAAAGACCGCTCTGCACCCGCAGGTGGTGGCTCCGGCGCGTATGGACGGCAAGCTGCTGAACCATGAGACCATCCGCACCACCAACGTGTTCATGGCGGCCTACAGCTTCATCTTTGTGGGGTCCTTCCTGCTCATCAGCCTCAACGGTTTTGACATGGTGACAAACTTTACCGCTGTGGCGGCTACCATGAACAACATCGGCCCGGGCCTGGAGCTGGTGGGCCCCATGCAGAACTTTGGTGGTTTTGCAGACCCGGCCAAGCTGGTGCTGATCTTTGATATGCTGGCAGGCCGCCTGGAGATCTTCCCCATGCTGGTGCTGTTCCTGCCCGACACCTGGCGCAAATTCTGATCGTACAACGAAATCTAAAAGGGACCACCCGCTGCGGGCGGCCCCTTTGCCATGCTTGCGTTCTGCAGGCAAAAAGGGTACAATACAACTGCTGGAAAACCAACGCTTTTGGCAGAAAGGATTGCTATGGAATACGATTTTTATACGCTGGGCGTCCTTTACCTGGTCTACTCGTTTGCGGGCTGGGTAGGGGAGACGGTAGTAGCTACGGTGCGGGGCAAGCATTTTGCCAACCGCGGCGCAGCAGCCGGGCACGCCGACGACGCGAATGCCGTTTTCGACTGCGGCGCGGATGAGCTCGTTGCCGGGGTCGGAGATGCAGGGCGTGCCCGCGTCGGTGATGACGGCGATGTCCTTGCCGGAGGCAAGCTGTTCGATGAACCACTTCGCCTTGCCGTATTCGTTGAACTTGTGGTTGGCGCTCAGACTGTTGCCGCGGATGCCGAGCTTGTTGAGCAGCACCACGCTGCGGCGGGTGTCCTCGGCGGCGATGATGTCGGCGGTGGACAGGATTTCACGTCCGCGCTCGGACATGTCGCGCGAGTTGCCGATGGGCGTTGCGACGATATAAAGGGTGCCGGTGGCCTTCTGCTCGTCCATAAGATCCTCCAAAAAGCAAAAATTTCTCATTATGCTGACAGTATAGCCTATTTTCGCCCGCTTGGCAAGGCGGGAGAAGCGGCGGGATTTGCGATTGCTTTTTGCCGCGGGCACGGTATAATGGAGAAAACTGCCGAACAAAGGAGAATCGGGCATGAAAAAGAGACTGTTCCGCTTGGGCGCGCTCTGCTGCGTCGCGGCGATGACGATAACGACCAGCGCGCAGGCGCTCAGCGTGGAGGAGGCCTACGATATTTTGCAGCGCAGCTATGTTGATAAGCTGCCGCGCGCCGCGCAGGACGCGAAGTCGCTCGACGAGCTCTTTTCCTACACGGACGACTACACGTACTACATGACGGCGGAGGAGTATCAGGCGTTTTTGCAGGGCGTCGAGGGTGATGTGAGCTTCGCCGGCATCGGCGCGGAGATCACCTATGTGCCCGAGGGCATCCGCATCGTCTCCGTCCTCAAGGGCGGCGGCGCGGAGAAGGCGGGCCTTGCCGCAGGCGACATTATCATCGCCATTGAGAGCGAGTCCTGCGCGCCGGGCGGCGCGGAGCACCGCGCCAAGCTCCTCGGCGAAGCGGGGACGAGCGTGACCGTCACCGTCCGCCACGCGGACGGCACGCAGGCGGATTATACCGTTACGCGCGCGCTCGTCACGCAGACGAATACGACTGTCTCGGTCACGGGCGGCGTGGGCTACATCGACTGCGACAGCTTCGGCACGCAGACGGGGACGTATTTTCAAGAGGGCGTGCGCGGGAATGACAGCGCTGTGCACGCGTGGATCGTCGACCTTCGCGGCAACAGCGGGGGGCTGACCTCCGCGGCGG
>OKUD01000406.1_pt1 | contig 14751 bp, 12 predicted proteins | sample 1606601 | NCBI WGS metagenome assembly OKUD01 (sample SAMEA3882517, study PRJEB24775) | human gut metagenome | biome: human-associated habitat; feature: intestine environment; material: feces | place: Netherlands | collected 2009/2010
CTGCCGCACCTCGCTCGCCGTATCGGCACTTAGAATTATGCGGTATTGCCTTTATCTTATCCTGTATTAAAGTTTCTTCGGTTTCTTCTTTTCAAAGAAGGAACCTCGTCACTCCAATTATTCTTCGTCCTCGCCCTCAGTGTCCGGTGCAGCGTCCTCAGCAGCCTCTTCGGCGGCTTCGGCTGCGGCAATGGCTTCCAGTTCTTCAGGGGTCGGGTCAGTCTCGCCATCATCCTCCGGCTTGGCTGTTTCGGCGGTGGCATCGCGGTCCACGCGGGCCAGCACGGCTACCTTGTCCTCTCCAATCAGGCGCATCACGCGCACGCCGCTGCCATAGCGGGACTGCACGTTGATGTCATTGGCGTGCATGCGGATCAGAATACCGTCCTGGCTGATGAGGATCAGGTCATCGGTGTCATCCACAATCTTGATGCCTGCCACACCGCCGCGGGTGTAGTTGCGGATGCCCAGACCACCGCGCTTGGTAATGCGGTAGTCATCAATCAGGCTGCGGCGGCCTTTGCCGTCCTCGGTGACGGTCAGCACGGTTGCGCCGGGGCGGCAGACGCCCACGCCCACAACATAGTCACCATCACGCAGCTTGATGACGCGCACACCATGGCCTGTGCGGCCCATAGAGCGCGCTCCAGCCTCGCTGAAATGGATGGCGGCACCATCATGAGTGGCCACGATCAGCTCGTCCTCGCCGCCTGTCAGGTGGCACCAGACAAGGGCATCGTCCTCGTTCAGCGCAATGGCGTTCAGGCCGCCCTTGCGGATGTTGCGGAACTGGGAAAGCGGCGTGCGCTTGATCAGGCCCTGCCGCGTTACCATCGTGATGTAGCTGGCATCCTCGTCCATGTTGGCGGGCTGGCGCATCATGATGGTAACTTTTTCGCCCTCCTGCAGCTGCAGCAGGTTGGCAATGTGGCTGCCCTTGGCGGTGCGGCTGCCCTCGGCTACCTGGTAGCCTTTCAGGCGGTACACACGGCCCTTGTCCGTCATGAACAGCATGTAGTCATGCGTGGAGCCAACAAACAGTTCCTCGGTAAAGTCATTGTCTTTCTGGGTCATGCCGGCCACACCGCGGCCGCCGCGGTTCTGGGCACTGTAGGTGTCCACCGCCGTGCGCTTGATGTAACCTTCATGGGTCAGGGTAAAGACGCAGGTTTCTTCGGGGATCAGGTCCTCAATGTCCACTTCGCCGGAAACCGCCTCAATGGAGGTGCGACGGTCATCGCCGTACTTGTCGGCCAGAGCCGTCAGGTCGGTCTTGACGATCTCCATGGTGTGGGCGTCGTTGGACAGGATATCCTTGTAATTTTCAATGCTGGCGCGCAGCTGGCCCAACTCCTCGTCGATCTTGAGGATTTCCAGGCCTGCGAGACGTCCCAGCTGCAGTTTTACGATAGCATCGGCCTGCGGGTCGTCGAAGCCGAAACGCTCCATAATGGCCGCCTTTGCCTCTGCAAAGCCGCCCTTGCAGGCGCGGATGGTGGCGATGATCTCATCCACAATATCCACAGCCTTGCGCAGACCTTCCAGGATGTGCTCGCGGTCCTGGGCTTTTTTCAGCTCATACGCCGTGCGGCGGCGGATGACCTGGAACTGGAAGTCCAGATAGCGCTGCATCATGGTCTTCAGGCTCATGATCTTGGGCACGCCGTCATCCAGCGCCAGCATGATTACACCCACGGTGTCCTGCAGCTGGGTGTAGCGGTAGAGCTGGTTCAGCACTACCTGCGGGTTGGCGTCCTTCTTGATCTCGACCAGGATCTTCATGCCGGTGCGGCTGGAGGACAGGTCGTTCAGGTCGCTGATGCCCTCAATGCGCTTATCTTTGACCAGGTCGCCGATGGATTCGAGCAGGCGGGTCTTGTTGACCATGTAGGGGATCTCGGTGATCACAATCTCATACCGGCCGTTCTTCTTCTCCACGATCTCGGCACGGCCACGCAGGGTGATCTTGCCGCGGCCTGTGGCATATGCCGCACGGATGCCGCTGCGTCCCATAATCACGCCGCCGGTGGGGAAATCGGGTCCCTTGATGTGCTCCATCAGGCCCGCCAGATCAATTTCCGGGTCATCAATCAGGGCAATCATACCGCTGACGACTTCGCGCAGATTGTGCGGCGGGATGTTGGTGGCCATGCCGACCGCAATGCCCTGGCTGCCGTTGACCAGCAGGTTGGGGAACCGGCTGGGCAGCATGTGGGGTTCCTTCTTGGTTTCGTCAAAGTTCGGGTCCCAGTCAATGGTATCCTTATCAATATCCGTCAGCATTTCGCATGCAATTTTGGACATGCGGGCTTCGGTATAACGGTAAGCAGCCGGGGGGTCGCCGTCCACGGAACCAAAGTTGCCCTGGCCGTCAACCAGCGGATAACGCAGGCTGAAATCCTGTGCCAGACGCACCATCGCGTCATACACACTGGCGTCGCCGTGGGGGTGGTAAGCACCCAGCACAGCACCAACCGTATCCGCAGACTTGCGGTACGGGTGGCTGGGGTCGTTGCCGCGCTCGTGCATCGTGTACAGGATGCGGCGGTGTACGGGCTTCAGGCCATCGCGCACATCCGGCAAGGCACGGGATACGATAACGGACATGGAATAATCCAAAAATGCCGTTTCGATCTCCTGCTTGACATCGCGCACAATGACCTTCGTGCCCGAACCGGGCACCATGATAACATTTTCTTCCATTCAACTCACCTTTCGGATTGTTTCAAAGCCCTTTTGCAAAAGCTTCACCGAAAATCTTCACTCTATCATCAAAATATCAAAAACAAAATTCATCAGCGTCTGGCGGCAGCGGAAATTTTCACCGTAATCCGGGGTGGTAATAGATTGCCCACACGCAGCGGGCACACAATGTGCGCCCCTACAGGGGCCGCCATTCGCCCTGCCCCGTAGGGAACGGTCAAGACCGTTCCAAAACCTGCGGGCTTTTTGCTCCCTCTCCCCTGCCGCCTTTTCTTTAACCCAAATGATTAAAGTTTTTTGCCAGGCTTTTTTTCAAAAAAGCCGCCAAAAAAGCCGCGAATCAAACGTCCAGACGTGCATACTTGGCGTTGCGCTCAATGAACTCCTTGCGGGGTTCCACCTGCTCGCCCATCAGGATGCTGAACGCCTCGTCGGCGCGCTCGGCATCTTCGATTTTGATCTGCACGATCACGCGGTTATCAGGGTTCATGGTGGTTTCCCACAGCTGGTCGGGGTTCATCTCACCAAGGCCTTTGTAGCGGTTCACCTTGGCGCCCGGCATCTCAGCCGAAAGCTGCTTCATTTCGTCTTCGTTGTACGCATACTTGACGGTGTTGCCCTTTTGCAGCTTGAACAGCGGCGGCTGTGCCACATACACATACCCGTGTTCAATCAGCGGCCGCATGTAACGGAAGAAGAAGGTCAGCATCAGGGTGCAGATGTGGGAGCCGTCAACGTCAGCATCAGCCATGATAAAGATTTTGTGGTACCGCACCTTGTTGATGTCAAATTCATCGCCAATTCCCGTGCCCAGTGCCGTCACAACCGGCATCAGCTTGTCGTTGCCGTAAATGCGGTCGGCGCGGGCTTTTTCCACGTTCAGCATCTTGCCCCACAGCGGCAGGATTGCCTGGATGTTGGAATCACGCCCCTGCTTGGCAGAGCCGCCAGCAGAGTCACCCTCGACGATGAAGATTTCGGTCTTGGCGGGGTCATTCTCGTGGCAGTCTGCCAGTTTGCCCGGCATACGGTTGCTTTCCAGCGCACTCTTGCGGCGCACCAGGTCGCGGGCCTTTTTGGCTGCAGCACGGGCGCGGGCTGCCTGGGTCACCTTTTCAAACACAGCCTTGGCAACAGCAGGGTTTTCTTCCAAAAATTCGCTGAGCTTGTTGTACACAATGTTGGAAACCAGCGTCTTGATGTAGGTGTTGCCCAGCTTGGCTTTGGTCTGGCCCTCAAACTGCGCTTCCTGCAGCTTGACGGAAACAACGGCGATCATGCCTTCGCGCACATCGCTGCCCTGCCAGTTTTCATCCTTTTCCTTCAGGTAGCCCTTGGCACGGCCAAATTCGTTAAACACGCGGGTCAGCGCGGTTTTCAGGCCTTCCTCGTGGGTGCCGCCCTCCGGGGTGTGCACGTTGTTGGCAAAAGAAAGGATCAGCTCGTTGTAGCTGTCGCAGTACTGCAAAGCAACTTCGGCCACAGCGCCGTTGGCTTCGCCTTTCATATAGATGACCTGCGGGTGCAGCGGGGTCAGGTCGCGCTTTTCATGCAGATACTGCACAAAGCTGCGCACGCCGCCCTCATAGCACATGGATTCCTGCGGCGGTACACCGTCGTTTTTCTCAATGCTTTCGGGGCGCTCATCCGTCAGGGTAATGCGCACACCGGCGTTCAGGAAGCTTTCTTCCCGCAGGCGCTTGAGCAGGATCTCATAATCGTATTCGGTGGTTTCGGTGAACATTTCCGGGTCTGGCTTAAAAGTAACGGTGGTACCCGTAGATGCCGCCACACCGATCTTTTTCAGGTCTCCATCCGGTTTTCCGCGCTTGAAACTCTGCTCGTACTCGGCGCCGTCACGGCGCACATGCACAACCAGCCATTCGCTCAGCGCGTTTACAACGCTGGCGCCGACGCCGTGCAGACCGCCAGCCACTTTGTAGCCGGAATCCTCGCCGCCAAACTTGCCGCCGGCATGCAACACGGTATATACGACCGTGACAGCCGGGATGCCCAGTTTGGGCTGGATATCCACCGGGATACCGCGGCCGTTATCACTGACTTCAATGATATTGCCCGGCTTGATGGTCACTTCAATATGGGTGCAGTACCCGGCCAGAGCTTCATCGATGGAGTTATCCACGATTTCATAAACCAGATGATGCAGACCGGAAGGGCCTGTGGAACCGATATACATGCCGGGGCGCTTGCGCACAGCTTCCAGCCCTTCCAGGACCTGAATCTGCGCACCGCCGTAGGCATGGTCGGTAGCCGTTTCGCGGTTGGTTTCGGTGATGATTTCTTCTGACATGAACTTTCCTCCCATTTCTTACGAGGTGCGGGGATTTCGGCAGCTTTTTTTCAAAAACTTAAACCGGCATTTCTGCCGTTATCAGGGTAAAACCTGCCCTTTGGTATATCTGGGGTGCATTTTTGTATCTGTAAAAATTATAGACGCTTTTTTGTCCGCCTAACGTTTTTCTGCAGTTTTACTGCCCCATATCAAACTTTGCCGCGCGGTTGCGGATGGCGGCGGTGGATATCTGGGTAATATAAACCGTATCATCGGGGAAATCTGTCAGGACAAAGCTTTTTGGCATACTGCCGCTCACATCCACAACAGCCCCTTCCTGCTGGGCATGCCGCAGGAATTCATCGGTGATCTTTGCCTTCTGGCCCGCATCGGTTGCGGTATCCAGGTCAAACACCCCGATGACGTCCCGCGTATTTACGATAAAATCCTGACCTAAGTGAAGATACATGATAATTAGTAATGAGAAATTAGCAATTAGGAATTGGAGGCAGAACAAACTGCGGGTTTGTCTTTTGGGGATCACGGTTCAGGAATGGGATGGCACTCTGCGCCGCCCTTTGGTCGTCTCAAAATTTAGAAATTTTATTTCCGCATCGCATCAATTTTTGCAATGTTTTCATTTTGAACTTTGCATTCATCAGCGCTTATTTTAAGACTGCGTTTTACTTTTAGTTCTCTATTATTATAAAGATGATTAAAAGTTTTTTCCGGTTCCCTTTTTTTCAAAAAAGGGAACAAAATCCCCCGTAAAGCAAAACCTCAACCCTCCCGCACGGTTCCGTGGTCTACAAAGACCAGCTTGCCGTTGGTTCGGGCAAAGGCGGCGGAATCGCAGGTGGTCACAAATGTCTGCTTGTCCTCAATGCGGGTCAATAGATACGTCTGGCGTGCGTCATCCAATTCACTGAGCACATCATCCAGCAGCATCACCGGATGTTCGCCCAGCACCTCGCCCGCCACGCTGGCTTCCGCCAGCTTCATGCTCAGCACCGCACTGCGCTGCTGGCCCTGGCTGCCATAAATTTTTCCCGGCTGGCCGTCAATTAAAATTTCCAGGTCCTCGCGGTGGGGCCCCGTCAGGCAAAAGCCTGCCCGCAGCTCAGTGTTTTTCACCTCGCGCAGCTTGGCCGCCAGCGCTTCCGGGCTGCCCGGATCGCAGCAGGGGCAGTATTGGATCTCCAACTTTTCTGCCCCGCTGGAAATATCACGGTAGTTCGCCGCTGCCGCCGGGGCCAGCTGGTCCAGATACCCCGCACGCCGCCGCATGACTTCGCAGCCATAGGTCACAAGCGCTTCGTTGTAGGTTTCCAGCAGAACATCCCCGCCGGGGGTGATGTCATACGCTTTCAGTAGCGCATTTTTCTGCGCTACCACGCGTAAATACCGCCGTTCCGCCGCCAGGTAGCCGGGGTACAGCTGGCAGAGCGCAGCATCCAGGAAATGCCGCCGCCCTTCCGGCCCGCCTTTGACCAGGCTCAGATGGTTGGGGTCAAACGCCACCGCCGTAAAAGTTCCTGCGATCGAAGCAGCTCTTCCGCGGTCGGCTCCGTTCAGACGTACCGTCCGGCCGGGGCGCTGGGTTCCTTTGGCGCCAACGGTCAACCGTATTTCCTGGGGGCGGTCTCCCGCTTCAAATGCGGCCTCCAGCACGGCAAAGTCAGCGCCGCGCCGGATCAGCTCGGCGTCCTTTGCCCCACGGAAGCTTTTGCCCCCGGTCAGCAGCCAGACGGCTTCCAACAGGTTGGTTTTGCCCTGCCCGTTTGCCCCGCACAGAACCGTCAACTGCGGGGCGGGTTCCAAAACAGCGGCGGATAAATTGCGATAATCCGTCACCGCAAGGCGGTTCAGCCGCATCAGCAGCCCTCCGCGATCTGAACCTGGCGGCCTTCCAGCTCCACCACATCGCCCGGCACGCATTTTTTACCGCGCATGGTGCAGGGTTCCCCGTTCAGCTTCACTTCTCCGCCCTGGATCAGCTCCTTGGCTTCGCCGCCCGTTTCACATAGGCCGGCAAATTTCAGCAGAGCATCCAATTTGATAAATTCCGTGTGGATTCGTACTTTTTCCATCGTATCAGCCTTCATTCTTAAAGCGTACCGGCAGCACCAGGTAAATAAAGTCTTCGCCCTCCACCGGCAGAACCTTTACCGGGCTCAAGGGGCCGTTGATCTCCAGGCGCAGCTTTTCGCACTTGGAATAGCGCAGCGCATCCAGCAGGTAGCGGTTGTTGAACCCGATTTCCATGGAATCGCCTTCCATGCTTTCCGGCGTAAACTCATCCACCACCTTGCCCAGCGGGGTCTGGCAGCGCACAGTTACTTTATCCGGTGCAAAATTGATGCGCAGCGGGTTCTTCAAACGATCGGTAATAATCAAAGAAGCACGTTCCAGCGTATCAATAAAGCTCTTGCAGTCGATCACGACCTTGGTGCGGCTCTCTTTGGGAATCACGCTCTCATAATTCAGGAACTCGCCCTCGATCAACCGGCTCATGATGGTGTAGCCGTTGGTAGTGAACACCACATAGCGGCGGTTTGCATCAATTTTGACCGGTTCGTCCGGCCCGCCGATGATTTTCAGCAGCTCCTGCAGCGTTTTTGCCGGAATGATAATGCGGATATCGCGGGTGCATTCCACATTCCGCTTAATGATGGCCAGGCGGTAACCGTCCAGAGCCACAACCGTCAGGCGGCCCGGCTCGATCACGAACAATTCACCGGTGTGTGCGGGCTTCTTATCTTCTACAGCGACCGCATAGATGGTCTTTTCGATCAGCTCGCGCATCATCGAAGTTGGAATGGTCATGGTATTTTCGGCTGCCGTGTTGGGCAGGCTGGGGTAATCGCTCGCGTTCATGGCGGGGATCTCAAACTCTGCTACGCCGCCAGAAATAATTGCCATACCTTCGTTATTCAGCTCCACCGATACGGTGCCGGACGGCATACGGCTGACCATGGAGCCAAACAGCTTTGCTTCCAAAACCGTTTCGCCGGGTACCTGAACATTGCACTCAATGTTGGTGGTGATGCCCATTTCCATATCGTAGCCGGTCAGCGTCAGCTGGAACCCTTCGGCTTTCAGGTAAATGCCCTCCAGCACGGGGATCGCCGCGCGGTTGGTGATGGCGCGGGAAACGCCGTCGATCGCAGCAGACAGCAGCGACTTGTCACATTCAAACTTCAATGTTGTCACCTCGTATATAATCACTAAACTTACAGAAAACTGTGAAGTGTTGTAGCCTGGCAGACGGTTCAGAAATCCGAAATATCCGTTTTGTATAATCCTTATTTGCTGATGGGCCTGACGGTGCAGCACACGTAAAATGTCAGGGTAAACAAGATACTTTGATAGTCATAGTAGTAGGCTACGTTGAATCTGTGGAAAAGCCTGAAACCTCTGATTCCGAAGCAATTTTTGAGGACCTGGCTTTCCGCAAAACCTGGTGGAAAGAAAAATCTCAAATGTGGAAAACCTGACCTTTCAACCTGCTCTGTGGAAAATCCGTGTTAATTGTTGAAAAATCAGTTGAAAATGTTGAAAGTCTAAAACTTCTGTCGGAACCCGGAATATCCGTTTTGAAAACCCGGAAAAAGCATGGCATGTTCTGCATATTCATGTATAAACATGCAGAACGCCGGGCGTTTCATTGTCAACCTGCAGCATGCATCAGGCACGGATGTTCTTCATGATGTCGTCCACGGTCTCCTTCAGGTGGCGGTCCTTGCCGATGTTCTTCTCCATCGTATTGATGGAGTACACAACGGTGGAATGGTCACGCTGGAATTCGGAACCGATGGCTTCCATGCTCATACCGGTGATCTCGCGGATGATATACATCGACATCTGGCGGGCGGCACTCACATTGGCGCTGCGCTTTTTCCCGCGGATGTCGGAGGGAATCACATTATAGGTGCGCGCCACTTCGTTGATGATCTTTTCAATCGTAACGGGGATGGGCTGGGTATCATTCAGTGTATCCTTGATGGCGGTCGTCGTCACGCCGATGCAGGGGGCAATACCCTCCAACATATAGTAGGCGTTCAGCTTTTTCACTGCGCCCTCCAGCTGGCGGATGTTCTGCTTCAGATGGTTGGCGATGTATTCCGCAACGTCATCAGGCAGATCCAGATTCAGCAATTCGGCCTTGCGCTTGACGATCGCCACACGGGTTTCGAAATCAGGCGGCTGGATATCCGCCGTCAGGCCCCACTCGAACCGGGTGCGCAGACGCTCTTCCAGGCTCTTGATCTCCTTGGCCGGCCGGTCGGATGCCAGCACGATCTGCTTGCCGGCATTGTGCAGCGTATTAAAAGTATGGAAAAACTCTTCCTGCGTTGATTCCTTGCCCGCCAAAAACTGGATATCGTCGATCAGCAACACATCGGCTTCGCGGTATTTCTGGCGGAACTGTTCGGTCGTTGCCATTTTGACCGCGGTGATGATCTCGTTGGTAAACTTTTCGCAGTCCACATAGACGATATTGTAGTCCGGATGGTTTTTGTGGATCTCGATCTGAATCGCGTTCAGCAGATGCGTTTTGCCCAGACCAGACGGTCCGTAAATGAACAGCGGATTGTAAGCGCCGGACGGGTTTGCCGCAACCGCCTGCGCCGCCGCAAAGGCAAATTGGTTGGACGGGCCGCGGATGAAGTTTTCAAAGGTGAAATCATACCGGCCCGAGGGCAGGCTGGCTTCATCCATTGGGCGTTTTTCTTTGGCAGCCTCTGGTTCAGGCTGCGGCACAGTGAACTTGACCTCAACATCAAAGCCAAGTACAGCCTTAAACGCATCCTTCAGCAGACCCGTATAACGGTCAGACACGATCTTACAGATAAAATCATTGCGGACTTCCAGCGTGATGCAGTTGGAATTTTCAAAGCTGACCGCTTTCAGCCCGCTGATGTAATACTGGTACGTCGCGTCGGCAGTATGTTCGCGGCAATAGGCTTTGGCCGCGTCCAGTACGTCGTTGAATGAATCCATGGATACTCCCCACTTTTGTGTTAGTCAAGGCAATGCACTGCCGCCCCGCAGGCTGCCGCCCAATTTTTGCAAACAAAACACAAGCCGCCCCCCATTATAAAGTAAGAGCGCTGCATCATTCCACAAAATTTCGGCTGCATCCGGCAGGGTATTGCTGCACGGCCTAAAATTCTTGGGCAGGCGGGCGGCGGCTGCGGGGAAGATGTTGCCTTTCCCGGTCCGCCAAAACCGCTGTGTCAACCCGCGGAAAGCAGGCCCGAAAGCCCGCTCTGCCGATTTTTAGACACAGAGATACAGATATAGTATAGCATAAATTTACCCCCAATACAATTATAATAGGGTACAATTTTCCACGATATGGGCAATAAAAGTTGAAAATATGGCAAAAAATGCAGGTTTTGAACCAACATTCCACCAAATCCACACTTCACAGCGGGCTCGTTTGCATCTATTTGTCCGCTGGGCCCGCCCGCGCAGAGCGCAAAATCCAATCCTTTGCGCCTGGCATTGGATCGCCGCGTGGATTTTTTCGCGGTTTGCTATTGACAAACTTGCCGTCCTTGCGCTATAATCAAAGTCTGCAAGGCTGCCCCTGTATCTACGGGCATTTGCCAAGCGTAAATCGCCAAAAAATGCCCAGTATTGGGGAAACTTTGAAGGAGGGAATACGAAATGAAGCAGACTTTCCAGCCGAAGAAGCGTCAGCGCAGCCGCGTTCATGGCTTTTTGAAGCGCATGGCTTCTAAGAACGGCCGTAAGGTGCTGGCCCGCCGCCGTGCTAAGGGCCGCAAGAACCTGACCGTCTGATTTTTCAGGCACAGGTTTCGCAAACACATGCAAACAAAGGCTGCTGATTTCTTGTCAGCGGCCTTTTTTGCTAGGATGTACTGGAAAAAAGCCAAAATTTGGAGCATTTTCACAAAGGCAAACCCGTTTTTTCGGCGTTTTGCCTTGGCCTATAACAGTTCCGGTGCACCATCCATTCCCACTCCCTGCACGTATTAAGCCGTGCAGGCCATACAATCCTACCATGCCGGAGGAACCCCGCCATGCGCTATCGAACCCTGACAAAAAATAAGGAATTTTCCCGCATTTATGCCCGCGGCAAAAGCTATGTTCACCCCAATCTGGTGCTGTATGTGGCCAAAAACCGGCTGGGCTATACCCGCATCGGACTGACCGCCACTAAAAAGGTGGGCCATGCCGTGCAGCGCAACCGTGCGCGGCGCATTATGCGCGCAGCACTTTCGGAACACCTCTCGCAAAATATCGGCGGATATGATATAATCTTAGTAGCGCGTGCCCGCACGCCCTACCTGAAAAGCACCCAACTGAGCAAAACACTGGCGGGCCTGATGCGCAAAGCCGGCCTGCCGGATAAAGCTGCCGCGGTGCCGCAGCAGCCCGCGGCCAAACCGCAGCCGAACGGTGCACCGGAGTGATCAGCCGGGTGCTGATTGCCCTGGTGCGCGGCTACCAGAAGGTCATTAGTCCGCTGTTGGGGCATAACTGCCGTTTTACCCCAACCTGCAGCCAGTATATGATCCAGGCTATCCAGGTGCATGGCCCGGCCAAAGGCCTGCTGCTGGGCCTGTGGCGCATTCTGCGCTGCAACCCTTTTGGCAAGTACGGCTATGACCCCGTGCCGGAAAAGGGGCGCTGGATGAACCCAGAGCGGAAGCTGTTCAGAGAAAAGCGATAAGGCTGAATTAAACTAAATTAAATTAAATTAAAAAAGAATAAAGAATAGAGAATAATGTTGGTGGACCGCTGCGCCGGAACGGCGCAGCTCAAAAAATTAGGGTTCTGCCGAGCCAAAACCCGCAGCAGAACTTTTAGGATGACCCTATTCCTAATATTCCAAAATAAAGGCACCGCAGGTGCCAACCACCATGATTCATTATTCTTTCTTAGTTATTCTCTATTACTCTCGCCTCTCATGTCTTCTCACCGCACGGCGAAGACCTTCTTTATAAAATAAATGCCCTGCGTGCGGGCAGGGCGGAAGGATAGAATATGGGATTCCTCGCAATGATCCTGGGACCGCTGATGCGTATGCTGTATCAGATGATCCCGAACTTCGCCGTCACGATGATTGTTTTCACCGTGATCATCAAACTGCTCATGCTTCCGCTGATGATCAAACACCAGAAGTCCATGGCCAAGATGTCGGTGTTTACACCGATGATCAATGAAATCCAGCAGAAGTACAAGAACAACCAGGAAAAAATGCAGGAGGAAATGCTCAAGCTCCAGCAGGAGTATGGCTACTCCCCCACTGCAGGCTGCCTGCCGATGCTTGTCAATATGCTGGTCCTGTTCGGCATGGTGGAGGTTGTTTACCGCCCTGTGCAGTACATTCTCGGCATCCCCAAGGAAGCCATCAGCGCCGCCTGCACCGCACTTGGCATTGCCAACAACGGCGCAGCGTCCCAGACCGGCCTGATCGAAGCAATCCACGCCGGCCTTGCCAGTGGTGTGGATACCGGCCTGGCTACCGAGCAGCTCAGCTCCATTGCCAACTTTAACACCAGTTTCCTTGGCATGGATATGTGCACCATCCCCGGCTTCAGCTTCAGCCTGATCATGATCTTCCCCATCATCGCTGCGGTTACCATGTGCATCTCCCAGGTGCTCAGCACCAAGATGTCCGGCCAGCAGGCCCAGATGCAGGGCAGCATGAAGGTCATGATGTGGGGCATGAACATCATGTTCGTCTTCATGTGCTTCCAGATGCCTGTCGGCTTCTCCCTGTACTACGGCACCTCCAACATCTTCATGATGCTGCAGACCGTGCTGACCTACAAGGTGTATAACCCCGAAAAGTTCAAGGCTCAGTACGAAGCCGAAGTTGCCGCCAAGCGCGCTGCCAAGAAAGAGGTCAAGACCGTTACCGTCGAAGAAGGCGGCAAAAAGGTCGAAAAGAACGTCAACAAGCGTCAGCTGGACCAGATGCGCCTTGAATACGCCCGCAAGCTGGATGCCGAAAAGTACGCCAATGACCGTACCGTCCCCCTGACGGACGAGCAGCGCGCCGAGATGGAAGCCCAGAAGGCCCAGAAAGGCAAAAAGAAGAAGTAAGACCGCCCTATAAAGAAGGAGGTAGTAATCATGCGTGAATATGTTGCAACCGCCAAAACGGTGGAAGAAGCCATTCAGCTGGGCTGCGAAGCGCTCAGCGTTGACCGTGACGACCTGGGTGTGAGCTATGAGATCCTGGAAATGCCGCAGAAAACCGGCTTCCTGGGCCTGAAAGTGACCCCTGCAAAAGTAAAAGTTACCGTGGAAACTGCCGATACCGAGCCGGAAACCACGCCTGCTGCCCCGGTGGCCGCCGCTGAACCCGAACCCGCCCCGGCAGAAGAAGAGGCCGAACAACCCGCAGCAGAGGATGCTGCCCCGGCGGAAGCCGAGACCCCGCTGGATATTGCCGCTGACCCCCGCCTGCAGGCTGCGGTGGATTACCTGACCCCCATCTTCCACCTGATGGGCGTGGAGGAGTTCACCTTTACCGCAGGCAAAAAGGGAGAAGCTACCATTCTGCATGTTGAGGGTGCCCACCTGGGCGCACTCATTGGCCGCCGCGGCGAAACGATGGAGAGCCTTTCCTATCTGGCAAGCCTGGTGGTCAACCGGATGGAAGGCCCTTACGTCAAGCTGGGCATCGATGTGGGCGGCTACCGCAATAAGCGCGAAGACGACCTGACGGCCTTGGCTGTGCGCATTGCCAACCGTGTGATCCGCACCGGCTGCTATTACGAGATGGAGCCGATGAACCCCTACGAGCGCCACATCATCCATACCGCTGTGGCCGAGATCGAGGGTGTACGCAGCGAGAGCAAGGGCGAAGGCCCCGACCGCCGCGTGGTGATTTATTCCACCGACCCCAACGCCAGCAACCTGCCGGATCGTGATGCACCGCGCGGCCACCGCAGCGGCCCCAACCGCGGCAATCGCAATGGCCGCAGCTTTAACGGCAACCGCGGCCCCCGCAACGATAACCGCCGCAGCGGTGGTTACCGCGGCAGCAGCAGCCGTCCCCCGCGTGATAACCGCGGTGGCAGCCGCAATGGCGGCCGCGGCTATGGCCGCCCGTCCAGCGTGCCGGAGCGCGAATTTGCCAGCGCCCCGCGTGACCCCAACGCCCGCCCGCAGGCCCCGGCCCGCACCGCGCGCATCCATGATGGGGATGATTTTGACATGTTCGGCAAGATCGAACTGTAAGATCCAGCGCAAAATCAGCATTTGAAAAAGAGCAGCGTTTTTGCCATGCGGCAGAAGAAACGCTGCTCTTTTTGTACAGATAAAGACGCTGGAGAGATTGCAGGAAACGATCGGACAAAAGCTGTCCAACCCCCACAGTGCGCCATTTCTCGCTTTGTTCCGTGTTGCGGGCAGGCAAAAGGACGCTCTGGCAGGTAATGGTGTGCTGGAACAACGCCATGAACCGGGTGAACACAATGCTGACCACGATTTGCAGCAGCTCAATCAGCCGCCCGGCCCCTTGATCACGAACTGTGCAGCAACCGGAATGTGGTATACGATCAAGGTCAGGTTGGCAAAATCCCGTCCGGTCCCCTGGCTGACGGTGCATGGTACCGATACAATGGCCGATGTTCCCAGCCTGTCAATGCCCAGCGCCAACAGGACCATCCTGACAGATAGATCCCGAAGCGGGCAGCATGCTGCGCTTTCATTCTAAGGCAACACCGCACAATTCCCGCCTTGCGGCTTAAGCACCGCTCCGGCAG
>OKUD01000413.1_pt1 | contig 14686 bp, 9 predicted proteins | sample 1606601 | NCBI WGS metagenome assembly OKUD01 (sample SAMEA3882517, study PRJEB24775) | human gut metagenome | biome: human-associated habitat; feature: intestine environment; material: feces | place: Netherlands | collected 2009/2010
AGATGCGAAGGCTTATTCGTTCCATCGTGGAGAACATTCTGTTCCACCGTGGAGGAAATTTTGTTCCACCATGGCGGAACAAAACTTTCTCCATAGCGGAACGATTTAATTGTGGCAAGGTATTTCCTTAAGCATTATATAAGGATGAGCAAGCAAAAGAGAGCGGCGAATGCAGCAAAGAGGAGCAGCAGAAGCGCAATGCGACGTACACTGATGTTCTTTGGGGATGCAGCGGCGGGCAATGGTTCCCGTTCTAACAATTCTTCCAGGCTGCTCATTATTTTCTTGTGCGGGTATTTCTTCAGTTCTTCGGCGGTGGTCATGCCGTGCGTGATACCTGCAAAATCCACTCCGGCCTTTTGTGCGGTTTCTGCATCTACCGTACTGTCGCCGATGTACAGTGTTTCGGCCTTGGTGGCATGGAGTTGCCTGATGGCAAGCAACAGACCTTCCGGCGACGGTTTGGGCGTTTGCACATCTTCTCCGCCGACGATGATGTCAAGAAAGTCTTCGGGAAAATGCTGGTCCAGCAACTCCTTGATGCGGTAACGGAATTTGGTGGATATAATTCCGATGCGGGCGCCTGAATCTTTCAAGGCTGCCAGTACCGACTTGGTTTCAAGGAAAAGCACGGTGTTGACGGTCATGTACGTATCTGCCTCTTTTATATATTCTTTTTTGAACTCAGCCAACTGGCGGGTATCGGTTACGCCGGAAAGAATGGAAAAAGATTCTTCCAGCGTTTTGCCGATGGTGCGTTTGATGTCGTTGTCGGTCGGGCGGGTATAGCCGTGGCGATTCAGCACGTTGCGGAAACAGGTGACGATGCCGCGTGAAGAATCGGCAAGCGTGTAATCGAAGTCAAAGAGGTAAGTTGTATAGTTCATTTGTTTTTTTACGCAAACATAAATAAAAAACATGAGTTCCGAATACTTTATCTTGTAGAAAACTTTCTTTATCCGTTTTTGGGGTACGGACGAAAAAATATGCAAAAAGTGTGAAAACATACATGTTTTTTCTTATATTTGTATTCGGACATACTTATGGAAATAAGTGTTATTTCATGTTGAGTTGTTTTAATGGGCAGTTTGAATATGTTAACCGTATCATATTTATGAAAATATTGAGATCCATTTGTACAGTCTTGCCTGTCCTGTTGCTATCCTCTTGTATGCAGCGGGACGCTTTGAAAGTCGCAGACGAATGTTATGCAGACTACGTAAATCCGTTTATCGGTACAGATTTTACCGGGAATACATATCCCGGTGCACAGGTTCCTTTCGGCATGGTGCAACTCAGCCCTGACAACGGGCTTCCCGGTTGGGACCGCATTTCGGGATATTTTTATCCCGACAGTACGATTGCCGGTTTCAGTCACACCCATCTTTCGGGTACAGGGGCGGGCGATTTGTATGACATTTCCTTCATGCCGGTAACTCTTCCTTATAAGGAGGCTGAAGAACCGTTGGGCATCCATTCCCGGTTCTCGCATGCCGATGAGGCCGCAAGCGCAGGTTACTATCGCGTGCTCCTGAAAGATTACGATATCAACGTAGAGCTTACCGCAACCGAGCGTTGCGGCATTCAGCGCTATACCTTTCCCCAGGCTGATGCAGCCGTTATCCTGAATTTGAGGAAAGCCATGAACTGGGACTTTACGGAAGATTCTTATGTAGAGAAAGTGGATTCCGTTACTATTCAGGGCTATCGTTTTTCTGACGGATGGGCGCGCGGTCAGCGTATCTTTTTCCGTACACGCTTTTCCCGCCCCTTTGAGACGATGCGGTTGGATTCGGCAGCAGTCCTGAAAGATGGAAAAAGAATCGGGACTTCGGTCATGGCACGTTTTGACTTTAAGACAACAAAGGGAGAACAGCTCCTTGTGAGCACGGCCATTTCGGGGGTAAGCATGGAAGGGGCAGCACGTAATCTGGCGGCGGAAGTACCTGATGATGATTTCGATAAATACCTTGCTGCCGCACGCAAAAACTGGAACGAGCATTTGTCACGGATAGAAATCGAGTGCGGTAATCGCGATGAAAAGGTGAAGTTTTACACGGCCCTTTACCACTCGATGCTGGCTCCTACCATCTATGCCGATGTGGACGGTTCTTATTACGGGCCCGACAGGCAGGTACATAAAGCCGACGGATGGACGAATTACAGCACTTTCTCCTTATGGGATACGTACCGTGCCTCTCATCCGCTTTATACTTATATAGAGCCGGCGCGTGTGAACGACATGGTGAAATCCTTCCTTGCCTTTTATGAGCAGAACGGTCGCCTGCCGGTATGGAATTTTTATGGCAGCGAAACGGATATGATGATAGGCTATCACTCCGTACCGGTCATTGTGGATGCCTGTCTGAAAGGTATAGGGGATTTTGATGCTAAGAAGGCTTTGGAGGCTTGCGTGGCCACAGCCAATATGGATGATTATCGGGGCATCGGCCTTTATAAGAAGCATGGATATGTGCCTTACAACGTGACGGATAGCTATAATGCAGAGAACTGGTCGCTCTCCAAAACCCTGGAGTATGCTTACGATGATTACTGTATAGCCCGCTTGGCCGAGAAGCTGGGTGAGCGGCAGGTAGCGGATGAATTCTACAAACGTTCGCAGAATTATAAGAATGTATATAATCCGCAGACATCTTTCATGCAGCCGCGTGATGACAGGGGAGCTTTTATAGACGGTTTCTCGCCGGATGATTATACGCCGCATATTTGCGAAAGCAACGGTTGGCAGTATTTCTGGTCGGTGCAGCAGGATATTGACGGGCTGATAGCCCTGACCGGCGGGAAGGAGCGCTTTGCGCAGAAGCTTGACAGTATGTTCACGTACCGCCCTGCCGATGATGAGGAGCTTCCTATTTTCAGTACCGGTATGATAGGGCAGTATGCGCATGGCAATGAACCGAGCCATCATGTTATTTATCTGTTCAACAAAGTGGGGCAACCCTGGAAAACCCAGAAGTATGCGTCGGAGGTGATGCGTGAGCTGTATAGGAATACGCCCGCCGGCTTGTGCGGTAATGAGGATTGCGGGCAAATGTCTGCCTGGTATGTATTCAGCGCCATGGGATTCTATCCTGTAAATCCGGTTGGCGGTGAGTATGAAATAGGTACGCCGCTGTATCCGGAGGTAAGGATGCGGTTGTCCAATGGCAAAACCTTTACGGTTCTTGCTCATGGGGTGAGCGGGAAGAATAGGTATATCCGGTCGGTGAAGCTCGACGGAAAGCCTTATGACAAAAGTTATATTACGCATGAGCAGATAATGAACGGAAGTATTCTGGAGTTCGAAATGGGAAGTGAACCCGGAAAAGCATGGTATTGAGCTTACCTTGAAATAATATATGGAAGATGAGTTTGACATAGTGTACAGGCAACTTTTCCGGAAATACTATGCGAATCTGCTGTTTTATGCAACGCGCATGGTAGGGGAGGAAGATGCCGAGGATGTGGTGCAGGAAGTGTTTGTGGAGCTCTGGCACAGAAAAGACAGTGTGACAGTGGGCGAGCAGATACAAGCTTTTCTGTACCGGGCGGTTTATACCCGTGCACTGAATGTGTTGAAACATCGCGACATCAAGAACAGCTATGAAGCAGCCATGCAGGAAGTGTACAATAAACGCGCCCTGTTTTACCAGCCGGATGATAACGATGTGCTGAAACGGATAGAAGACCGGGAATTGAGGAAGCATATCATCAGCGCCATCGACGAATTGCCGGAAAAATGCAAGCTGGTATTTAAGCTCAGCTACTTGCACAATATGAAGAATAAGGATATTGCGGATACGCTGAGTATTTCCTTGCGCACGGTAGAAGCACATATGTATAAGGCACTTAAAATCTTGCGCGAACGCCTTTCGCATCTGCACGGATATTTACTTCTCCTCGTTTTCTTTTCGAATATTTTTAGCCGGTAAGATTTCGGTGTCTGTAAGGTTCTGATGTCTGTATTTTTAAACGATAGGGTCTAAGACAAATAAGGGAATTTCCCAAAAAAGTTCATCTCAGAAGTAAGTGTTTTCCCCGTCTTCTATGTTATAATAGTGTTATCCTAAACGGAATAACTCGTAAAAATAATAAATTAAACGTAATGTGTAACCTTAAAAAGTTCAGTATGAGAAGCAAAAACTCGTGCAATCGCTCGTTGATTCGAGCAATGGTGGTTGCGGCTATGCTCACTGTTCCGACGCAGTTCGTATCGGCACAACTGAATCTTGCTTTGTCGAACTCTACGGTGGGGACGATGATCAAGCAAATTCAATCTCAATCAAAGTATCACTTTTTTTACGATGATGAAGTGGAGTCGGTTCCTGTTGAGGCTGTGAATGTGAAGGATGCGTCCATCAATGAAGTGCTGGAGAAAGCTCTGGCCGGAAAAGACATTTCATATCGTATAGATGAAAATGTCGTTTATTTGTCAAAGCGGGAAAGTGAATCTTCATCTGTCAAGCAAGAAGGGAAAAAGACTAAACAAGTATCAGGAAGGATTGTGGATGCTAATGGCGAGCCGCTGATCGGTGTGTCGGTGCTGGAGAAAGGAACGACAAACGGAACTATCACCGATTTTGACGGAAACTATACGCTGACTGTTCCTGAGAACGCAACGCTTCAATTTTCCTACATTGGCTATAAACCAACAGAAATGCCCGTTTCAGGTCAGGCATCCATTAATCTGACGATGCGGGAAGACTCTGAAATTCTGGATGAAGTTGTTGTTACTGCATTAGGTATCAAGCGTGCGGAAAAAGCACTGTCTTATAATGTGCAGGAAATGAAGTCAGACGCAATCACTACGAACAAGGATGTGAATTTTGTCAATGCCTTGAGCGGTAAGGTGGCTGGTGTAAATATCAACGCCTCATCTTCCGGCGTGGGCGGTATCTCAAAAGTTGTGATGCGTGGTACAAAATCAATCATGCAGTCGTCTAATGCACTGTATGTGATTGACGGTGTGCCGATGTTTACCGGACGTTCAAGCGAAGGAGGCGGAACGGAATTCGATTCAAAAGGTAGTTCTGAACCGATTGCGGACATCAACCCGGAAGATATCGAGTCAATGTCTGTGCTGACAGGTGCGGCGGCTGCGGCTCTTTATGGTTCGGATGCAGCCAACGGTGCCATTGTCATCACTACAAAGAAAGGTAAGGAAGGAAAACTGAGCATTACGGTAAGCAGCAATACTGAGTTCTCCACTCCGTTTGTGATGCCTGAATTTCAAAACAGATACGGAACAGGCACCGGAGGCGCGTATTCTATTTCCGGCGACCGCAGTTGGGGAGCTCGTCTGACAGCGGACAGTTATTACGGCTATGATCCGAAAAACGATTATTTTCAAACAGGTATAATCGGTACGGAAAGTGTTTCTCTATCTACCGGTACGGAAAAGAACCAGACATACGCTTCGGCTGCAGCTGTCAATTCAAAAGGTATCGTGCCCAACAATAAGTATAACCGCTATAACTTTACGGTGCGAAATACTACATCGTTCCTTAACGATAAGATGAAACTGGATATCGGTGCCAGCTATGTTTTGCAGAACGACCGGAACATGACAAATCAAGGTGTATACAATAACCCGATTGTGGGTGCTTATATTTTCCCGCGCGGAAACGACTGGGAAGATATCCGAATGTATGAGCGGTATGACCCCGCACGCAAAATTTACACGCAATATTGGCCGGTTGGCGACGCGGGAATGACAATGCAGAATCCGTATTGGATCAATTACCGCAACTTGCGCGAAAACAAGAAGGACCGTTATATGCTGAATGCCGGATTGAGCTATGAGATTCTGGACTGGCTGAGTGTTTCGGGGCGTGTGCGTCTGGATAACTCGACCAACGACTATACAGAGAAATTTTATGCTTCAACCAACGACCAGCTGACCGAGGGTTCCAGCAGAGGACTTTATAGCATCACACGGACGCAGGACAAACAGCTTTATGCCGACTTCCTGGTGAACATCAATAAAACGTTCGGAACAGACTGGTCACTTTCTGCAAATATAGGTGCTTCTATTTCTGATGTTCGTGAGGATGCAGTTCAGGTGCGCGGTCCTATTGCCGACGGTACCGACAAATTCTCCGGAGAGCCTGTCGGATTGACCAACTGGTTCAATATCCAGAACTTGAGCAGTACCAGCACGCGCTTGCAGACCGGTTACCGTGAACAGACACAGTCTATTTTTGCTTCTGCCGAAATCGGCTATAAGAGCACTTACTATCTGACATTGACCGGACGCAATGACTGGCCTTCACAGCTTGCCGGTCCGAAATCAACAAGCAAGTCGTTCTTCTATCCTTCAGTGGGAGCCTCTGTGCTTTTGTCTGAACTGATGCCGAATTTGAATAAGGACTATTTGTCTTATCTGAAAATCCGCGGTTCATGGGCATCGGTAGGTACTCCTTTCCAGCGTTATCTTGCCAACCCGCGTTACGAATGGAACGGCAACCAGTGGAGCATTACTACCCAATATCCGATGTACAATTTGAAACCGGAGCGTACCGAATCGTTTGAAGTTGGTTTGACCATGCGTTTCCTGAAGAATTTCGATCTGGATGTTACTTATTATAATGCAAAGACCAAGAACCAGACATTCAATCCGAGATTGTCTGTCAGCGGTTATTCTGCCATCTATATTCAGACCGGTGCTGTGCGCAATCAGGGTGTCGAACTGTCTTTGAACTACCAGAATACATGGAACAAGTTTACATGGGATACAGGCTTCACTTATTCAATGAACCGCAACAAGATCCTTACATTGGCAGACAATGCCGTCAACCCGGCTACCGGTGAAATATTCTCTGTAGACCAGCTGGATATGGGAGGATTGGGAGAAGCCCGTTTCCTGCTTCGTGAAGGAGGCACGATGGGCGACCTTTATTCGCAGATCGATTTGGCCCGTGACGATCAGGGAAGAATTTATGTTGACCAGAACGGCAATGTGGCGACACAGACTATCAGCGATCCTAAAAACTATATCAAACTGGGAAGCGTGCTGCCTAAAGGCAATCTTGCATGGAGAAACAATTTCAGTTGGAACAACTTCAACCTGGGATTCATGATTTCTGCCCGTTTGGGTGGTGTCGTATTCTCACGTACACAGGCTATTCTTGATTATTATGGCGTTTCGGAGGCTACTGCCGCCGCACGTGACTTGGGTTATGTCGGCATCAACGACGGAGGCCGGATAGCTCCTGAAAATTGGTATAATGTGGTGGCTGCAGGTACTGCTGTCCCGCAATACTATACTTATTCGGCTACCAATGTCCGCTTGCAGGAAGTTTCGTTCGGGTATACATTCCCTAGAAAGATGCTTCGTGATATTTGTGACATCCGCATCTCACTGGTTGGACGCAATCTTTGGATGATTTACAACAAAGCTCCGTTCGATCCGGAAGCTGTGGCTTCTACCGATAATTTCTATCAAGGTATCGACTATTTCATGATGCCTGCATTGCGCAACATAGGTGTAAATGTTAGTTTTAAATTTTAATAAGTAGATAGGTATGAAAAGATATATTTTTAATACATTGATGTGCGGTGCTTTGGCTTTGGGAAGTTTTTCTTGTACTGACAAATACATCGACATCAACTCCGATCCTTATCAGCCGGGTGACTTGAATCCGGATGACTATGCGCTTGGGTCCGCTATGAGTAATTTGGCTGGGACAGTTATATCGGATGATAATAATACGGCGCAGTTTACCGACTGTTTGCTGGGAGGTACTTGTGGCGGATATTTTGCTGATTCCGGAGCCTGGCCTTCATCGATTGGAAATTTCAATGCAACGAATGACTGGACTCGCGTGTTTTTGATAAGCGACCGGATTATCCCGCAATTGTATCCGAATCTCAACACTGTGAAACTCGTTTCCCAGACAACGGAGAATCCTGTTCCGTATGCGATAGCTATGGTGATCAAGGTCGCTGCAATGAGCCGTGTTACAGATGCGTATGGAGCGATTCCTTATTCTCAGATTGGAGAAGAAGGAAAGATTACAGTGCCTTATGATTCGCAGGAAAAGGTGTATGATACGTTTTTCAACGAATTGGACAGCGCAATCGTTACGCTGACCGAAAATAAGGATGCTGCTTTGGTTCCGAGCGCAGACTTTGTATATAGCGGAAACGTTCAGCAGTGGATTAAGTTTGCTAACTCGTTGAAGCTGCGTCTGGCGATGCGTATTTCTTATGCGAACCCGACCAAGGCCAAGGAAATGGCGGAAAGCGCAGTCAAACACGAATTTGGAGTGATTGAAGAGAACGAAGACAATGCTGCATGGCATTATTTTGGAACTATTACCAATTCTTTGTTTACTGTTATTAACTATAACGGTGATGAAAGCCGGCCTTCGGCAGATATCGTCTGCTATATGAACGGTTACAAGGATAACCGTCGTGCCAGCTATTTTAAGAATGAAGACGGTGCCTGGAACCAGAACACGTTTGTGGGGCTTCGCCGCAGCATAGACCGTGGTTCGTCTGCAAGCCAATATTTCTCAAAATATTCGGCAATAAACATCTCTGCCGGAGATCCGGTTCAGTGGATGAATGCAGCAGAAGTTGCTTTCCTTCGTGCAGAAGGTGTGGCGGTGTTCGGCTTTGATCTGGGTGGAACTGCACAGAGCTTCTACGAGCAGGGTGTACGTCTGTCATTTGAGCAGTGGGGAGCTACCGGTGCTGACGAATATTTGGCTGATGACACGAGCGTGCCTGAAACTTATACAGATCCAGCCGGAGCTAATTCATATTCCAGCACAATCAGCGACATCACAATCAAATGGGATGAAAGCGCTACCGTTGAAGAAAAGCAGGAACGCATCATTACGCAGAAGTGGATTGCCAACTGGATGCTGGGCAATGAGGCGTGGGCAGATTATCGCCGCACGGGATATCCTCATCTGATACCTGCTACAGCTACAGGAAACAAGAGTGGAGGCGTGGTTGACAGCAACCGCGGAGTGCGCCGGATGCCTTATCCTACAGAAGAAAACACCAATAATCAGGAAAACGTTCAATATGCACGTGACAATTACCTGAATGGTCCGGACAATATGGCTACTGATGTATGGTGGGCTTGCAAAAAGTAAACTTGAACCTTTAAAATTTGAAGATTATGAACAACTATAAAAAACTGATCAAAAGCTTTGCGCTGGCTGCGTTCGTTGTTCCGGTTGTATCGTCATGTTCAGACTGGACAGATGTGGAGAGCTTGGACTATAACTACACTCTTCCGTCGGAACAGGATCCGGAAGCTTATAACGCATACTTGAACTTGCTGAGGGAGTATAAGCAGAATCCCCACAAGATATTGATAGCGAAGTTTGACAATAGCGGGTATACTGTAGGAGGACAGGGCGACCGTATTTCTGCGCTTCCCGACAGCACGGACTTTGTTGTCTTGCAGGCGGCAGACAGCCTGAACCCGGTTACAGAGCAGGAAATGGCTGAAATACGCGAGCAGAAGGGCACCCGCACTTTGTATGCAGTCAGCTATACTGATGTAGAAGCTGCTCTTCAGGCTATTCTGGACAGAGAAGAAGCTGAGAACGACGCTTCTCAAGAGGAGTCAGAAAGTCAGGCTGAAGAAGGAGGTGAGGCAGAACAGCCGGCAGAGCCGGAAGCCGACCGCTTTACGGAAGTGTGCAATCAATATGTAGACAGCCTGTTGGCTTTGTATGACAAGTACGGATACGATGGCATTCAGGTAGTTTATTCAAATCCTGCATCACCGGTAGGTATGCCTGAAGCAGAGAAAGCACAGCTGCAGGCACGTCAGGCAACATTCTTTGGAAAAATCAAGACGTGGGCGGAAAGCCATCAGGATGCTGTATTCATATTTGAGGGATACACGTCCAATATAATGGACGCTTCCATTTTCAGTTATGCGGATTATATTGTTATCCCGATGCTTGACGCTGTTTCTTCGGATGATGTGATATGGAATGCCGAAATGCAGTTGACCGAAGGTGTGCCTGCCGACCGTATCGTTTTCGGAGTGACAATACCTGATCTTGCTGATGAAAAAGCGACGGATGGCTATTTCAACGGGACAAACGAGGATGGAACTAAGGTTTATGCTGTGGTCGGTGCGGCTTATGCCGTGATATCTTCGCAGGGAACTTTTGAAAAGGCCGGTCTTTGTGTAGACAATGTAAGGGATGATTACTTCCAGCGCGAATATACTTACGGGCATATTCGTCAGGCGTTGCAAATCATGAATTAGTCAAATTCTAACGGATAAAGAACTATGAAACTGAAAAAACTGAATATAATTGCTCTCGCTTTTGCATCAATTGCCGTTTGCGGATGTAAGACAAACGACGAATTGAATGAGCATCATTTCGACAACAAGCTCTTCGTGGATATGGAGAACCCTGTGAATGACTTTGTTTTTAAGGAAGGAGCAGAGGCTTCAACAGCATCTCGCGATTTGTATTTGGCTACGGCTCTTGAAGCTGCAACAACTGTTACAGGACGTTTCGTTGCAGCTCCGTCAAAAGTGTCTGTATATAATTCTCTTTATGGAGGAACGGCTTTACCTTTGCCGGAAAATAAATGCGTGATTGAATCTCCGGTGGCTACTATTGACGCGGGTGCGACAAAATCGAATCCGGTAACAGTGTCTTTTGTTAATTTGGAAACATTGAACTCTGATTCTACTTATGTAATGCCTGTGGAAGTGACTGATGTAACAGGTATAGGCTTGCTTGATTCAAAGAAAGTTTCCTATTTTGTGTTCAAAGGAGCGTCATTGATTAATGTGGTGGCGGACATTTCTCAAAATTATTTCCCTGTTAATTGGGCTAGTCGTGATTTGGTGACTAATATGTCTGCAATTACGGTTGAGGCATTGATCCGTGTCCGTGATTTTGGAACGGTAGATGGCTTAAAGGGGCAGGCCATGAGTACTATTTTTGGAATTGAAGGTACTTTCTTGGTTCGTATTGGAGATAGTGGATTCCCGGAAAATCAAGTACAATTGGTAAATCCAAACGGAAACTTCCCTGAAGGGAACTCAGCATTAGGACTTCCAACGAATGAATGGGTACATGTTGCAGTTGTATGGGACGCTACTACAGGAGATCGTATTATTTATACAAATGGTGAAGAGGTGGCTCGTGATCAAGAGGCGGCTGGACGTGTCAGCCTGCTAGGTGGCAGTAACGGTTGCTTTATCGGTCGTGCTTATAATGATGAACGTTGGCTGGAAGGTGATATTTCTGAAGTGCGTATATGGAATGTGCAGCGTACGCAGGAAGAAATCGCTTCTCATTTTTATGAAGTGGATCCAGCAAGCCCGGGACTGGTGGCTTATTGGAAGTTTAATGAAGGTGCTGGAAAAGTCGTTAAGGACAATACAGTCAATGGCAATGACATCACAGCTAATGAGGACTTGACGTGGACAAATGTTGCATTGCCTGAGCGTGGAAACTGATTTATTATCTATTTTTATAATTTGAAGTATGAATATGACATATATTATCAAACGAACCCTTTTAGCATTGCCGTTGGTGGTGCTGGCATTGATGACTTCATGTGAGGAAGATGCTATCGTAAGGTCGGATAGTGTTTCACCGTATGCAGAAGAAATACAGCTTAAAGGGAAATTGATTGACGGAACTACCCTTCAAAATAATTCGGTAGTAGAGATGCGCAACGATCAATATTCCACAGACATTACGTTTCGTTTATCTACACGGCCGAAAAAAGGAGTTGATATAAAGATTGAGGTGGATGAGGCTTATGCCCAGACTTATAATACAGCGCATGGAACTGACTTTGAACTGTTTCCGTCTGCAAATGTAAGTTTTGAGAATAATGGTGCTTATGTGCTTGCTCCGGATGATCAGACTTTGCCGAATATTGGCGTTACATTAACTGCCTTTGAAGGTATGAAAGAAGATCAGACCTATATTGTTCCATTAGCCGTTTCGACGACTACCGAGGGTGTTATATTGCCGGAAGATGCCAGACATATGGTATTTCTTGTAAAGGATTATCGGAGTATGCCCACCCCGGATAAAGGAGCAGATGCGCCTAAAAATGTCGTTTATTTTGAAGTGAATGAGGTAAATCCGCTTAATGCTTTGGAATTTGTGACAGCGAGTGGAAAGTATTTCTTTGACCATGTTGTGCTGTTTGCTGCTAATATTAATTGGAACGCTGAAAAGCAACGGGTGTACGTGTCTAACAATCCCAACGTGCAGTTCTTGTTGGATAATAATGAGGAATATTTGCAGCCGCTCCGTAAGGCTGGAATGAAAGTGATTATCAGTATTCTTGGAAATCACGATGAGGCAGGTGTGGCTCAGCTTTCCGATATGGGGGCTCGTGAGTTTGCCCGTGAACTGGCTGCTTATTGTGATGCTTACAATTTGGACGGTGTGGCTTTTGATGATGAATATTCATCAGCTCCCGATTTGTCCAATCCGTGGTTCGCAAGAAGATCGTATTACGCTGGTTCGCGATTGATGTATGAATGTAAGGTTGCAATGCCTGACAAGATTGTGTCACTTTATAATTTAGGTTATATGTATTCGAATGAACTTCATGTTATCGATGGTGTTACACCGGGAGAATATTGTGATTATGCGGTTGGCGACTATGGATGGGTTGCTCAACCGGGAATCGGGATGACATATAAACAATGTGGTGGAATGTCTGTGGAATTAAATAAACTATATACTGCGAGTGAAATTGAAAATACAGCGAGAAATAGAAGGGATACATATGGATATTTCATGTATTTTGCATTGAATCCTGATAAATACGGAACACAAATATCTTATTGTAATGCTGCTTGTAAAGGATTATACGACGAGGAGCTGGTTTCTCCGACTTATTATTACCCAAAGAACAGCAATGTGCGGACTTCTCTCAGTGAGTTAAATTAATAACAACTTCTAAAAGATAAAAAATGAAACAATTTAAATATTTAGCAATAATGTTGTCGGCAGTTCTTGCTTTGTGGAGCTGCTCTGATGATGACAATGATCCTACGGCAGATGTTGCTGGAGTATCCTCAATATCATTGTCGTCTGACACAATCCAAGTAACAAGTACAGGAGGGACAGCAACTGTTACTGTTACAAGTGAAAGTGACTGGCGGCTAGCTGGTGTCAGTGATTGGGTGCATCCGTCTGTTACAGAAGGAAAGAGTGGTGCAGAAGTCACTTTTACCATTGATGAAAGCCCTGCAAATGAGGCTAGAACCGCATTGTTTAAGTTCTTTTGCGGTTCGAGCGTAGCTCCTTTATTGGTGGAGTCTAATCCCAATTACGTATTGTCATTTGATGGTGAAAATGTTATTGAAGCGACAAATGTAGGAGGTGATGTGATTGTTAGGCTCAATACAAATATTGCTGATTTGTCTGTTGAATGTGGTGAAGATTGGCTAAGCTTGGCTAAGATAACGAAATTTGGAGATGAACGTATCGTTTTGTTGGATGTGTCAGAGAATGCAACTTTCCTTCCCCGTTCTTCTTCTGTTAAGATTTCCAGTCCGTTGGTGGAACAGATAGTTGATGTGACGGTAGAACAGGCTCCTACAGAAAAATTTGAGTTAACGAATGATTTGATGCAGAATAATCAGATAACGTGTGATCTTAATGCACAAGATTTGCAGTTTAAGGTGGTTACAAATCTGGTTTTTGAAGCTCAGGCGGATGCTGGAACTGACTGGATTGGAGCTCCTGTTTTTTCTGAACCTCAGGTGGGAGATGACGGATTGTCAACTTATACTGTAACTTTTAGTGTTGAGGAAAGCAGCGTATTCCGTACGGGGAATATTATTTTTACGGATCAGAACGAAGATACCTATCAAATATCCGTTATTCAAAAAGATCCCAATATGGTCTTGTTTGATATTCCAGATAGTAATTTTGCAACATTCTTGTCAGGAAAAGGATGGATTGCTAAAGCTGGAACGCAATATTATGTGACAGATGAAGGGAAAAATGCGACGGAATTAAATCATGATGATTGGAGGAATGGAATCCGTAATTTAACAGGAATAGAGAATTTCCCGAATTTAACAAGGATTAAGATTGCTGCTGATAATACCCGTTCAGGAATGACAACGGTTGATTTGTCAGGCCTTCATAAGGTTGAATCATTTAGTGTGCAATACGGATATCGTATCACTTCATTTAATTTTGGTGATAATCCGATCAAAGATTTTGTATTTAGTACGTCAAGTTCTTCTTATACTTACGCACGAACGATGATTTATATCGGCGAGCATCTTGAATCTCTTGATGCGGGAATGGGAGATAGATATAGTAGTGACATGGAAGTATTGGATGTTTCAGGATGTCCTTCGTTGAAATACTTGAAAGCAACAACTTGTGGCGTGAAGTTTAAGACCATTATTCTAAAAGAAGGACAAGTCATTGATAATATAGAAAAGGGAGATGGTGTAACCATTGAATACAAATAACCGTTTCTTTTCTCCATAGTATAATTTGAGTGGCTCTCTCCGTTGCGGGATTATCCGTTGGCGGAGAGAGCTTTTCTGTGTCAGTATGGCTTTTTTATCTTTTGGGGCATTGCATTCCGGAGAGCAATTTCAGGCAGTATAAATTTTGGAATGCCGCAATAAAATCTTTATCTTTAGGCTGGAGATATAAATCCTTAGACTGGAGATGTATATCTTTAGCCTGAAGAC
>OKUD01000426.1_pt1 | contig 14428 bp, 11 predicted proteins | sample 1606601 | NCBI WGS metagenome assembly OKUD01 (sample SAMEA3882517, study PRJEB24775) | human gut metagenome | biome: human-associated habitat; feature: intestine environment; material: feces | place: Netherlands | collected 2009/2010
TGTCTGCCCACGGCAAGACCCAGCTGCGCATTGCCGAGACCGAGAAGTACGCCCATGTGACCTTCTTCTTCAACGGCGGTGTTGAGCAACCCTGCGAGGGCGAGGACCGCAAGGTCATCCCCAGCCCGAAGGTTGCCACCTACGACCTCAAGCCCGAAATGAGCGCCTACGAGGTTGCCGACGAGTGCAAGGCCCGCATTGAGAGCGGCAAGTACGACGTCATCATCCTGAACTTCGCCAACTGCGACATGGTCGGCCACACCGGCGTGTTTGACGCAGCGGTCAAGGCCGTCGAGGCTGTTGACAAGTGCGTGGGCGAGGTCACCGACGCGGTGCTGAACGCGGGCGGTGTCGTTTTCCTGACTGCCGACCACGGCAACGCCGAGAAGATGAAGAACCCCGACGGTTCCCCGTTCACGGCCCACACCACCAACGTCGTGCCCTTCGCGGTCATCGGCGCAGGCGACGTGAAGCTGCGCGAGGGCGGTTGCCTGGCGGACATTGCCCCGACGATGCTGCCCTATATCGGTCTGCCCGTCCCCGAGGAAATGACCGGCAAGAGCATTATTGCGGAGTAACAAGCCTTTTCGAGAAAAGGCTTGGCGAAAAGCTTTAAAATTATGACCCTTAAAGCGGCAGGCTTCGGCCTGCCGCTTTCTTTATGCCCCAATCCCTTGCGCTGGGACGCGAAATCGTGTATAATAAGAAATTACTGATGATTATAAAGGGGAGGTGCGGCCATGAGCCTGCAAAGTTTTGGATTTTTCGGCTTTCTGCTGGTCGTGGCCGCCGTCTACCTGCATCTGCCGCAGCGCTGGCAGAGCGCGTTCCTGCTGGCGGCCAGCTGGGTATTTTACGCACTGGCGATGCCGTCGATGCTACCGGTCACAATTGCCATTGCCGTGTTCACCTACCTGTGCGGACGCGGCATGACCGCGCGGGAAGGTGCCCGCAAAACGGTGTTCCTACGCATTGGCGTTGTAGGGCTGCTGGCGATCCTGGCGTTCTTTAAGTATAACGGCGCGTTCGCGTCGGACGGCGGCTGGCAGGCCGTCGCCATGCCGCTGGGCATCAGCTTTTACAGCTTTGCGGCGATCTCCTACTTGATTGATGCCGCACGCGGCGACTGCGAGGTCGAAAAGAATTTCATTGACTGTGCGCTGTTTTTGAACTTTTTTGCCACCGTCACGCAGGGGCCCATCTGCCGCGCCGGGGCGCTGCTGCCCCAGTTTAAAGAGGTGCACCGCTTTGACGCCGCCCGCACGGTGCGCGCGCTGCGGCTGATGGCACTGGGCCTGTTTAAGTTAGTGGCCGTCAGCGACGTGCTGGGGCTGCTGGTGGATGAAGTGTTCCCGAACTACCGCAGCTACGGCGGGCCTATGCTGGTGCTGGCCGCGGTGTTTTACACGTTCCAGCTGTATTTTAACTTCTCCGGCTACTCCGAGGTCGCGCGGGCCGTGGGTCTGCTGCTGGGGCTGGAGCTGCCCGAGAACTTCAAGACGCCGTTCTTTGCCACGAATTTTTCGGGCTTCTGGAGCCGGTGGCACATCAGCTTTTCGTCGTGGCTGCAGGATTATCTGTTCATGCCGCTGGCGTGGGCGGATGTCTCCGGGCTGACGGGCGGCAAAATCAGCCGCCTGCCCGCGGAATTTTGCGTGTTCACGGTGTTTTTTGTCTCCGGCTTCTGGCACGGCAACACGCTGCCCTTTGTGGTGTGGGGCCTTTTGCAGGCCAGCTACCGCCTGGGCGAGGAGCTGCTGCACCGCCGTTTGGGCAAGCCGAAAAAGAAAGCCCCGGCCCGCGTGCTGTGGGCCAAGCGCGCCGGTGTGTTTGTGCTGTGGTGCGTGAGCATGGTGTTCTTCCGTGTGGGGTCGTCCCCCGCCGCCGCACCACTGACCGTCGGGGATGCGTTCGCGTATCTGGGCCACTGCTTTATGGGCTGGGGCCCCGCGCGGTTTGCGTCGGAGCTGTACACCGCCGCGTCCGACGGATTTTATGCCAACGCCATCATGGTCGCGGCGTACTACGGGTTTGTAGCGTTGGTGCTGGCGCTGGCGTTTTACCTTGACACCCGCCGGGCGTTTGCGTTTAAAAACAAGCCGTCCGAAATCTGCCTGGCCAATGAAAAGCACCGCTGGGCCGTGTATTATGCCCTTGTCATCGCCTTGCTGGCAGGCTATATCATGCAGAGCGGCGGGTTTGGGAGCAGCGGATTTGGTATGTACGCGGGGTTCTGATAGCTGCGCTGTAGGGGCGAGGCATGCCTCGCCCGCAGCTTTCCCATCAGATGTCATTTACCGTCAGGTGGCGGGCCGGGCATGCCCGGCCCCTACGTTCTACAAAAATTAGGGAAGGAGGTTTCCGGTCCGTGAAAAACATTCTCAAAAAGCTGGCGCTGCTGGCAATTCCCGTGCTGCTCTGGCTCGCCTTTTTCATTGCATTTGAGCCGAACAACTATTTCGGGCTGAAGGCCTCCGCTACGTCCAGCCAGCCGGTTGCGCGGGTGCGGGCGTACCAGCAGGAGCCCGGTACAAATTTGATTTTGGGTGACAGCCGTCTGGCCCACTTTGACATGGGCCTTGTGGACAGCCTGTCCGGGCAGTCGTGGCAGAACCTTGCGTTCGGCGGTGCATCGTTAAAAGAGACGCTTGACTTGGCCGACTATCTGCTGGATTCCGGCCACGACGCAGACACCCTGCTGGTCGAGGTCTCGTTCTACACGCTGAACGCGGGCTACAACACGGACCGCTTCGCCACGCTGGAGGAAACGCTGAACAATCCGCTGGCCTATTGCTTCAACCTCGAGTACAACGTCAACGCGCTGACCGTTGCCATGGACACACTGCGCGGCACGCCCGACACGATTGAATCCGGCGACTGGGTCGCGGCGGATTATCTGGCCGACGATGGCACAGTTTTGCCGCTGCACCGCAAATTATACGACTACACCGCGACCATCACGCCGCGCTGCAAAAGCTGGGCGCTGAATGACGAGCAGTTCAACCGCCTGCACACGCTGGCCCGGCGCTGCCAAAGCGAGGGCGTGCGGCTCATCGTAGTTTTGCCGCCGATGGCCGACAATGTGCGGACCGAGGTCTGCGATGTGTTCGGCATCACCGAGACCATGCAGGGCACGGTGCTGCCGACGCTGGCCGCCTGGGCTGATGAATGCGGCTTTACTCTGCTGGATTACGAGTGGGGCGGCAGCATTATTACCGACGATGACAAGCAGTTTTTTGACGGCTTCCATCTGGATGAGCGATATGGACTGCCGGAGTGGACGCAGGAATTGTTTGGGGATATAGCACGCTGAAAGGCTTCCCCCTCGGGGGAAGCTGTCCGCAAAGCGGATGGATGAGGGCGAAGTTTCCCACAGCCGCCCATAAATGGGCAATATCCATAAGCTCGCCCCTCAGCCGGCCCTGCGGGCCACCTTTCCCCAAGGGGGGGAAGGCTTTAGGAGGATTTATACATGGCTTTAGACTTTCTGATTTTGTATGAGCACACCGTCCGCGAGTATGAGAGCGACCTTTTGCTGAAGCTCGAGCTTGAGCGGCGCGGCTACACGGCGGAGATCCGCCAGCTGCTGGACCCCAAGCATCTGCGGCTGTTCGGCAAAGACAAGCCCGAGGTGCTCGTCGCCAGCTGCATGTATGACAACGAGGCCATCAACAGCCATGTGTACAACAATATTGGCCGCTGCAACAAAATCGTCAACCTGCACTGGGAGCAGATGCTCTCCGACACGCAGGAGGAGGGCGACTGGTTCAACATGAACGGCAACGCCAAGCGCTGCGTGCAGACCTGCTGGGGCAAGCGCACCGCCGCCCGCCTGCAGGCCCACGGCATGGACGCCAAAAACACGCCCGTGACCGGCGCGGTCATGATGGACTTTCTGCGCCCGGAGTTTGACGGCTACTTTAAGGACAAAGAAACGCTCTGCAGGGAGTTCGGCCTTGACCCGGCCAAGCAGCTGCACCTGTACATTTCCAGCTTCGGTTATGCCAGCATGAACGACGACGAGGTCGCCGAGCTTTCCAAAATGGCGGGCACCGATTTTACGGGCTTTGCCAAAACCAACCGCGTTTCGATGCAGGAAACGCTGCGTTGGTTCGATGAATATCTGGGCGCACACCCGGAGGTGGAGCTTGTCTACCGCCGCCATCCCAGCGAGTGGAACAGCCCCGCGCTGGAGGAGCTGGCGAAGAAGCGCCCCAACTTCCACGTGATCTTTGCGGACTCGGTCAAGCAGTGGATCGTCGCGGCGGACTCGATCTCGATCTGGATGAGCACCGCCATCGCCGAGGTCTACATGGCCGGTAAGAGCTGCCACATCCTGCGCCCCGTCCCCATTGAACACGAGTACGACCCGGTCATTTACAAGGACGCCCATTACGTGACGCGCTACGACGAGTTCGCCGCCGCCATGGCCGAGCCGGAGCCGCCGTTCCCGATTGCGAAGGACGTCATCGAGGGCTATTTTGACCCCGGCGAGACGCCCGCCTACAAGCGGATGGCCGACCTGCTGGAGGACGTGTACAAGAACCCCCCGCGGGATGAGCCGATGGGCGACGGCTTTACGCCGCACTTCAACAAGCTGAAATTCTGTGCGCTGGCGGGGGTACACTTCCTCTACCGCCGCGGCTGGGAGCCGAAGAAGCTCTTTGCCTTCTGCCCGCCGCTGGCCAATTTTGCCCAGCGCATCTACGGCTACGTGGACAAGGCGCATGTGACGCCGGAGCAGGTCGCGGCGATGGAAGCAAGGATCAAGCCGTTTGTGAAATAACGACCACCGCGTAGGGGCCGGGCATGCCCGGCCCTGCACTGTACGGCAAACGCGCGGCAAAGGCAAGGCCGCGGGCCGGGCATGCCCGGCCCCTACAACGCTATGATGGGACACACATATGTCAGAAAACAAAAAATCCTCCGGTGAATCCTTCGCCGGGAATGTGATGAAATATTCGGTGGCGACCTATCTGGGCTTTGCCATCACGGGGCTGGCGCTCATCGTCAAAGGGCTGCTGCCCGCTGAGGTGCTGGGCGCACCGGTCACCTTCATGACCTACACGGCCACGATCATGAACATCGGCATTCTGGGGCTGGATCAGGCGCTGCTGCGCTTTTACCATGAGCCGCCCGCCGGGGCCGAGCCGCGGCAGCTGTTCGCGGCCTGCACGCGGATTTCGGCGGCGTTTATGATGCTGCTGGGCGCAGCGGGCAGCGTGTTCTTTGCGCAGCCGCTGGCAGCGGCGTTCGGTCTGGGCAGCGCCGGGCCGGGCATTGTGCCGCTGCTGTTCCTCAACGCGGCGCTGTATATGCTGGTGCGCTACTTAAACGTGCTGCTGCGCTTGGAAAACGACCTGCGCGCCTACACGGCGGAGACGCTCTGGATGCAGGGCTGCTACAACCTGTTTTACCTGCTGCCGGGCTTTTTTACATCCAACGTCTTTGTTCTGGCGGTTGCGGCGATTCTAAGTTTTGGTGTTGTGGCGATTGCGTTTGGGTATAAATACCGCGCTGCCGTGTTTGCGCCGCTGCCCGGCGCACAGCTGGGCGGCATCGCGCGCCAGACCGTGCCCTACGGCGTGGCGCTGGCCCCGGCGCAGATTTTGTTCAGCCTGTCCAGCGGCATCTGCCTTTCGTTCGTCGGCAACGCCAGCGGCGAGAACGCCCAGGGCCTGTTTGCCTTCGGCTACAGTCTGGCGCAGCTCGTCACGGCCATTCAGGCGGGCTTTTCCACCTACTGGGGGCCCTACGTCTACAGCCATTACCGCGACGAGCAGGAGCGCATCTGCCGCGTGCATGACGTGCTGAATTTGCTGATCTTCGGCTTCTTCTGCGTGCTGGTCATGTTCGAGGACATCGTCTTTGTCATCTTCCCGGACAAGCGCGGCTGCCTTGCCATTTTCCCGCTGCTGATGCTGGCCGTTGTGTTCAACATTCTGTGCGAGGGCACGGTCTACGGCAACTCGATTGCCCGCAAGCCGTGGCATGACACGATTGGCATCGGGCTGGGGGCGCTGTCCAACTTTGGGCTCTGCGCCCTGCTTGTGCCCGCGTTCGGGCTGACCGGCGCGGCGCTGGCGCTGGCCGCCAGCAACGGCCTTGCGTTTTTGTACCGCAGCATCACGGGGCAGATGTACTACCGCACGGTGGCCAGCTACCCCAAGACGATCTCCGGCTTTCTGCTGGCGTTCGCGGTCACGGCCATCGGCACGCTGCTGTGGCAGCATTTCTTTATAAAATTTGCGCTGGTAGGCGTGATTTTGTTTATCTACTGCACCCTCTACCGCGCACAGCTCGCCAGACTCTGGAGCATGGGCCTTGGCATCCTGCGCGGCATCTTCCATAGAAAGTAAGGCGACAACATGAAGCATTGCGGCACACAAGAGCTGAAAACGGAGCGGCTGGTCCTGCGGCGGCTCTCCATCGACGACAGCGAAATGATGTTCAACAACTGGGCCAGCGACAGGCAGGTGACCCAATACCTGCGCTGGAACGCCCACCGCAGCTGGGGCGAGACCGCCGAGACGCTGAACGAGTGGGAAAAGCACTATGATGACCCGGCCTTTTACCAGTGGGGCATCACCGACAAGCACACCGAGGTGCTGTTTGGCACGATCAGCCTCTTCCCCGCCCCGGCGCTGAAGATGGGCTGGCACCTGAACACCGAACGCCTTGGCCCCGCCTGGGAGGTCGGCTATGCGCTGGGCCGCAAGTGGTGGAATAAAGGCTACGCAACCGAGGCACTCTGTACCGTGCGGGACTACTGGTTTGACACCGTGGGCGCAGACTGGCTGGCCGCCGTCCACGCCAATGAGAACATTGCCAGCAGCGCAGTTTTGCAGAAGGCAGGCTTTGTCTACGACCATGACGTGACGGACCGCAAGTTTGACGGCACGCCGGTCCCCTGCCGCGCCTACCATCTTTTGAAAGAGGAATTATGACCGATAACACGACAGAATTAGACTTTGGCACCACTGCCCAGAAAGCCACCGACGCCGAGAAGCTGCCCGTGGTGCTGCTGGCGCTGGATCAGGGCAGGTACGATATGGCGCGCAGCCTGGACGAGCTGCGGGCGCTGGCCGACGCCAACGGCATGGACGCCGTGGCCGAGGTCGTGCAGAAGCGTGCGACGCCCGAGGCCGCAACGCTGCTGGGTGAGGGCAAGGTCGCCGAGGCGCGGCTTGTCTGCCAGAATGTGAACGCGGCAGCCGCCATCTTTGACGGTGAGCTGACCGGCAGCCAGATCCGCAACCTGTCGGCGGCACTGCAAGTCGAGGTGCTGGACCGCACGATGCTGATTTTGGAGATTTTCCGCGCACGCGCCACGACGAACGAGGGCAAGCTGCAGACCGAGCTTGCCACGCTGCGCTATCAGCTGCCGCGCCTGCAGGGGCTGGGCGAAGCCCTGAGCCGCCAGGGCGGCGGCGGCGGGGGCGGCGGGGGTGCCCGCCGCGGCGCCGGTGAGACAAAGCTCGAGCTGGACCGCCGCCATCTGCACCACCGCATTGAGCATCTCGAGGGCCGCTTAAAGGAGCTGGAAAAGCGCCGCGGCGAGACCCGCCGGGCCCGCCAGAAGAACAATGTGCCTGTGGTCGCGCTGGTCGGCTACACGAACGTCGGCAAGTCGAGCCTGCTGAATGCGCTGTGCGGCGAGCAGATTTTTGAAGCCGACATGCTGTTTGCGACGCTGGACCCGACGGCCCGCAAGCTGGTGCTTCCCAGCGGTCTGCAAATTATTCTGGTGGATACCGTCGGCTTTGTCAGCCGCCTGCCGCATGATTTGGTGGATGCTTTTAAGAGCACACTGGAAGAAGCTGCCTGCTCTGACATCATCTTGAAAATTGCCGACGCCAGCGACAGCGAAGCCGCCGAGCAGCTGAGCGTGACCGATGAAGTGTTGAACGATCTGGGCTGCGGGGATATCCCGCAGGTGACGGTCTACAACAAGTGCGACCGCACCGGTGTTGCCCCCTATGACCCGGATGTGCTGCTGGTAAGCGCCAAAACCGGCTACGGGCTGGACAGCCTGCTGGCCAAGATTGACGAGATTCTGGCACACCGTGTGCGCACCATTGAGGTACTGTTGCCCTATGACAAGCTGGCCCTGGCCGATGTGTTCCGCACCCGCGGCAGCGTTCTGGCTGAAGAATACCGCGAAAACGGCGTGTATTACAAGGCAACCGTAAAGGTGGATGACCTGCACCGGTTTGAAGCGTACCTGCTGTAAGCGCAACCGTTCGCTTTGTGCAAGATAACAAATACTGATTTTATTGCTGATTGTAGACAAAAAGACCTCCATCCCTGCACGGTTCTGTGCTTGGGATGGAGGTCTTTGGTTTATTTGTGTGTACCCTGCGTTACGGCAAAATTATTCCGCCGTCAGCAGTTTAACAGCGCGGGAGGTGCCCAGGCGGTCTGCGCCCAGATCCAGGAACTTTTCCATGTCCTCAACGGTGGAAATGCCGCCGGCTGCCTTGATCTTGCAGCGGCCGCGCACGCAGCGGGCAAACAGCTCAATATCATGGAAGGTTGCACCTGCGGTAGAAAAGCCCGTGCTGGTCTTGATGAAGTCGGCACCGGCTTCCACCACGATATCGCACATCTTCTCTTTTTCTTCATCGGTCAGCAGGCAGGTTTCAATAATAACCTTGAGCACCTTATCCCCCACGGCCCGCTTGACGGCGGCGATATCCTCGCGCACAGCGTCATATTCCTTGTTCTTCAGGCGGCCGATATTGATGACCATATCCACTTCCTCGGCGCCGTTTTCCACAGCGGTCTTTGCTTCAAAGCACTTGGAAGCAGTATCCATTGCACCCAGAGGGAAGCCGACCACGCAGCACACCGCAACACGGCCCGCCATATACTGCACAGCCTGCTTGACATAGCAGGTGTTGATGCAGACGGATGCAGTATGATACTTGATGGCATCATCGCACAGGGCCTGAATCTGGGGCCAGGTAGCCTCCGGTTTCAACAGGGTGTGGTCAACTTTGGAAAGGATTTCCTCCTTGGTGTATTTCATTTGAATTCTTCTCCTTTTTTACAGGTCTTGCACAGGTGCGCCTGGTGCAGGCCGATGGTCGAAAATACAATGGCCGTCAGGCTGACCGTTGCGCCCACAATGCCCAGGATCAGGCCGGTCAGACGGAATGCACCGCCGCGGATTTTGTTTGTCATAAAAAAGCCCTCCTTATCATCGTCGGTTTGGTTGTTTCTGGTTTCTATCTGTTCTGTGTTGTTATTTCTTTTTGAAAATAAACAACTTGCTGAACACATAGTTGGATACAATCACGATAACCTGGCTGAACAGTTTAACACCCATGGCCCACAGGTCAGCGTTGGCTGCGGCAAATGCCACATGCGGTGCCAGCACGCTGACGCCCAGCCAGATGATGACCTGGTCCATGACCATGGTGCCAATACGGCAGGCCACAAACTGGCCAAACTCCGCCAGAGCAGCCTGGCCGCTGTTTTTGCTGCGGAACACAAAGGTGCGGTTGGTCCAGTAGGCAAACAGAATGCAGATGATATTATCCAGCACATTGCCAATGCCGGTTGCAAAGCCCGTGCCCAGCACAGCCTGGAACACGGCAAACAGCACCAGGTTCAACAGCGTGGCAAGCCCGCCAAAAAACAGGTAGGCAAACCCCTCATAATATTTTTTAATAAAAGCCTTTAATTTTTCCATGCAGTTTATCCTTTACCACACAGCGCAGGGAGGTTTGCAGCGCTGCTCGCCAGTGTACGCCAACAGTGCACACTGGCATATAACAAAAGGGACCCGCCTGTTGCCAGGCAGGCCCCTGCTGCAATTCGGGGATTATTCAGCGTCCTCGGCAGCCTCGTCGAGGCAAGCCTTCATGGACAGGCTGATGCGCTTGCGATCAAAGTCAACATTGATCAGCTTAACCTTGACCATGTCGCCGACCTTCAGAACGTCGGAAACCTTGTTCACGCGCTCGTTGCTGATCTCGCTGATGTGGACCAGACCGTCAATGCCCGGCAGAATGCGGACAAATGCACCGAACTTGGTGATGGAAACGACCGGAGCCTCGAACTCAGAGCCGATGGGATACTCGTTCTTGAGCTTCTCCCAGGGGTTGTCCTCTTCCTTCTTGTAGCCCAGGGAAACCTTCTGGTTCTCGGGGTCATAGCTCTTAACATACACTTCGATGGTATCGCCAACGCTGACGACCTCAGAGGGATGCTTGATGTTGTTCCAGCTCAGTTCGCTGATGTGGCACAGGCCATCCACGCCGCCGATGTCAACAAAGGCACCGTAGGAAGTCAGGCTCTTGACAACGCCAGTGTACTGCTTGTCAACTTCAACGTTCTTCCAGAACTCATCGCGCTTTGCCTTATTTTCTTCAGCAGTAACCTTGTTGATGCTGCCGACGATCTTGCGGCCTGCGCACTCGGTGATAACCAGCTTAACGTGCTGGCCAACCAGCTTGGTGTAGTCCTCGTCGCGGCGCATGGTAGCCTGAGAACGGGGAACAAACACACGAACGCCCTTGACGTTGACAACAACGCCGCCCTTGTTGGCTTCCATGACGTCGCCTTCCATAACGGTGCCGTTTTCAGCAGCCTCGGAAACATCCTTCATGCCCTTCTGGGCTTCAAAACGGACACGAGAAAGGGTGTCAACACCTTCCTGGTCATTGGTCTTGACAACAACCAAATCCAGCTCGTCGTCCACCTTAACAAGGTCTTCCATCTTGGCGTTGGGGTCATGGCTCATCTCGCGCAGGGGCACAATGCCGGTGTGCTTGGAGCCGTCGACACCGACGATGCACTCCGTCGGGGAAACGCTGATGACCTTGGCTTTTACGATCTTACCTGCGTACAGGGGCTTTGCTTCGGATGCAGCGAGCATCTCCTCAAAGCTCATGTCGTCACGGATCTCTTCACTCATACTGTTAAGTACCTCCTCAATTATAGACGAAGGCGTTGAAGCCCCGGCTGTCACGCCCGCCACTTTAACATCTGCAAACCATTCCGGCCGAAGTTCGCTCGCTGTTTCGACCGTTACGGCACGCGTGTGTTTTGCGGCGACCTGTACCAGCTTTTGGGTATTGGAAGAATGATGACCACCAATGACGACCATATGATCGCATTTTTGGCTGAGGTCTTCCGCTTCCTGTTGCCTCGCCCACGTTGCATTACATATTGTATCAAAAATTCTGGCTTTTGTACACTCTTTTTTTAAAAAAGCTTTGCAATTTTCCCAACTTTCCACGCGAAATGTCGTTTGCGCGACGACGTAGATGGATTCTTGTTGCAAAAGCGTGGGGAGCAATTTTTGCAGCTCCTCCGGATTGGCAAAAACCTGCACAGGGCCGCTTGTATGGCCGACAATTCCCTGTACTTCGGGGTGGTCGGCGTCGCCTGCAACAAGCAAAAGCGCACCGTTTTTGTCCGCTTCCATCGCGATTTTATGGATTTTTGCAACAAACGGGCAGGTGGCATCGTGATACGCCAGGCTGCGTGTGCTTATTTTATCATAGACGCTTCTGGGCACGCCATGGCTGCGGATGATGACCTCATACCCGTCGGGCACGGCGTCAATATCCGGGCAGGTCACAGCGCCCTTCGCCTCCAGATCGGCCACGACCTGGGCGTTGTGGATCAATGGGCCGAGGGTCGCAACCTTGCGTCCCTGCGCCAATAAATCATAAGTCAGCTTGACCGCGCGGTCCACACCAAAGCAGAAGCCGGCGGTTTTGGCACGGATGATCTCCATAGATAAGCTCCTTTTGTAAACTCCTTGCCTCCCTCTGCGAGGGAGGGGGCCAAGGGGAATGTCATTCCGGCAGCTGCGGCTTGTCGTCCGGTGCAGCGGGTTCCTCCGCTGCCGCTTCGGCCAGGCGCACAGCAAAGGCGTTGTCGGCCAGCAGCTGCTCCAGCTCGTCGCGCAGGCGGTTCTTCATGCGGCGCAGCTCCGCCATTTTGTGGCTCTGATCCCTGATCTGCAGGTCCGCGGCGGGGATCGGCTCGCCAAAGACGATGCGCAACTTGCAGAAAAGGTGCAGCCTGCCGTCCTTGGTGCCGTAGATGATGCGCACAGGCAGCATGTCCGCACCCGCGGCGGCGGCGATCACAAATGCACCGCTCTTGATCACGCCCAGCTTGCCGGTCTTTGTGCGGGTCCCCTCGGGGAAGATCATGATGCCCGTACCATTTTTGCACTCGTTCGTCAGCTTTTCGACGGTGGTGGTGTCGCCCTTGCCGCGCTCGATGGAAACAGCGCCCATGCAGCGCAGGAACCAGCCGGCCAGCGGATTTTTGAACAGCTCCTCCTTGGCCAGAATGCGCAGCCGCTTCCAGTCAAATATCGTTATAGCGATCAAGACAGGGTCAAGGTTGGCAATGTGGTTCGGTGCGATGACGTAGGCGCGCCCATCGCGGACGGCCTTCAAATTCTCGCGCCCGATGATCTCGAACCGGAACAGAATGTGGGCCAGCACCCAGACGATGGGCAGCAGAATCCAGTATAAAAGCATCGTCAGCCCCCTTAGATGTGCGCAAGAATCGTGCGCTTGAGCAGGTCAAAGCTCTCCTGCAGGCCGATGCTGCTTGTGTCCACCAGAATGGCGTCGTCGGCCTGTTTGAGCGGGGCCACGGCGCGGTGGCTGTCCTGGTAGTCGCGCTGCCGGATGTCGGCCAGCACAGTGGCAAAGTCCGCGGGCTGGCCCTTCTCGGCCAGCTCCTTGGCACGGCGCTGGGCGCGGGCCTCGGCGCTGGCGGTCAGGAAGATCTTGACCGTGGCGTTGGGCAGCACAACCGTGCCGATGTCGCGGCCATCCATCAGGATGTTCTGGCTTTCGGCCAGGCCGCGCTGGGTGTCCAGCAGGAAGCTGCGCACCGCGGGGTGTGCGGCCACGGCGGACGCAGCCATGCCGATCTCCTCGGCGCGGATGGCCGTGCTGACGTCCTCGCCGTTTAAATAAATGTGCTGCGCACCGTCGATCAGGCGGATGCCGAGCTTGACCTGCGGCAGCAGTGCGGCGACAGCGTCGGCGTCATGCGGGTCAACGCCCGCACGGACGGCGTACAGGCCGATGGAGCGGTACATGGCACCGGTATCTACATAGGTAAAGCCCATATCCGCAGCAAGGCGTTTGGCAAGGCTGGATTTGCCCGCCCCGGACGGGCCATCGATTGCAACAGAGATCATCAGAAAAACTTCCTTCCGTTATAGTACTGTGTTTGTAGAAATAGGCGATATTTTCGACTTTTCTGATACACCCTAGGTATCGTTTCCTATCGCGCGCACCGCAGCTTGTGCGGTGGCCCATGCAATTTGCAGGTTGTATCCGCCGGTGCGGGCATCCACATCCAGCACTTCGCCCGCAAAATACAGGCCGGGGCACAGCTTGCTCTGCATGGTTTTGGGGTCAACCTCTTTGGTATCCACGCCGCCAGCCGTAATCACTGCGTGCTGCAAATCGCCCAGTTCGCTGATGGGCACCTGCCAGTGCTTGCACAGGTGTACCAGTGCCATCTTCTGTTCGCGGGTGATCTGGGCGGCACGGGTAGCGGGGTCAACGCCCCACTTTTTAACGGCAACCGGCCGCATCGAGTTGGGCAGCAGCTTTTCCAGTGCACCCTGGGCACTGTGGCCGCCAAGGGCCGCAAAGTCGCGGGTCAGGCGGTCATACAGTGTTTTTTCATCCAGGGCAGGCTTCAAGTCAAACTCTGCAATATAGCGGTGCAGCTGCACATCATCAATATAGGTCGAAGCCGAAAGCACCAGCGGGCCGGAGATGCCAAAGTGAGTGAAAAGTGCTTCGCCCTGCTCAGTAAACAGCGGTTTGCCGTCTTTCAGCAGGGTCAAGGTCACGTTGCGCAGGCTTAGGCCCATCATCTGGCGGCAGGCCGGATCCGGGCTGACCAGGCTGCACAGGCTGGGCTGGGGCGGCACAATGGTGTGGCCCGCCTGCCGTGCCAGCTTATAGCCGGAGCCATCGCTGCCGGTGGCGGGGTAACTGGTGCCGCCGGTAGTAACCAGAACATGGGCTGCGCGGTGGGCTTTGCCATCCGAGGTGCGCACGCCAACACAGCGACCATCCTCAATCAACAGCTCTTTGGCGCTGCCATGCACAAATTTGGCGTCGGCGGCATAGCTGCGCAGGGCGGCCAGCACATCGGCGGCACGGTCGCTCTGCGGGAACACCCGGCGGCCGCGTTCCGTTTTGAGCGGCACGCCAAGGGATTCAAACAGTTCCATAGCGCTTGCCGGAGAGAATGCGTACAGCGCGGAGTACAAAAAGCGCGGGTTATGGCGCACATAGTTCAAAAACTCGCGCACATCACAATCATTGGTCACATTGCAGCGGCCCTTGCCGGTAATCAGCAGCTTTTGGCCGGGGCCTTTGGGGTTGTGTTCCACCACGGCGGTGGTCAGCCCCCGTGCGCA
>OKUD01000454.1_pt1 | contig 13696 bp, 10 predicted proteins | sample 1606601 | NCBI WGS metagenome assembly OKUD01 (sample SAMEA3882517, study PRJEB24775) | human gut metagenome | biome: human-associated habitat; feature: intestine environment; material: feces | place: Netherlands | collected 2009/2010
AAGTTTCTCTCATAACAGTAGGTGGAAAGAAAAGTTCGAAATAGTGTGATAAGGAACAAAAACGGGTGTTAATAGATGAAATAAGGAGATTGGTCGATAACTCTTGTTCCAATGATGATAAAGCTTTAATTTTACTTTTGGAAAAAGAAAAAGTTTGAGAATCAAGATCGGGTAGTAGAAAGGTAGACGGATTATTAGTTTGTCTGGATAGAGGGATTGATATAGTTGTAGGAAGGATATGAAGAGGCAGTTTATAAATACGTTAATAATAAGTTTGTTAGTAAATAAGGTCGGCTGAGGCTTTGTTTATAAGGAAAACGCTCGTTGTGAAACGGGCGTTTTTGATTTTGCATCAGTATGTGTTTAAAAGTAAATCTTATACTATAAACGACGTTCTACTCCGTGAAGAATAGAACGTCGTTTTATAGAATGGAATGAAGTTTACAAACGATAGTCAGCTAAATCATCTGCTTTGAATTTACGGATGAAATTGAAATGCTTTTCTATTTCAGCTTCTGCATAGTTTACATATACATGGGCCGACTTGGCGAACAATTCAGGTGCTTTTGTCGCATCTTGGATAAGAAGATGTGACATGATACATACGGCAGCCATTTCATAAAGACGGCGTGCAACGAAATCAAGTAACTCTTGATTCTGGGCCTCTTTTACCGCATTGGTGCATGCGTCAAATTTGTTGGCCATTTCTTTCACTCGGTCCATCAGCGGTTGCATATCTTCACTGCAAGGAATAGCTTCATAATTACGCAAGGTTGCGATATAAGAACCGTTGGTTACATAACGGATAGCGGCTACAGTCTGCAACTGGGTCGTTCCTTCGTAAATGCTGGTGATGCGTGCATCGCGATAGATACGCTGGCAAGCATATTCCATCATGAAACCTGAACCACCGTGAATCTGGATACAATCGTATGCATTCTGGTTGGCATATTCAGAGTTCATACCCTTGGAAAGCGGAGTAAAACTGTCTGCTAGCTTGGCGTAGACTTTTTGTTCCTGACGTTCTTCAGGAGTCAGTTTGCGTTCGCGGGCAATATCATCCAATGCTTTGTAAATATCCACATAGCGTGAAGTCTGGTAAAGCAATGCACGGCCTGCATCCAGTTTGGCTTTCATGATAGACAGCATGTCATATACTGCCGGGAAATCGATGATGGCTTTTCCGAACTGCTTACGTTCTTTGGCGTATGCCAATCCTTCGTTGTAAGCAGCTTGTGACAAACCTACTGACTGGGCAGCGATACCCAGACGCGCACCATTCATCAATGCCATAACGTATTTTATCAAACCGAGCTTACGGTCACCGCAAAGTTCGGCTTTCGCGTTCTTGTAAACCAGTTCGCAGGTAGGAGAGCCGTGGATACCTAATTTATTTTCGATGCGGCGTACATCTACACCTCCTTCGTTTTTGTCATAGATGAACATAGACAAACCACGTCCGTCTTTGGTTCCTTCTTCGCTACGTGCCAATACCAGGTGAAGATTAGCGTCACCGTTAGTGATGAAACGTTTCACACCGTTCAGACGCCAGCAGTTGTTGGCTTCATCGAAAGTAGCTTTCAGCATTACCGACTGAAGGTCGGAACCGGCATCGGGTTCGGTCAAGTCCATAGACATGGTTTCACCTGCACAAATACGGGGAATGAAACGGCTGTGCTGGTCTTCGTTGCCGAATTCATACAGCGTTTCGATACAGTCTTGCAAAGACCAGATGTTTCCGAAACCTGCATCGGCGGCGGCAACAATTTCCGCGCACATGGTGTAGGGGGTGATGGGGAAGTTCAAGCCACCGAAACGACGGGGCATGGTCATGCCGTTCAGTCCGGCTTTGACCATCGCATCCAGGTTTTGTTTGGTTCCTGAAGCATATTCCACACGTCCGTTTCCGCAGTGAGGACCTTCTTCGTCCACTCCTTCGGCATTGGGAGCGATGGTTTCACCTGTAATCTCACCTGTGATTTCCAGAATTTTATCGTAAGAGTCCATGGCATCGGCATAATCCTGCGGTGCATAGTCGAACTCGTCTTTATCTCTATAGTCGCGCTCTTTCAGTTGGCAGATGCGCTCCATCATCGGATTGTTCAAGTGATACTTGAGTTCCGGTATATCGGTATAAAAGTTTGCCATAATTTTTAGTAGTTAGAGTGGTTAATAGTAGCTAAGGGTAGTTAAGTAGTGGGTGGCGATACATTTTTCAACAAGGCTATGCAGTAGGCGTTTAGCAGGCGGCTGATTTCGGCCGCTTGTATGCCTAATTGTTCTTTGTCTTGCAATGTGATGTATCCTAAATCTTTCGACAGGATAATGAAATTGCGTGTTTCTTCCAACGAACCTTGTGAAATGTTATAGAAACGCAGTTTGTCCTTTGAGCTGATTTTAGCATATCCTTCCGCTATATTTGCAGTGATAGAGGCTGCTGCACGGCGCATCTGGTTAACCAAGCAGAATAATTCCTCTTTGGGATATTGCTTGGTTATTTTGTAAATGGCCAATACATACGAATGTGCCTTTTGCCAAACAATCAGTTGTTCAAAGGATTGACTTTTCATTTTTTTCTACTTTGACTACTTATGACTACTACTGACTACTTTGAATTCTTTTTATAATACTTAATCAATTTCGGAACGACTTCTTCCACAGTGCCGTTAATCACATAATCGGCAATGGTGTTGATCGGAGCGTTCGGGTCACTGTTTACAGAGATGATGATACCTGCATCCTGCATACCTGCGATGTGCTGGATTTGTCCGGAGATACCGCAAGCAATATACAGTTTGGGACGGACGGTTACACCCGTCTGGCCAATCTGGCGGTCATGGTCTGCATAACCTGCATCGACAGCTGCACGGCTGGCACCTACTTCGGCGTGAAGTTCTTTGGCCAGTTCGAACAATTTGTCAAAACCTTCTTTAGATCCCATGCCATAGCCTCCGGCAATCACGATAGGTGCGCCTTTCAGGTTATGTTTGGCTTTTTCTACGTGACGGTCAATGACTTTGACTACATAGTCTGTTTCAGGAACAAACTTGGCAACGTCGTGGTTCACCACTTCACCCTTATAATTTTCATCCAGAATCTCTTTCTTCATCACTCCCTCACGAACGGTCGCCATCTGTGGGCGGTGCTCGGGGTTGACAATGGTTGCAACGATGTTACCACCGAAGGCGGGACGAATCTGATACAACAGATTTTCATAGGTGATGCCGTTCTTCTTGTCTTCGTGGGTACCGATTTCCAACTGGGTACAGTCGGCAGTCAGTCCGCTGGTCAATGCGGAAGATACACGCGGTCCCAGATCGCGGCCGATAACAGTAGCGCCCATCAGACAGATTTGTGGTTTTTCCTCTTTGAACAGATTCACCAAAATGGAAGTGTGGGGCAGTGAAGTATAAGGGAACAGACCCGGAGCATCGAATACATGAAGTTTGTCTACTCCGTAGGGCAATACTTGTTTTTCAATTCCTGCAAGGCCGGTTCCGGCAGCGATTGCCTCAAGCTGGCAGCCTAACTGATTAGCTAATTTACGACCTTTGGTTAAAAGTTCGAGACTCACATCGGCCACTGTTGTGCCTTCAATCTCGCAATATACAAATACATTATTCATAATCGTTATCCTATTGTATGGTTAGCTAACAGTTCGACAATCAATCCTTCCACATCCTGGTCGCTTCCTGTCATGGTCTTGCTTTCTTTTGCCTGGAAGACGATGTTTTCAATCTTCTTCACTTTGGTGGGAGAGCCTGACAGACCGCACTGCTTGGTGTCTCCTTCTACATCGGCCACACTCCATTCAGTGATATTCAGGTAAGGGAATTTCTCATATAGTTCAGCGTAAGGCAGTTCAGAACCGTCTTTAGTGATGGCTGCTTTTTCCTGTGCGCCGAGAGCGCGTTTGTATTTCTGTAACAATTTGGCATTGCGCGGACGGCAGGGAGCTGCACTTCCGTTCACAGTCAGTACAATAGGCAGAGGACCTTCCACAGTTTCTACCCCTCCGTCAATGTGGCGTTTTACGGTGATGCGGCGGGCAGTTTCGTCCACGTTTAGAATTTCTTCGGTGTAAGTAATCTGGCTTAATCCCAGCTTTTCTGCTACCTGCGGACCTACCTGTGCGGTATCACCGTCGATAGCCTGACGGCCACCGATAATCAGGTCACATTCGCCTATTTTGCGGATAGCCGTAGCGATGGCGTATGAAGTGGCCAACGTGTCAGCACCGGCAAAAGCACGGTCGGTCAATAAATATCCATTGTCTGCTCCTCTGTATAAACCTTCACGAATGATTTCGGCAGCGCGTCCGGGACCCATGGTCAGGATAGTTACCGTAGAACCGGGATGTGTGTCTTTCAGTCTGAGTGCCTGTTCCAAGGCGTTCAGGTCTTCCGGATTGAAGATGGCCGGAAGTGCCGCACGGTTGATAGTACCGTCAGCGTTCATGGCATCTTTCCCCACATTGCGTGTGTCGGGAACTTGTTTTGCCAGTACTACAATTTTTAAACTCATATACTTTAATATATTTGGTATTAGTAATATTCTGGCGACAAATTTACTTAAACAATTTGAGCAACAAAAGGATATGAGGAGAAAATATGCACAAAGTTATGCTGTTTGCGCAATGGTTTTGCTGTTTTTTTGTAACTTTCGGCACAATTAATGGATATTTATAGCGTTTTGTTTGTTATGATTTAAAATAAATGAAAAAGGAATTATGAAGAAAGTATTGTTTTTATTCGCCTTTTTGCTTCTGGGTATAGGAGCTATGGCACAAAAGGTAATTTATGATGAAACCAACCAGACCGGAGTGCGTACAGTGGTATGCGAGGGTATGAATCTGGGTGTTTCCAATAATATGGACGTATATGTGGCACTCGCTGGATTTCAGTATAAAAGTACCATACGTTATTCGCTGGCTGTTACTATCGGGTCGGGGCATGAGGTGGAAATTCCTAATGACAGTAAGTGTGGTAGCAGGCGGCGCTTCTGTATTGCAGCATGTAGATGTGGAGATGAGTGATGTGTATCAAAGTTTCCGCCGTTTTGCCTATTATAATATAAAGGCTAAAGAATTGAAGAAAATCGGCAAAAACGGTATCGTACAAATGGATATACAGTTATCTCCCGGAAACTATTCCATTGCATTCAACCAGGATGTCTTGGGAAGTATGCTGACCGGTTCTATGTCATTAATAAATAATATGTTTGGGAAATAACTTCTTTTTTCATATTGTATGGTGCAGCCTTTTCTTCTCAGAAGGAGAGGCTGTCTTGTTTTTGAAAGTCAAAGGGTTAAACAAAACGTTGTTTCATGTGTTTTCCTAATGTTTTTTAATGTGATAAACTTATGAGGAAAATACGTAGATGGGGAGTATGGCTCCTTTTAATCATTCCTTTGGCACTGAATGCCCAGCAGCGGGCCGAAAAATTATTGAATGTACCCTTGCCGGAACATTGGCAAGAAGAGGATGCGATGTTTCAACAACTGCTTCCGGTGGATGACCATTGGTGGACTGTATTTCAGGATGCCACACTGGATTCATTGATTCATGTGGCTGTCAGGCAGAATCCGTCTGTCCTTACAGCCTTGAATCGTATAGATATGGCGAAAGCGAATCTGAGGATAGCCAGAGGAGGCTATTATCCGGCTTTGTCATTGGATGCCGGGTGGAACCGCCAACAGACTAGTGGCAATACCGGTACGGGACAGCCTCAATCCAGAGTGGGGTATTATGATGCAACGGTTAATATGAGCTGGCAGGTGGATGTGTTCGGTTCCATCCGCCAACGGGTGAAAGCGCAGAAAGAAAATTTTGCGGCAAGTCGTGAAGAGTACAATGCGACGATGGTAAGTCTTTGTGCAGAAGTGGCGTCAGCCTATTTTAATTTGCGTGAGGCCCAACAGGAACTTAGTGTGTTACAGCGCAATGCTTTATCTCAAAAGGCGGTGGTGGATATAACTGAAGTGCGTTATAATACCGGACTGGCTTCCAAACTGGATGTGGCTCAGGCTAAATCGGTTTATTATAGTACATTGGCTTCTATTCCTGCTACAGAATCCGGTATTATTCAATATATGAATGCGTTGGCTGTATTGCTCGGGCTTTATCCTCAGGATGTGACGGCTGCACTGGAAACGGGAAAACCGTTACCCGATTATATAGAGCCGGTAGGGGTCGGTCTTCCCGGACAATTACTTTTACGACGTCCCGATGTACGGGTTGCCGAACGTCAAGTCAATGCACAAGCAGCCTTGTTGGGAGCTTCCAAGACCGATTGGCTTCCCTCATTTTTTCTGAACGGTTCCTTCGGCTATGCTTCACATGATATGAAAGATTTTACTAGACGTAGCAGTATGACATGGAGTATCGCTCCCTCTATGAGCTGGACGATTTTTAATGGTGGCCAGCGTGCGAATAATGTACGCTTGCAGCGTGCACAACTGGATGAAACAATCAATCAGTTCAATACTACGGTTCTTACAGCGGTGCAGGAGGTGGATAATGCCATGAGTAGTTATAAGAATTCCATCAAACAGATTGTAGCATGTCGTGAGATGTTGAATCAGGGGAAAGAGGCATTTAAACTTTCATTGGACTTATACAAACAGGGGCTGAGCCCTTTCCAAAATGTATTGGATGCACAGCGTTCGTTACTGTCATACGAGAATTCATTGGTGCAGGCACAGGGATATTCATTGCTTTGTCTGATCCAGATGTATCAGGCATTGGGAGGAGGCTGGTAGGCTGCGACGGAAAAGCTGTTGAACTATAGAAATAATAAAAACCTAACCCAAGATATGAAAAAAATAATGATAGCTTTCGCATGGACGGTATGTGTGTTGACCGCCTGCGATAAAAATAAACCTTCTCAGACAGAAATGCAGGCATTGCCTGTAGATGTTGCGAAACCTTTGGTGGAAAATGTGACGCTGACCAAAGATTATCCCGGTTATCTGGAAGCGGAATCTACTGTAGATTTGGTGGGACGAGTAAATGGAACTTTACAATCCAAGAATTTTGCACCTGGTTCCCGGGTACGTCAGGGACAGGTATTGTTCGTTATAGAACCGACACTTTATGAAAATTCAGTGAAACAAGCGGAAGCTGAATTAAAAACGGCTAAAGCCAATCTTGAATATGCTGTCAGTAGTTATCAACGTATGAAAGAAGCGATAAAAAGTGATGCGGTGAGCCGTATACAATATTTACAGGCGGAAAGTCATGTGGCGGCTTGTGAGGCTGCCGTAAGTAATGCTGAAGCAGCTTTGAAAACTGCGCGTACCAACTTGAGTTATTGCTATGTCAAGGCTCCTTGTGACGGAGTGGTTGATGTTTCGGCTTATTCTGTCGGGGCGTATATTGGTGGTGCTTTGCAACCGGTTAAATTGGCTACTGTTTATAAGGATAACCGTATGTATTCCTATTTTAATATTGCAGATAACCAATATCTGACATACGAGCTGGCCCAGGAGGCTGCCAGCAAGATTCCTGCGGAAACTCATTTTGTAACCTTGCGTTTGGGAACTGACGGGGCACAGTCATGGAAAGCGAAACTGGATTATCTTTCTCCCAATGTGACATTAACTACAGGTACTCTCCGTTTGCGTGCGGAATTGGATAACCCTGACGGGATGCTTCGTCCCGGATTATTTGTCAGTGTCACCTTACCATACGGTGAAGCGCGGAATGCAGTGTTGGTTAATGATGCTTCTATCGGAACAGACCAGTTGGGTAAATATTTGTATGTAGTGAATGACAGTGATATAGTGAATTATCGGCATATTGAAGTCGGGCAGTTGGCGGATCATAATATGCGTGTTGTAAAAAGTGGCTTGTCACCTTCCGAACGTTATGTCACCAAGGCATTGTTGAAAGTGCGTCAAGGCATGAAAATTAAACCGATAGAACAAACCAATAAACTTCAATAGCCTTATGTTTTCAAAATTTTTCATAGAACGGCCTATATTTGCCACGGTGCTGGCTTTGTTATTCGTGGTGGCCGGACTTGTAACCCTGAATATATTGCCCGTGGCGCAATATCCCGATATTACGCCTCCTACCGTGCAAGTCAGTGCGGTATATCCGGGTGCCAATGCTGAAACTGTAGCTCAAACTGTCGGTATCCCCATTGAACAGCAGGTAAACGGTGTGGACGGAATGTTGTATATGAGTTCCAATTCCTCTGCATCGGGCGCTTATTCGCTGACAGTGACTTTCGAAGTGGGAACGGATATCGATATGGCAACTGTGATGGTACAAAACCGTGTCAGTGTAGCATTGAATTCTTTACCCGAAGCTGTGAAGGTACAGGGAGTGACGGTGCAGAAGCAGTCATCCAATATTGTGATGATGCTTACACTGAGCGGTGACAGTATTTATGATGGCCTCTATCTGACCAATTATGCCAATTTGAATCTGGTAGACCAGTTGACACGTGTACCAGGGGTAGGAGCGGTGGATGTCATGGGAGCCGGTGATTATTCCATGCGCGTATGGCTGAATCCTGAAACCATGCGTATCCGCAATATTACCCCGCAGCAGGTTTATGCTGCCATTCAAAGTCAGAATATGGAAGTGTCTGCCGGTTATGTGGGACAACCCATCGGCAGTTCGGCCGATAATGATTTTCAATATACGCTGAATGTAAAAGGACGTCTTTCTACTCCCGAAGAGTTCGGCGACATCATATTGAGAGTGGAAGACCAGGGAAAAGTGCTCCGTCTGAAAGATGTTGCAAAAATTGAGTTGGGCAGTGCCGGGTATGGAGTTGTTTCCCGCTTGAAAGGGCAACCTACGGCTGCTATTGCTGTTTACCAGTTGCCGGGAAGTAATTCGCTGGATGTTTCTAAACACGTCCGTGCCCGTATGGCGGAACTGGCTGAAACATTTCCGGCCGGGGTGAAGTACAATGTGACGTTGGATACCACAGATGTGGTGCATGACTCCATTGACGAAGTGATGAAGACTTTCGTGGAAGCGATTATCCTGGTGGTGCTGGTTATCTTTTTCTTCCTGCAAAGCTGGCGGGCGGTTCTTATCCCCTGTCTTACTATCCCTGTGTCCCTTATCGGAACATTGGCGGTAATGGCTGCTTTAGGCTTTTCCATCAATACATTGACACTGTTCGGCTTGATATTGGCTATAGCTATTGTAGTGGATGATGCCATAGTGGTGACTGAAAATGCCACCCGTATTCTGGATGAAGGGAAGCTGGACGCCCGTGCCGCTACCGAGCAGGCTATGGGGGAGATTACCGGACCTATTGTCGGAGTGGTGCTGGTACTGCTTGCCGTATTTATTCCTACTACGCTGATTAGCGGTATTTCCGGGCAGCTTTATAAACAGTTTGCTTTGACCATCGCGGCTTCTACAGTGATAAGTGGTTTCAACTCATTGACCTTGACTCCGGCAGTCTGCGCTCTGTTGCTCCGTCCCACCCCGACGCATAAAGCGCGTTTGTTCCTCTGGTTTGACAAGATGAATGACTGGATGCAGCGGGTTTATGACGCTTCGGTAAAATGGTTGTTGGCACGGCCGGTCATTGCTATCGGTTCTTATATCGTAATCTCAGTCATTGCTATTCTGATGTTTGTAAAATGGCCCAGCACCTTTATTCCTGAAGAAGATGACGGATATTTTATGATTGCCATTCAGCTTCCGGCAGCTTCTTCTTTAGAGCGTACACAGATGGTGGGTAAGCAGATTGATGCTATTTTGTCAGAGTATCCCGAAGTGAAGACTTATTTGGGCGTAAACGGATTCAGTATCATGGGAGGTGGTCAGTTGCCTAATGCGGCTACCTATTTTGTGGTGCTGAAGAATTGGAAAGAGCGTGCGGGTAAAGAGCATACCGCTCAAGCGGTGGTCAATCGTTTTAACGGACAGGCATATGCCATGATACAGGAAGCCCAAGTCTTTGGTATTATTCCTCCTGCTATTCCAGGTATGGGCAATACGGGTGGTTTACAACTCGAACTGGAGGATCGTAAGTCTTTGGGTCCGGAAGAACTGCAAAAGGCGGTTGAGGCTTTATTGGCTAATTATCATAATGAACCGGCTGTCGCTTCCATGAGCAGTATGTATCAAGCGGATGTACCTCAATATTTTTTGAATATAGACCGGGATAAAGTTCAGTTGATGGGTTTGCAGTTGAATCAGGTCTTTTCTACATTAGGGTATTACATGGGGCAGGCTTATGTAAATGATTTTGTGGAATTCGGCCGTATCTACCAAGTGAAATTGGAGGCTGGCGAACAAGCCCAAAAAGTGATTGATGATGTGTTAAAACTGAGTGTGGTCAATTCGAAGGGAGAGATGGTGCCTTTCAGCAGTTTTACGCAGATAGAACAAAAACTGGGGATGGACCAGATAAACCGGTATAATATGTATTCGGCTGCTTCCATCACTTGTACGCCGGCTGCGGGCAGTAGTTCCGGACAGGCGATAGAGGCTATGGGGAGTTTGATTAAAAATCAGCTAGGTGGTGAGTTTGGATATGAATGGACCTCTGTTGCCTATCAGGAAACTCAGGCAGGTAATACTACTACAATTATTTTAATCATGGCCTTGTTGGTAGCCTATTTGGTACTGGCGGCACAGTATGAAAGCTGGACAAGTCCAGTGGCTGCCGTGATGGGGCTTCCGGTTGCTATTTTGGGAGCGATGTTGGGCTGCTGGGTGATGGGGGTTCCGGTGAGTATCTATACCCAGATCGGTATTATTCTGCTGATAGCCTTGTCTGCGAAGAATGGTATCTTGATTGTGGAGTTCGCCCGTGATTACCGTAAGGCCGGCAATCCTATCCGTGAGGCGGCATACGAGGCAGGGCATGTGCGCTTGCGTCCTATCCTGATGACTTCATTTACCTTCGTGCTGGGTGTGATGCCGTTGTTGTTTGCCACAGGAGCCGGTGCAGGCAGCCGTGTGGCACTGGGTGCGGCAGTGGTGTTCGGTATGGCTGTGAATACAATTTTTGCTACCATTTATATTCCTAACTGGTATGAAGTGATGCAGCATATTCAGGAAAAATGGCTGACTAAGAAAAAATAATTGTTTGGTTTCACCACAGATTGGTCAGATTTATACGGACAACTCGATTTAAAAACTGTATGGATTTGCGTTATCTGTGGTGAATTTGTGTATCTTTGCGACAAACACATGGAAATATGGATACAATAAACAACGATCTTACTAACTTATTGCAACAGATGGGTGTGCATAAGGAAAGCCTGGGTATAACCCAGCGTATTGTCATTATAGCAGGGATTCTGATCATTGCTTTTGTGGCAGATTATTTTTGTAGAAAAATAGTAGTTCCTACTATAAAGAAACTGACGGCAAGGACTCAGGCTACTTGGGATGATTATTTATTCAATGATGCTGTATTAGATAATATGTGTCATCTTATTCCACCTATTATATTGTATGTATTGCTTCCTTTTGCTTTTCCGCATGAACCTGTGACTTTGACATTCATTCTGAAGCTATGTTGGGTGTATATCACGGCTGTAGCCATGAAGTTGATTTGTTCTTTTCTGACTTCTCTCTATACCATTTCAAGCGAACATGAGAAACTAAAGAATCATCCTCTGAAAGGGGTATATCAGATGATAAAACTGATTGTGATTTGTGTAGGGGTGATCATTATAGTCAGTACCTTGATTGATAAAGATCCTGTGAATATTCTTACCGGATTGGGTGCTTCTGCAGCTATCTTGATGTTGGTTTTCAAAGATACGATTATGGGGCTGGTAGCCGGAGTCCAGCTTTCTGCCAATGATATGCTCCGTCCGGGAGATTGGATTACCATGCCGAAATACGGAGCGGACGGTACAGTAATAGAAGTGACTCTTACCACTGTAAAGGTACGCAATTGGGATAATACTATAACTACAGTCCCACCTTATGCATTGGTCAGTGATTCGTTTCAGAATTGGCGTGGCATGAGGGAAAGTGGTGGACGCAGAGTGAAACGTTCTATTAATATAGATATGAATACGGTCCGTTTCTGTACACCGGAACAAATGAAAAAATTTGAAAAACAAGTCTGGATGTCAGGCTTTGAAAAGACAGGAAAGGAGGAGGTGAATCTTTATGTATTTCGTCACTATATGGAATATTATTTGCGTCATAATCCTCGGGTGAATACAGAATTGATTTTGATGGTGCGTCAATTACAACCTACGCCGCAAGGATTACCCATAGAACTTTATTTCTTCTCAGCCAATAAAGACTGGATTCCATACGAACGTTTGCAAGCAGAGGTTTTTGACCATTTGTTGGCTGTTCTTCCCGAATTTGGATTAAGGGTATTCCAAATTCCTTCAGGATTGGATGTGTTGTCTCTTTCTTCTCATTAATTATTTATAATCTCACTAGCGGAGAGGTACAGGAATCATCACATATTAACATGGATTACATCAAATTTATTGATTGTCAAAATGAATAATCCGTGTTAATATGTGAGAATGTACACTATTATACATGAAGTTCCAGTATAAACCGAGTTCCTTTTTTATAATCAGTGTCCAAAGTCAGTGTACCATTTAATTTATAAGCGATAAGGCTGCAAGTAGGCAACCCTAGTCCGTTTCCTTGCGTTAAATCGCGTATTTCTGCAAATGGCTTGAACAGTTTTTCACGTGCTTCAACCGGAATTCCCGTTCCCGTATCGGTTAGTATGAATTGATGTGTATGGGCGCTTCGTTTTTTGAATTCCAGTGAAATCTTACCACTTTTCGTATATTCTGCCGCATTGTTCAATAAATGGTTTAATATACGTTCCAATTCTTCTGCATTTGTCTTAATATTTACACGTGGAACATTTACCACTGCTTCTACTCCGGATTTGAAGTTTATTTTCGCTTTTTCCATAATACTTTCACACAATGTATTTATGTTCAGTTCCTTTAGCGGATAATGTTCTTCACGTGTTTCTTCCAATGAAATATACGTTTGGATAGCTGTCATTAATTCTTTCAGTGCCTTGATGTTTTCATGTAATATTGGGGTGGATATTGTTTCCTTTGTTGCTTCATCTATTGTATTCAGACTTGGTTCAATTTGGGCGCTGATATTACCGATAAATTTAGACTTCTGCTCATTGTTTTCATTCGCTATCTGCAGGCTATGTTTCAATTTCTTTACTTGGCGGATATGTTTAAATAACAGGGTAGCTAAGAATAATAATCCGGCAGCCAATATGGCGGATAACACACATAGTGCAATGATAATAATTAGATTTGTGGTAATCTTGTCTTCTTTTTCCTGCAAAGTCTTTTGGCTGGTTTCATATTTTTGTTGCAGTGTGTTTAGTTCATTGGCTGTTTTTACTGCTTTTATGGAATCTTGCCATGAAGTATAAAGTTTTCTCATTGCAATAGCCAATGGGGCATTATTATTCTGTTCGGCATATCCCAACATGTCTTTATAGCATTGGTCTATTCCTTTTTCGTCTTTACCGGCAGAGCGCTTTTGGAATAAGATGTTGTAACATTCCAAGCTTTTGTCTGTCATACCGAAAGTTTGATAATAATTGGCTTCCGTCATTAGAAGCTCTTCTTGTAAAGAGTCTGATTTTAATTGGTCTGTATAGGAATGAAGTTGTTTCAATAGTATCTTGCATTGTTCTGTATTTTTTAGATTCGTATACATACGCAGGCGTTCTTTACCCACCATGA
>OKUD01000475.1_pt1 | contig 13258 bp, 8 predicted proteins | sample 1606601 | NCBI WGS metagenome assembly OKUD01 (sample SAMEA3882517, study PRJEB24775) | human gut metagenome | biome: human-associated habitat; feature: intestine environment; material: feces | place: Netherlands | collected 2009/2010
TCTTCCAGTTCTTTCTTATCGGCAGCAATAGTCTCTTTCTGTTTTTCCGCTTCAGTCAGTTTTTCTTCCAGCTCTTTCTTACTGGCAGCAATAGTTTCTTTTTGCTTTTCCGCTTCAGTTAGTCTTGCTTCCAGCTCTTTCTTACTGGCAGCAATAGTTTCTTTCTGTTTATCTGATTCAGCCAGTTTTGCTTCCAGTTCTTTCTTATCAGTAGCTAGAACTTCTTTCTGTCTTTCAGAATCGGCTAGCTGATTTTTTAATTGTTGAATATCATTATCTCGTGAAACAATTTCCTGTTCAGAATATTGCATTTTCTCCAATCCGGTTGCTTTGTCGGATTGAAGTCTGGATATTTCAGTTTGGAGATGTGAAATCTCTTTCTGATGTTCTGCAATTGAGGTTTGTAATTGGGTGAGTTCAGTTTGTGCAAGTGATAACTCTTCCTGTGTTTCGGTTAGCTGAGTACGTTTATAAGTTGCTTCTTTATTAGCATCTTTGACTTCAAATGAAAGTTGTTGATTCTTTATTAATAAAGCTTCGTTGTCGTTTTGTAATTGTTCAATATCAATGCCTGTCAGCTTTTTGATCAGATGAAAAGTGAATTTACCCATAACTGTGTAAAAAGATAATTTGGTTAATGAATGTTGCAAATTACGTAAATATTTCTGAATGTTCAGTATAAATGCGGTTTAAATTGTATCTTTTTGCATGAAAAATCCAATCTATTTCAATCTTTATCATTAGTTTTGTACTTCATTTTAGAAAAATAAGAAAAATGCAAGACTTTATAACACACAATGAATATTTAACTGGAAATCGGGCGAATAGTTTGATTAATCGCAAAATGATATTCCGTATATTGGGTATTTTATTGTTTATAGAAGGTGGGCTGTTTTTATTATGTGCAGGTGTTTCCCTGTGCTATCAGGAACATAGTTATATTTATTTCCTTTATTCAACCTTATTGGCCGCAGCTGTCGGTTGCGTGCTGTTGTTCCTTGGTCGTAATGCAGAAAATAAGCTTTCTCGTCGTGATGGCTACTGTATTGTTGCATTTACATGGCTTTTATTTACTACGTTTGGAATGCTTCCTTTCTACCTCAGTGGCGAAATACCTTCTGTTACCGATGCTTTCTTTGAAACGATGTCAGCTTTTACAACCACAGGTGCAACGATTCTTGATGATATTGAGTCACTGTCGTATGGAATGCTTTTCTGGCGTAGCTTTTCTCAGTGGATTGGAGGTTTAGGAATTGTCTTTTTTACGATAGCGGTATTACCGATATTCGGAGTCGGAAATCAGGTTCTGTTTTCTGCTGAAGCGACAGGGGTGACTCATGATAAGATTCATCCGAAAATCAGTATAATGGCTCAGTGGCTGTGGACTGTATATTTGCTTCTTACAATAACGGAAACGGTATTGTTGATGTTGGGAGGCATGAATTTGTTTGATGCAGTCTGTCATTCGTTTACAACTACTGCTACGGGAGGATATTCTACTAAACAAGATAGTGTGGCATATTGGAATTCTCCTTTTATAGAGTATGTGATAGCGATTTTTATGGTCCTGTCGGGAATAAACTTTTCATTATATTTTATGTGCCTGAAAGGAAAATTCTTCAATCTGTTCAAAGACGATGAATGTAGATGGTTCTTGATGTCTGTAGGTATAGTAACTTTACTTATCACAGTTCCTTTGGTTATGCAAAACCATTATGGATGGGAAGAAGCTTTTCGGAAGGCATTTTTTCAAGTAGCAAGTATTCATACATCTTGTGGGTTTGCTACTGATGATTATAATGTATGGCCTCATTTTACATGGATGCTTTTGATTTATACAATGTTTGCAGGAGGTTGTACCGGCTCTACTGGCGGGGGAATAAAGAATATGCGTTTGCTTATTCTTTTCCGTAATATGAAGAATGAGTTCAGCCGTCTGATTCATCCTCGTGCTGTATTACCCGTAAAGGTAAATCAGCAGGCACTTTCTCTTTCTACTATCTCTACTGTAAATACTTTTATTTTATTGTATTTGATTTGTATTTTTGTAGGCTGGGTAGCTTTAATGTTTATGGGACTTGAACTTACAGAGTCTTTTGGACTGGTAGTTTCTAGTTTGGGTAACGTTGGACCTGGTTTAGGTGCATATGGACCTGCCTTTTCGTGGAGTGCTCTTCCTGATCTTGCTAAATGGTTACTGTCTTTTATGATGTTAATAGGAAGATTGGAGTTATTTGGCATTCTGCTGATGTTTTCGCCTGGTTTTTGGCATAAACGTTGACCTTTTATTAGGTATCGAAAAGTCTTGTATAGAGAAGTTTAATACTTGATTATTGCATAAGATAAATTGGGACATTCAGTAAATAATATAAAATTAGCCAACTAATTCATACACAAAGTGTTGCGAATTAGCTGGCTTTTTTGTATCTTTAGGTATTCCCCCGAAAATAAGGTTTGACGGCCAAAACGGGGGAAATCCCCCAATAAAGATATGGCTAAGATACAAAATATTTCGGAAATTCACCCTACTTTGGGCTTTACAGAATTTGATGTTCTGGAAAAATATCGCAAGAGTTTTAATGAGAGTGAACTTGGCAGGCTTCACTCAGTGTTCCCGTTTGAACGTATGGCGAAAGCCATAGGCCTGTGTGAGCAGCGTCTTGGACGCAGGAACATTTTCAGTCCTTCGGCAAAGATTTCCCTTATGGTGCTTAAATCCTACACCGGATTCTCCGACAGGCATCTGGTGGAACATCTCAATGGCAACCTCCACTACCAGATGTTCTGTGGAATCATGATAGATCCAGCCTTCCCCATAACCAACTACAAGATAGTCAGTGCCATCCGCAATGAGATAGCATCCCTGCTTAAGATTGATTCCCTGCAGGAGATACTGGCCTCTCACTGGAAGCCATATCTTGAGCACCTTCACGTGTGCATGACTGATGCCACGTGTTATGAAAGCCACATGCGTTTTCCCACAGACATGAAACTGCTTTGGGAAAGTATCGAATGGCTTTACAGGCATATCTGCAGACATTGTGGGGAGCTTGGCATAAGACGTCCTCGCAACAAATACAGGAATGTAGCGGAGTCCTATCTTTCCTACTGTAAGAAAAGAAAAAGGAAGGCCTCAAGAACACGGATGCTCAAGCGCCGCATGATCAGACTCCTTGAAAAGCTTCTCATACAGAGGGATGAGATTCATAAGGAGTACGGAAAATCACTCAGATATACACAGGATTATCAGAAACGTCTTTCCATCATCAGAAAAGTTCTGGTACAGGAAAAGGAAATGTTTGAAGGGCGGAAAGTCAGCGACCGCATCGTCAGTATCGACCGTCATTATGTACGTCCTATCGTAAGAGGCAAGGAAACAAAGTCAGTCGAGTTCGGTGCGAAGGTCAATAATATACAGATAGACGGCATATCGTTCATTGACCACATCTCTTTCAAGGCTTTCAATGAGGGTATACGCCTGAAGAACTGCATACGTATGCAGCAGAAGCTCATGAATGTAAGGGTAAGATGTGTGGCAGCGGACTCTATATATGCCAATAATGCCAACAGAAAGTTCTGTACGAAATATGGTATATCCACTTCCTTCGTACGCAAAGGAAGGGCTGCAAAGGATGAACACTTGAGAAAGGTTCTAAGAAGTGAGCTATCAAGGGAGAGAGCCACCAGGCTTGAAGGAAGCTTCGGAACTCAAAAGCAACATTACTCGCTTTCAAGGATAAAGGCACGGAACATGAAAACGGAAATACTGTGGATTTTCTTCGGAATACATACGGCCAATGCCGTACTGATGATAGACAAAATCAGGACCGGAACAGCTAAAACGGCATGACATGATTTTCATAACAAGAATCAGAAGAGGTTATCAGACTTCTTCCGGAGAGTCATGTATTAAAGGTTAGAATCAAGGGAGAAAACACAGAAAAACTAAAAGAAAAATGGCATATGGAGTGATTATGTTATATCATCTTCATATGCCATCATATATTTTAAGGACATTTACTGAATATCCCTAAAAAAAGGCCACCCCAATTTCTTGAGGCAGCCCCTATCGTAAAAAGAATAAAACTTCAAATTACATAGTCAATTCCTTTTCCAAAGCATCATATTCAGCCTTATTCAATTTCCAATATATGTTCAACAAATATTGTCCCCATAATTGTCTATTGTCTGGCTTAAGTTCTTTAGCTTTTTCGTAGTTAGGTCTTGCTTTTTCGTAATATTCCTTGATCTTAGCTTCATTTGCAGCGTACTTCGGATCGTCCATAGAAATCTTACTGTTTTCTTCTACAATAACTTGTGCTGGGAAGAAATAGCAATCACCAATCTTAGAATATGCTTCAGCTACGAAATCAGAGTTCTTTGCAATGATAGAGTTAAATGTAGCAATAGCTGCATCATAATCTTTCTTTTCGTACTGCAAAACACCCTTTACATACAAGAAGTACGGAGTTTCATTCTTTGCCAAAACCTGATCGATTTCAGTTAATCCATCATCAATTCTACCTTTCTGGATATAATAGTCCATCAAGTTACCAATGAAATATTCCTGAGATGGGAATCTTTCTGTACCTTCCTTGATAGTAGCTAACCATTGAGTTGAATCAGGATTTTCACCTTTACCATAAGCTTCAGCCAAGCACATCAAAGCTCTATAGCCTTCTTCTTTGTGAGATTTACCTACAGTTGCATATTTAACAACTGCATCCTTATCATTCAAAGAGTTTGCAGCCAACGCAGCATAACATGCGATTAGCGGAGTCAATGTATCATTCTTTACTGCATCTTCTTCTTCAAACATCGGATTTTCTGCTGCATCAACATACAAGCCAAAGAATTTCAAAGCATTAGCATAATTTCCTGAATTGTAAGCATCAGAACCACCATTAGTCAAGTTAGGACGAACTGTAGCCAATGTCTTTGATAATTTCTTTCTCAATTTAGGCTTCTTCAATTCTCCACTCTTTACTTTTGCCTGTTCTACTTCATCACATTTTGTATAATATTCGAACATTTTAACCAAACTGTTATACAATTTTGATGTATCAGCCTGACCACCCGGCAAATAAAGCTTCGTAGATTGCCTTCTGGAAATCACCAGCCAATTTCCATGTTTCAGGATCATTGGCAGTTGAGGGATCAACCAAAGCTGGTTCAATTATCTGCGCTGCCTTTACAGGATCACTTTTTGCAGATTTAGCTTCCTTTACAACACTTTCCTGTGCTGATACAGCACATGCTGTAAGGAATAAAGCTGTAGTAAACAATACTTTTTTCATAACTGTTTTTGATTTAGTAATACAAATATATTCAATTTATTTTATTCTTGCTTTTCGTCGGCAGAACCTTCTTCATTAAAAGGTATACCATCTACAGAAACAGAGTCTTCATTATCTACATTCTCCTCTTCCGATTCAGATGTTACCTTACAAACAGAACCAATCTGATCATTACGCTTTTCAAGGTCTATCAGACGAACTCCCTGAGTTGCACGTCCCATAATGCGAACACTTGCTACATGCAAACGGATAGTTATTCCCGATTTATTGATAATCATCAAATCGTTTTCATCTGTTACAGACTTGATTGCAACCAGTTTTCCTGTCTTTTCGGTAATGCTTAAAGTCTTAACACCTTTACCACCGCGATTAGTTTTACGATAGTCTTCAATATCAGAACGTTTTCCGTATCCATTCTCAGAAATAACCATAATAGTTTCTTCCTGCGGATTTTTAATACAGATCATGCCAATTACTTCATCTGTACCGTCTTCATCGAGTGTAATACCACGAACTCCGGTTGCTGTACGTCCCATCTCGCGAACTGCACTTTCATGGAAACGAATAGCACGTCCGTTACGATTAGCAATGACAATCTCATTGTTTCCATTAGTCATACGTACTTCAATTACGCGGTCATCTTCGCGAATTGTTATAGCATTTACACCATTCTGACGCGGACGAGAATACTGTTCAAGCAGTGTTTTCTTGATTACTCCATTCTTTGTACAGAACAATACATAATGACTATTGATAAATTCTGTATCATTCAGATTCTTAACACGCAGATATGCAGTAACAACATCATCAGAATCAATATTCAGCAGATTTTGTATAGCCCGACCTTTCGATGTCTTGTTTCCTTCAGGTATTTCATATACTTTCAGCCAGTAGCACTTACCTTTCTGAGTAAAGAACATCATGGTATTATGCATTGTTGCCGGATAAATATGTTCGATAAAGTCTTCGTCACGAGTTTCACTACCCTTCGACCCTACTCCACCACGATGCTGTGCACGGAATTCAGACAACGGAGTACGTTTGATATATCCCAAATGAGAAATAGTTATCACCATTTCATCATCGGCATAGAAATCTTCCGGATTGAATTCTTCCGAAGCATATACAATTTCAGAACGTCGCTGATCACCATATTTTTCCTTCACTTCGATAAGTTCATCCTTGATAACCTTTTTACAAAGTTCTTCATTAGTCAGAATTTCTTCAAAGTAGGCAATCTGTTTCATCAGTTCTTCATATTCAGCATGCAACTGATCTTGCAGAAGTCCTGTAAGCTGACGAAGGCGCATTTCTACAATAGCACGCGACTGGACTTCTGTCAACTGGAAACGATCCATCAAATTTGTGATAGCTTCATTCGGAGTCTTAGCAGCACGTATGATGCGAATTACTTCATCGATATTATCAGAAGCAATTATCAGTCCTTCCAATATATGAGCACGTTCCTTAGCCTTGCGCAAATCGAACTGAGTACGACGAATCACTACTTCATGACGATGCTCAACAAACAAGCGAATCAAGTCTTTCAGATTCAGCAACTTCGGACGACCATGTACCAAGGCAATGTTATTTACGCCGAAAGATGTTTGCAAAGCTGTCATTTTGAACAGCTTGTTCAATACAACGCTGGCATTCGCATCACGTTTTACATCAATTACAATGCGCATACCTTCACGGTCGGACTCATCGTTCACATACGAGATACCTTCTATTTTCTTGTCATTTACCAGAGCTGCTATATTCTCTATCAGCTCCTTCTTATTTACATTATAAGGAATCTCGTTAACGATAATCTTATCGTGTGTAGGATGTGATTCGATTTCCGTCTTGGCACGCATTACCACACGTCCACGTCCGGTTTCATAAGCATCACGCACACCGCTTATACCATAAATATATCCACCAGTCGGGAAATCAGGAGCTTTGATATAATGCATGAGTCCATCTACATCAATATCGTTATTGTCAATGTAAGCAACACATGCATCGATTACTTCCGACAGGTTATGAGTCGGCATATTGGTAGCCATACCTACTGCAATACCCGATGCTCCGTTTACGAGAAGATTAGGTATACGTGTAGGCATTACGGTCGGTTCCTGTAATGTATCGTCAAAGTTATTCGTGAAGTCAACAGTCTCTTTATACAAGTCCTGCATCATGTCTTCACCTATTTTCTTCAAACGAGCCTCTGTATAACGCATTGCAGCCGGACTATCCCCGTCTACAGATCCGAAGTTTCCTTGTCCGTCGACCAATGGATAACGCATAGCCCAATCCTGCGCCATACGCACCAATGCACCATACACAGATGAATCTCCGTGCGGATGATATTTACCTAAAACTTCACCTACGATTCTTGCTGCTTTCTTATATGGCTTGTCTGAAGTATTTCCCAGCTCCATCATACCGTATAAGATACGACGATGTACGGGTTTAAAGCCATCTCTTACATCTGGAAGGGCGCGAGCAACGATTACCGACATAGAGTAGTCGATGTACGACTTCTTCATTTCCTCCTCGATGTTGATTTTTATTATTCTGTCTTGTTCTTGCATTGAAACAAAATTAGTTATTATTTAGATCTCTCTGGCTTATTAAAAACCACGCTAAAGTACGACATTTTATTGAAACAGCAAAAAAAAATATAAAGTTTTAGCCATTCCCTACCTCGACCTCGGTTAAAACTATAAACAAACTCAAAGGCTTAACACCAAAGAATTTTACCAGGATAAAAAATCATTGGGAAATATTACCTGCAACGAGTTTTCTTTTTACCAGATCGATATTTCATTGACATAAAAGACAATCTTTCCACATTATACGAAGCAAAAGCACAACATATCTGGCATGATTTTTGTTAAATAGAAAAAAGAGCTTATTATAGTATTATATTTATAATGTATCTTTGCAAAAAGAAATGTTTTGAGGGAGAAAACCAAATTTATGAATAATCCATTTTCACAAAGAATATCCGACGTAATACAGTTTAGTAAAGAAGAAGCAAATCGCCTGCGCAATAATTATATAGGTCCAGAGCATCTGTTGTTGGGGCTTATTCGCGAAGGTGAAGGAAAAGCTGTCCAAATATTGAAAGACTTATACGTAGACCTGGAAATGGTCAAAAAAACGTTGGAAAACGATTTAAGATCATCGGCTGTAACTCCTGAAAATTATTCAGAAGATATTACATTCGATGAGAAAGCATCGAAAATATTAAAAATGAGCATATTGGAGTCGCGCATACTGAAAAGTCCGGCTACCGATACAGAACACATGTTATTAGCAATTATGAGAGAAAATCAAAATAAAGCCTCACAGATATTGGAAGAGAATGAGGTTACTTATCAGAAAGTAATGGACAAACTTGTCCCCAAGGCTGAACCGCAAAGCGGACTGGATTTCGGAGAGGATGAAGAAGAGGAAGAGGAAGGCATACGCCGACAGCCAACAGGCAACGGAGAAAGCTCATTCTTCTCACAAGAAGCAAAGCAAACCACTCGTACACAGCAGCAGAAGCCTAACAATGACACTCCTGTACTCGATTCATTCGGTACAGACATGACAAAAGCTGCCTCAGAGGGCAAGCTCGATCCGATTGTCGGCCGTGAAAAAGAGATAGAACGTCTGGCTCAGATATTAAGCCGCCGCAAAAAGAATAATCCGATTTTAATTGGAGAACCAGGAGTCGGAAAATCTGCAATCGTTGAAGGTCTGGCACTACGCATCATCGAGAAAAAAGTATCACGCATACTATTTGACAAACGCGTGATTGCACTCGATATGACGGCTGTAGTGGCTGGAACCAAATACCGTGGACAATTCGAAGAGCGCATCCGTGCAATTCTCAACGAATTGAAGAAGAATCCGAATATTATTCTGTTTATCGATGAAATTCATAACATAGTGGGTGCCGGTTCGGCAGCGGGCTCTATGGATGCCGCCAATATGCTGAAACCAGCATTGGCACGTGGTGAAATTCAATGTATCGGTGCAACCACTCTCGACGAATACCGTCAGAATATTGAAAAAGACGGTGCTTTGGAGAGACGTTTCCAGAAAGTTATTGTAGAACCGACTACGCCGGAGGAAACACTTCAGATTTTGCAAAATATCAAAGAGAAATACGAAGAGCATCATAATGTGACTTATACAGACGAAGCTCTCGAAGCATGTGTCAAATTGACAGACAGATACATTACCGACCGTAATTTCCCTGACAAGGCCATTGACGCTATGGACGAAGCCGGTTCACGTGTACACCTGAAAAACATCACAGTTCCTAAAGAAATAGAACAACAGGAACAGATGATAGATGAAGCACGCACACATAAAAACGAAGCCGTACGTCTGCAAGACTTCGAACTGGCTGCCAGTTTCCGCGATCGGGAGAAGTCATTGATGAGCGAACTCGAAGATATGAAACAGCGTTGGGAGGAAAGTTTGAAGGAAAATCGGGAAACAGTTGACAAAGAGCAGATAGCAGATGTTGTTTCCATGATTTCCGGAATACCTGTACAGCGTATGGCCCAAGCTGAAGGTATCCGACTGAAGGGCATGAAAGAACAATTGCTTGCTAAAGTTATTGCTCAAGACAAAGCCGTAGACACCTTGGTAAAAGCTATCCAGCGCAGTCGTGTAGGCTTGAAAGATCCCAACAAACCTATCGGAACATTCCTTTTTCTGGGGCCTACCGGAGTTGGAAAAACTCATTTGGCAAAAGAACTGGCCAAGCAGATGTTTGGTTCGGCAGAGGCTCTTATCCGTATTGATATGAGTGAATATATGGAAAAATTCACCGTTTCACGACTCGTAGGTGCTCCTCCGGGATACGTAGGTTACGAAGAAGGCGGACAGTTGACAGAAAAAGTACGCCGCAAGCCCTACTCTATCGTTTTGCTGGATGAAATAGAAAAAGCACACTCCGATGTATTCAACTTGCTGCTTCAGGTAATGGATGAAGGACGTTTGACTGACAGTTATGGCAGAACTGTTGACTTCAAAAACACAGTGATTATCATGACGTCAAATATCGGAACACGCCAGCTGAAAGAGTTCGGCAAGGGAATCGGTTTTGCCGCACAAACCCGTACAGACGATAAGGAGTATTCACGAAGCGTCATAACGAAAGCGTTGAACAAATCGTTTGCTCCGGAATTTATAAACCGACTCGATGAGATTATTACATTCGACCAGCTTGATATCAATGCACTGGAGAAAATCATTGATATTGAACTGAAAGGACTTTACGAACGTATGGAATCTTTAGGTTATAAGCTGGTTATCGATGATGCAGCCAAGCGTTTTGTTGCGTCCAAAGGATATGATGTACAATTCGGCGCACGTCCTTTGAAGCGCTCCATCCAGAATAATCTGGAAGACGGACTGGCAGAACTTATCCTGAATGAAGATCCTCAAGCAGGAGATACTATTCATGTTGGTTTAAACGCAGAAGGAAATGAAATAAAGATGGAAATCGTAAAATAAAGCAATACGATAAGCATTAAAGAAACAGACAAAATGTCAGGCGAAATTCGTCTGGCATTTTTTTTGTCAGTATGCGATCGTAATTTGTTACAAACGAATCAAAATAGTAAAAAATTAAAATATAAGAACTATGCAAAAAGGTAATATTGGGGTAACAACAGAGAACATCTTCCCCATCATTAAGAAATTTTTATATAGCGATCATGAAATATTTCTTCGTGAATTAGTTTCAAATGCAGTCGATGCTACACAAAAACTGAAAACTCTGGCATCTACAGGAGATTTCAAAGGCGAATTAGGCGACCTTACTATCCATGTAAAAATAGATAAGGATACAATTACCATCTCCGATAGAGGTTTAGGACTTACTGCCGAAGAAATAGATAAATATATCAACCAGATTGCCTTTTCTGGAGCTAATGACTTCCTGGAAAAATATAAGAACGATGCAAATGCAATCATCGGACATTTTGGATTAGGTTTCTATTCTGCCTTCATGGTAGCAAAAAAAGTAGAAATAGTAACCCGTTCTTATAAAGAAGATGCCAAAGCTATCAAATGGAGTTGTGACGGAAGTCCTGAGTTTACTCTGGAAGATGCAGAAAGAGATGACAGAGGAACAGATATCATTCTGTACATCGACGACGACTGCAAAGAATTTTTGGAAGAGTCACGTATACAGGGATTGCTTAACAAATACTGTCGTTTCCTGCCGGTTCCGGTTGCTTTCGGAAAGAAGAAAGAATGGAAGGATGGCAAACAGGTAGATACAGAAGAAGACAATATCATCAACAGCTCTTGCCCTATCTGGACTAAAAAGCCAAGCGAACTGAAAGATGAAGATTACAAGAAGTTCTACCGCGACTTGTATCCGATGTCGGACGAACCTTTATTCTGGATTCATCTGAATGTAGACTATCCGTTCAACCTGACAGGTGTACTTTACTTCCCTAAGATAAAGAGTAATATCGATTTGCAGAAAAACAAAATACAGTTATACTGCAATCAGGTATATGTTACAGATTCTGTAGAAGGTATCGTACCCGACTTCCTGACATTGCTTCATGGTGTAATCGACTCACCTGATATACCACTGAACGTTTCACGTTCTTACTTGCAGAGTGATTCGAATGTAAAAAAGATTTCTACATACATCACCAAGAAAGTAGCAGACCGTCTGCAATCTATCTTCAAGAACGACCGTAAAGAGTTTGAAAACAAATGGGATGACCTGAAGATTTTCATCAATTACGGTATGCTTACTCAGGAAGATTTCTACGAGAAAGCAAATAAGTTCGCCTTGTTCAAAGATACAGACAGCAAATATTATACTTTCGAAGAATATCAGACTCTGATTAAAGACAATCAGACAGATAAGAACGGAAGTCTGATTTATCTGTATGCCAACAACCTCGACGAACAATATACATACATTGATGCTGCAAAGAACAAAGGCTACAATGTATTGCTGATGGACGGACAATTGGATGTTCCGATGATAAACATGCTGGAACAAAAGTTCGAAAAGAGCCATTTCACACGTGTCGACAGTGATGTAATCGACCGTCTGATTGTCAAAGAAGAACAGAAAGGTGAAGAATTGGCAGATACCAAACGTGAAATTTTGGCAACTGTATTCAACGGCCAGTTACCTAAAGTACAGAAGACAGAGTTCCATGTAGAAACACAAGCTATGGGAGAAACATCCGCTCCTATCATTATAACTCAGGCTGAATATATGCGTCGTATGAAAGAAATGGCCAACATACAGCCGGGAATGAGTTTCTATGGAGAAATGCCTGATATGTTTAATCTGGTTCTTAACAGTGACCACCGACTGATCAAACAGGTATTGGATGATGCAGAAGCTTCCTGCTCAGAAAAGCTGGTTCCTGTAGAATCTGAAATCGCTATGCTGAAGCTTCGCGAAAGCGAACTCCACAAAGCTCACGAAGGTAAGAAGGATGAAGAAATTCCTACAACAGAAAAAGATGAACTGCATGACATCGAGAAGAAGCTTGATGAACAGAAAAAACAAAAAGACAGTATCATTAATGAGTATGCTGCAAGCAATAAGGTCGTACATCAGTTGATTGACTTGGCCTTATTACAGAACAACATGCTGAAAGGGGAAGCTCTGACAAACTTCGTAAAACGTAGTATTGACCTGATCTAAAAGCATTCTCTCTCAAAATATCTAACGCCGGATAAGGGCTTCAGCCTTTTATCCGGCGTTTTTTTGTCTATAGATACAATTTTCAATATCAATCTTCTATAAATTCTTCATCTTCTTTTGTCAAAAATATCATGAATTTTTTAAAAAATTTGTACGAAAGTAAGGAAGCTTTGTACAAATTTTCAAAAAACATCAGGTTCTTTTCCGGCAATGTTCTGATTCATCAAAATTATCTATAGCCAAATCTTCCTTAAAAGGACGCAATTTTTCCCTTTTT
>OKUD01000482.1_pt1 | contig 13173 bp, 10 predicted proteins | sample 1606601 | NCBI WGS metagenome assembly OKUD01 (sample SAMEA3882517, study PRJEB24775) | human gut metagenome | biome: human-associated habitat; feature: intestine environment; material: feces | place: Netherlands | collected 2009/2010
TCCGCATCAGGATAAGGGATCGCGGGTGCGGCATAATCGATGTGCGCCAGGCGATGGAGCCGCTGTTTACGACCCTCGGCGGCGAGCGTGCGGGCTTGGGATTCGCCGTCATGGAGAGCTTTATGGACAAAGTGCGCGTGCGCTCCGTCCCGGGCAAGGGGACGAGCGTCACCATGGATAAATTTATAAAAGGACGCGGCGATGGACAGGGCTGAACGCAATGAACTCGTTGAAAAGAATATCGGTCTCGTCCATGCCTGCGCCAACAAATTCCGCGGCAAGGGCGCGGAGTATGACGACCTGTTTCAGGCGGGGTGCGTCGGGATTATAAAAGCCGCCGAGAACTTCGACCCGGAGCGCGGATTCTCGTTTTCGACCTATGCCGTGCCCGTCATTCTCGGCGAGATAAAACGCATTTTCCGCGACGGCGGCAGCGTCAAAGTCGGACGCGCACTGAAAGAAAAAGCGCGCGCCGCGATGCGCGAAAAGGACGCGCTGACCGCCGAACTCGGGTGCGAACCGACTGTAGGTCAGCTCGCCGAACGCCTCGGCAACGATGTCGCCCAGACGGCGCAACTGCTTAATGCGGCAATGCCCGCCGTGTCGCTGACCGCATGCACGGACGACGGCGAGGGGCAGATCGACCTGCCCGTTGAGTCGCCTGAGAACGCCGCCTCGGAGCTTATCGCCCTGCGAGAAGTCATTGCTCTGCTCGATGACCGCGACCGCGAGATGATAAGCCTGCGCTATTATCGCGGCATGACCCAGAGCCGAACTGCCGAGCTGCTCGGTATGTCGCAGGTGCAGGTGTCGCGGCGCGAAAAAGCGGTGCTCGCGCTCCTGCGGCGCAACCTGTCCGCCTGATTTTCTTGACAATTCCCGCCGATGTGATAAACTTAACTGAGATCATATTGGAGGGACAAAAAATGAAAAAGATGATTCCCAACGGCGTCTATCCGACCATGATAACGCCGTTCACAAAGGACAATAAGATAGATTATGCGGCTGTCGAAGCGCTCATAAACTGGTACGCCGGGAAGAAAGTCGACGGAATTTTCGCCATCTGCCAGTCGAGCGAGATATTCTTCCTCTCGTTTGAAGAGCGACTCGAGCTCCTGCATTTTGTCATGCAGCATACGCCGAAAAATATCTCAATCGTCGCGTCCGGTCATGTCGCGGATGACCTTGACACTCAGATAGAAGAGGCAAAGGCTTTCATAGACGAGGGGATAGATGCCTATGTGTTTATCTCAAACAGATTCGCCTCAGCCGATGAGGACGACAGCGTGTTTCTTAAAAATATCGACAGGGCTGTCGAATCCGTCGGCGATGTCAATTTCGGCATCTACGAGTGCCCCTATCCCTATAAGCGCGTTATGACTCCCGAGGTGCTCAAAAAGCTCGCCGAGTCCGGCAGATTCACTTTTCTCAAAGATACCTGCTGCGACCCCGGCATGATAAACGAAAAGCTCAGAGCCGTTGACGGCATGGGACTCAAGATATTCAACGCCAACTCCGCGAGCCTGCTCGAAACGCTGAAAATGGGCTGCGCCGGTTTCTCCGGAGTTATGGCGAATTTCCACCCGGAGATTTATTCGTGGCTCTGCAAAAACTTTAAAAAAGAGCCGGAAAAGGCAAAAAAAGTTCAGGCTTTTCTCGGCTTTGCATCTCTCGCCGAGTGCCAGGTTTATCCCGTCAACGCGAAGTATTATCTGTCCCTCGAGGGCGTGCCGATGGGCTGTGACTGCCGCTCAAAGGACGCCTCCGCGTTCACTCTCAGCCGCCGCATGGAGATAGAACAGATGCGCGAGCTGACCGAACAGTTCAAGGCAGATATGGGTATAGAATAATGCCCGAACTCGGTTTTAAGTATGAATTAACGCGCTCCGACCGCAGGACGCTGAGCATAAAAATATCGCGCGATGCAAAGGTTCTGGTCTATGCGCCGCGCCGCATGAGCCTCAAGCATATCGAAGATTTTCTCTTTGAAAAGCGCGCGTGGGTGCTCAAAAATCTCGCAAAGGTGCAGGAGCGAAAAGATATTTCCGATTCGTTCGTCCCGGGTAGGGAGTCCGGACTTCTCCTGCTCGGGCGCGAGTATCCGATGATAAAAGTTCCCGGGAAACGCGCAGGATTTGACGGCAGCAGCTTTTTTGTTCCCGACGGGCTCTCGGTTGATGATACGGCGGCAGCGCTCAAGGAAATCTACCGCTCGCTTGCCAAGAATTATCTCGTCCGCAGGACATATGAGCTTGCCGATCAGTTCGGCGAAACGGTCGCTTCGGTCAAGATAAATTCCGCGAGAACGCGCTGGGGTTCATGCACCTCAAAGGGGAATATAAATCTCTCGCTGTTTCTCGTTATGGCGCCCGGGGGCGCGGTTGATTATTGCATTATCCATGAGCTTTCGCATCTTAAACACATGGATCATTCGGCGGCGTTCTGGCGGCTTGTCGGTTCGCGGTGCCCGGATTATGAAAAGCGTAAAGAGGAGCTGAGAGTTTTAAATCTCCGCCTCATGCGCGAAAAATGGTGAAAAGACGGCTGTGATCGGGCGATATATTTGCTCCGACCGCAGCCGTTTTTATTTTTGAAAACCGATTGACAACGGGAATAAATTCCATATATAATTGTCTTGTAAACGGCGCGTTCGGAGAATAACCGCCGACAAAAACAATGAAAAAGGGATGGTCATGTGGCAAAAATAATTTCATTTATTGTATCTGTAATTATGTTCTGCTTCCCCGCGCTCAACATTCCGCACGTTAAGGTTGACGATACGAAGTTCAACACCGAGTATGCCAACGTTTTCGTTCACGGTCTTGCGGGCTGGGGCAGCTACACCTGGTATAACGATTTCCTGCCCTATTGGGGTATGTTCGGCGGCGATCTGATGCAGTATCTCAACGCCCGCGGTTTCGAGTGCTATTCCGCAGCGGTCGATCCGACGGGAAGCGCATGGGACAGAGCCTGCGAGCTCTACGCCCAGCTGACCGGCACCGTCACCGACTACGGCGAGGAGCATTCAAAGCGCTGCCGCCACGACAGATACGGCGAGGATTATTCCTCCGATCCGCTTATCGATGAGTGGAGCGCCGAGGATAAGATAAATCTTCTCGGTCATTCATTCGGCGGCGTGACCGTCAGACTTCTGGCTGAGCTTATGGCAAACGGCAGCGAGGCCGAGCGCGAGGCTTCGGGCAGCGATGTCTCCGACCTGTTCACGGGCGGAAAGGCAGATTGGATATATTCCGTCACAGCGCTCGCCGCTCCGCATAACGGCACGACCGCCTATCTCGTGCGCGACGCTATAATCAAAGATGTCAACGCCACCGCCGAAGAGCGCGCGGTTGTCGCCATGCTCACCGTTGCCACCGCTCCGCATCTCGACAGAGCGCTTTCGGACAGCGCGGAATATGATATGGACATCGACCACGCTCTCGCGATAAATGAGAATATCTCGACGCTCAAAAATGTCTATTATTTCTCCTATCCGTGCAGCGCGACCGAGCGCAATGCGGACGGCACTTACAGCCCGGTAGACGGCAATATAGATAGGCTCTTCAGAGCGTGCGCAGTCAGAATGGGCAAGTTCACCTGCACCACCAAGGGCGGCTATGTCGTCGACGAAAAGTGGTTCGAGAACGACGGACTTGTCAACAAAATCTCCGCCCTCGCTCCGTTCAATGCGCCCTCTGCCGTTTACAGCGGCGGCGAAGTCGCAACGGGCGTATGGAACATCATGCCGACATTCAGCGGCGACCACCTCTCGATAAACGGCGGTCTGTTCGTCAATCATAATGTCCGCGTGTTCTATGTCGACCTGCTCTCGATGATAAACGAGCTGTAATATAATTTTCCCCGTGCCTTGCATGGGAGCGAAAAACAGAAATCCTACCCACGGTTTTCCCTTGGGTAGGATTTTTTGCTTGATAATCGCCTCGGCGACTCAACACATCGCTGCCGCGCGAGCGGAATGAAATTTCAGCAAAGAGTTATTCTGCCGACTGTCAATATCCCCAAATGTCCTGAGCTTAAATTGTGCATATTGCAAGAAGTTTTAAAAATATATACAAAAAGATGCGATAAAATAAGTGAATATGTTGCAATATCGCTAATATAATGCTATGATTAGAAAAAACAAGCAGGAGGGTAAAGATGTATAACACAGAAAATCCGTACAAAAGCGCGGGGGAGTATCTAAAAGCGCCGCTGTTTGAAAAATATCAGCTCAGACGCGCTGCGGTCAAGACCTCGACCGCGCTGTTCCCGTTCATGCTCTTCGCCGCGATATTCGCGTTTATAATACTTATTCTCGGAAAAGTTTTTCCGTCCCTGCTCGACGGACTCTATTGGGTCTCGTATATGTCCGTCCAGCTTTTCGGCATAGGTATGTCGATATGTATGGCGTATTACGCAGGCGGATTTTTCTCCGCGCTTGTCTCGGGCGTTCTCGCCGTATATTTCGGTCTCTTCTGCACCCAGGTCGCGGGCGTTGAAACAATAGGCGGCTCGTCTGTTATCGGCTTCATGGGCTATTATGTGATAGCGTTGCTGAGTACAGTGTGCGTGACCTTCCTGCACAAGGTCTGCGTCGTCGTTATAGAATGGGCGTTCGGTCTGCTGTTGAAGCTTGCCCATTCAAAGATAAAAGACGAAGCAAAGCGCGAGGAACTTATATGCACATTCCGCCCGCAGCTTAAAAATATGACCCTGCTCGGCGATTCGCTCGTTGTGATCGGGCTTTCCGCTTTCGCGGTGTTCTTTGTTATGAACTATGCCTACGCTCTGCCGATGACCCTGCTCGCGCATAAGCTCGCCGGAATAGTCGCCTCCTCCGCAAATATCATTCTCAAAGGCGCCGTGATAGGCTTCGCACTCGGTTTCGATGTCGGCGGTCCGCTCTCGCTCGCGGTGTTCGATGAGATATTCAAGGGCGTGCTGGCGGGCTCAATGGAGAGCGCAAGACTGCTCACAGTGTTCTCCGCGGCGATGATAACCCCGTCGTGGATATGTATGATATATCTCTTCGTCGGCAAGAAGTTCAAGTCCTGGCCGATGGTCGTCTATGATGAAAACCTGCTCAACACGGGCTTCATTAACGAGGTGTTCCAGAATGTCAGGCTCATGGCGATGTCGCCGATGGTCTATTGCGTCAGAGAGCCGCAGACAACGCCTTTTGCACTCATCGGCGGTACAACGCTCACTGGTATCCTCGCCGCGGCGTTCGGTATCTGCAACGAGTCGTTCTTGACTGACTATGCCCGGAAATACGGACTTCTCCGCACTTCTACAATCGTTGTCACCGATAAATACGATGCCTTTGCGGGGCTGCTGCCTCCGCTCTATGCCGGCGGGGGAGCGAAAGTTATTCTGCTCTCGTTCGCGGCGGCGCTCGTCGGTTCGCTGCTCGGCGTGGGTATTGTAGTCCTGCTCAAGAAAGCGCGCTATTCAAAGCAGGAGAAGCGCGGCGAGGATCTCTTCCTTGCCTACGGCTATGAGTTCACTCAGCAGGAGTGGAATGAGACATATAAGAAAAAGTCGAAGCTCGAACAGAAATTAGGTCTCGCGGGCGATATAGAAGAAAACGAGCCGGAGCTCGAACCGGCGGAATAAAACAAAACCGGGGTTGGCGAAATATCAATCCCGGTTCTTTTTGTCTCTTATTCTTTTACATATCTGTCGAATGTGAAAATATATCCGTTGCTCTCCTGCGCATCGGCGCGCGACAAGCTGATAAAAGTGAAAGCTTATATCAAAACCGAGTCTGGCAGCGCGGTCATCCGCCTGAGAATGAACGGAAAAGTGCTCGAATATACGCCCGACGCCGACGGCAGATTCAAACATGAGTTCAATTTCGAAAACGGCGGCAACTACATCATGATAGACTTCGACCGCTTTACCGGAACAGTTCAGATGACAGCAGAATATGTATAACAAAAACGGCAGGAGCCTTTTGAAGCCCTGCCGCTTTTCTCGTTATTTTATATATCCCGGTGCATCGCTTTCGGAAATGTACATCGTCTGATTGTAGCCGTCGGTGAACGTTATCTGCGCGATATAGCCGCCGAGAGAGGTGTAACACTGTCCTTGAGCGAGTGCGAACAGCTCGTCTGACTGCTTTTGATTTGTAACGCTCTTTATGAAGCAGTCATCCATGTCGCCGAAAGCTTTGGTCACCAACTTTATTTCTTTCGTGTTGAACATCGTGCTCATAATAAAAATCGGGTTTATCGCGGTGCCGCCGTAGCTTCCGTTTTTGTTTATCTCCTTCGCTTTCGAAATGATGCGGCGGCAGTCGTAAATATTGACGCTCTTCACTTCACGCTTTTGTCCGAGTGCGTCCGCCATGCCGTGTTCTTTGATAAACCTCAGCGTCTCGGTCATGTCGCCAGTGATAGCCGTAAGAACCGACCTGCCTTTAACATTTTCTTCATATCGACCGCCGTAGTATGTGGCATTGTCGTTGAGATAAATATATGCTACTTCCTTTTCGCTGCCGCGAAGAATATCCGTATATTTTTTCTTCGATATGTCGCTCCATATGCATTTGCCGAGCTTATCAAGCTCATCCGAGCTCAGCTCGCGGCAGAAGCTGCCGTCCTTGCTCGCTATTAGAACGCCATCCGTATTGCGCAGAGGATTGCCGTAGTTTCGAAATAAGAAATAGCCTTGCAGGTTCGACATATTCGGAGCTTTTATGTCTTCGCTTTTGAGCTTTTCGCGCTCTGTGTCGGAGGCGGCGAGGAAAAGATATTGCTGTTCCTTTACCCCGTCCGTGTCGGCAACGGCAAAATATGAGTTGAGGTCTTTTTCACTTATGTTCGTGAAAGTGCGCTCCATGCTCTTCCCGTTCTTGAAATAATACTTGACGGAGAACTGGGTGTTTGTCTTTTCGTCGCTCTTCTTCTCGTTCGTTATGAGCTTGTGGATGGAGAGCACCGTGTTTATGTCCTTTTCCGTCGAGAGAGTTATGCAGTTGGAATAGGGCTTGAGAACCGTTGCAGTGCCCTTGACGGTGCGGAGTATACTGCCGTTTTGCGCCATTCCGCTCTCAAAGCTGAACGGCATCGACACCGTGACATACTCTATCTCTTCCTCCTCGGGAACGCGCGCGGTGTAGCCGAATCCGCCGGTCAGGAATATTGCGGTGATTATCGCCGCTGCGCCGACCGGCATTGCAAACTGCCAGAGATTCTTGCGAACCGCCTTCAAATTCCTGCGCGCAATGAATGTGTAGGCAAAATATGCCGCGAGCATGACGGCGATACCCAAAAGCGCGGTGAGCGCAGTATTAACGGAGGGGAGAGCCGTTTTCAAAACCCATGCGGGAACGGAAAATCCGCAGAACACTATTATCGCCGAGGTAAGCGCTGTGAGCACACGGCTCGCCGCCGGAACTCCGAGCTCTTCAAGCTTCTTTTTGCCGAACATCCGCTGCGCGAGCACGATCAATACGGCGGTCAAAACTATCCAAAGCAGTATCGGAAGCCATGCGCCTATCCCGGGCAGGGACGAGCCGTCCTTGCAGAAACCGAAGTCGATAGGACCGAATCCGCGCAGCTTCAAGCTCATCACATCCGCTCTGCTTGTCCCGGGAACGCGGAACAGCGTGAACGGGCAGAATGCCATTATCCCGCGTCCGCCCCGTTGGATGGAGAAACTGAAATAGTAATGCTGCATATCCATGTCGCCGGTGTAATTCACGCCGGAGACTGCCGTCCTGCCGCGCAGAAATACCGAAGAAAGGGCGTCCCAAGCAGTCGAGAGAAGCGGCAGGGCGAGAATGAGCACTACAGAATAGAATATGCTCTCCGCAACGCTGCCCGTGAGCGACGCCGTCAGCGCGCCTATCGCAAAGCCCGCGAACATCATCGTCAAAAATCCGGAATACTGATAGAATATTACCGGGAGAACTTTTGCGGCGGAGCAGCCGGACGCGCAGCATATTATCGCGCTGATTATTCCGGGTATTATTATCGCCGCGCCGAGGAGCGTCAGCGAAGAAACACAGCGGTTTTTAAAGAGCGTCGAGCGGCTGAGATTGAAGCTGAACCACACATTTGACTGATTCTTTATGTTGATGAACCGCAGGGTATATGCCGCCTGTATCGCGCCGACGAGCACAATGCAGAATGAGATGAAAACAAGCGCATCGGGCGAGTCCCTGAACCATGTGAAAAAGACCTTTTCTTTCTGTTTGAACTGAAAATATGTGCATACTGCCGCCTGCACAGTGAATGCGAGAAAGGTCAGCGCGGGTATGACGAGATTTGAAGCAAAGCTGCGCTTTAAGTCGGCGGAAGCAATATTATTCAAAGACTTTTGAGATTTCATCGCTCTTATCCTCCGTTTCCTGTAAGAATATTTCTTCAAGCTCCATCGGGAACTCGTCGATAAACAGCGGCTCCAATGCGTCGAGCTTTGCCCTCGCGTCATCGATATGTCCGCAGACGGTCACAACGGCACTCCTGCCGTCGATGTCGAGCTTTTTGATGTCGATATTCCCGAATATCGAGCGCGTCGGCTCAAAGTCAAACTGAAGCCTGAATTTGCGCCAGGTAGAGGGGATATCGTCCGTGCAGCAGTTCATCTGCATACGCTTGCCGGATATCAGCACTATCCTGTCGCAGATGTTTTGAAGATCTGCTATCGCGTGGGACGAGATGAGCATGGTGCAGCCGCTCTGAGCCATGTAGTCCATGAAAAGCTGCTTGCAGATGTCCTTTTTTGCGATGTCAAGCCCGTCGAGGCATTCGTCGAGCAGCAGGACCTTCGGCGACGAGGCGAGCGCTAACGCTATCTCCGTCTGGCGCTGCATTCCTTTTGAAAATCCGCGTATTTTTGCGTCGCCGTCAAGCTCAAAGAGCTTTAGCATACGCTCGAAGTTGCCGAATGAAAACTCCGGGTAGTAGTCTTTGTAGAAGCGAGCCGCGCTGTTCGGGGTCGAGCCGACGGGGAAGAAGAGATCGTCCGGCACGAAGAACAGCCGTGAGCGCACCTCGTCGGAATTGTAGGTGGATTCGCCGTCTATAAGCACCTTGCCGGAGTCCGGCTTATAGAGCCCTGCGGCGCATTTTATAAGCGTTGTTTTGCCCGCGCCGTTGTAGCCTATCAGACCGCAGACGGACGAGTCACAAGCGGAGAAGGATATGTCCTCAACGGCGGTGAAATCGCCGTAGCTTTTTGTGACGTTTCTGAATTCAATCATGGCGTTTGCCTCTTTGCTCCTTTCATTTGTTTTCGGCGTAGACCTGCTTTAGAAGCTCCTCAATATCCGCTTCGCTCAGCCCGTTTGCCTTCGCCGAGCGCAGAGCGGCCGAGAGCGCCGAAAGAGCCTGCTCGCGCACGCGGCTGTTGTCCGCCGCGTTTTCGCTGATAAAGACTCCGCGCCCGGGTTGGGAATAGGTCACGCCCTTTGCCTCAAGCTCCTGAAACGCGCGCTTTACGGTGTTCACATTGAGCTTGAGCTCGGAAGCTAAAGAGCGGGTGGAGGGCAGACGGTCGTGCGGCTTGTACACGCCGCGCCTGACCATGAGCATCACCTGCTCCTCGATCTGTTCGTAGATAGGTGTTTTTGAGTGGAAATCGAGTATAATCACGATTTGTCCTCCGTATTAAAAAGTTAGCTAACTGAGCTATCTCAAATAGCTCAGTTGTATATTATCATCCTTTTCGGCGTTTGTCAACGGAAAAACTTTATTTTTCTCTCGTCAATATTTCCAAATGTCGGGCGCTTTGTTTGTGCATATTGCGGCAAGAACGGCGATAGCGCAAAAATAAATCTTTGATTAAAGAGTCGAAAAAAGCTCGACCCGACCGAATAAAACAAAAAACGGGATTGGCGGTCAGTCCGTCAATTCCGTTTCGTATAGCTTATTTTTTTACATATCTGTCGAATGTGAAAATATATCCGTTGCTCTTCTGCGCGGCGGAGCGCTCGACGAGCTTCCAGCCTGCGCGGCGGTCGAGGTCGGGGAAGAATTTCTCCGCCTTTCCGTCCGCATTTACGCGCGTTACATACGCTTCATCGCATGAGTCGATCAGCTCGTTGTAGACCGCCTCTCCACCCATGAGGAATACATTTTCGCCATTTTCAATAATGTCCGCGAGCTCGTCAATGCCGTGGCACACCGTGACATTCTCGGCGCTCCAATTTTCGTCTCGCGTCAGCACTATATTCTTCCTGCCCGGCAGAGCCTTCTGCCCCGGCAGGGAGAGAAATGTCGTGCGTCCCATGATAACGGTGCTGCCCATTGTCTTTTCTTTGAGAAATTTGAGGTCGGCGGGGATGTGGAAGAGCATTCCTGTGCCCTTGCCGATGCCCCAGTTTATGTCGGCACAAACTATTGCTTTCATCTTCGCTCCTTATATCGCAACGGGTATCTTCTCGGTGAACTCGTGATATTTGTAGTCCTCAAAATGCACGCTGTCGGGCGTGAACTTGTAGAAATCTGTTATAGACTTGTCGAGGACGAATTTCGGCGCGTCGTAGGGCTCACGCTTTATCAGCTTTTCGACTATCGGAACGTGCCTGTCATATATGTGCGCGTCCGCAATGACATGAACAAACTCGCCCGGCTCAAGTCCCGAGACCTGCGCTATCATGTGAACGAGCGTCGCATATTGGCAGACGTTCCAACTGTTCGCCGTGAGCATATCCTGCGAGCGCTGGTTGAGTATCGCGTTGAGCTTCTTGCCAGTGACATTGAAAGTCATGCTGTAGGCGCAGGGGTAGAGGTTCATCTCGCTCAGGTCTGCGTGGACATATATATTTGTCAGTATGCGGCGGCTGAGCGGGTTGTGCTTGAGGTCATAGAGAACTCTGTCAACCTGGTCGAAGTCGCCCTCGGGATAGTGGTGCTTGACTCCGAGCTGATAGCCGTATGCCTTGCCGATGCTGCCGTCCTCGTTAGCCCAAGCGTCCCAGACATGCCCCTTGAAGTCGTTGACGTTGTTAGATTTCTTCTGCCATATCCAGAGCAGCTCGTCCGTTGCGCTCTTGATAAAGGTCTTTCTGAGCGTCATCGCCGGGAACTCTTTTGAAAGGTCGTAGCGGTTGACAATGCCGAATTTCTTTATCGTGTGCGCACTCGTGCCGTCCTCCCAGTGCGGGCGGACGTTGTAGTCCGTGTCCCATGTGCCGTTTTCGAGTATATCCTTGCAGTTGGCGATAAATACCTCGTCTGCGTAGCTCATTTCTTCCTCTCCTCTTTGCCTTTTCTTTATTTATATTATTCCTGTCTGCCGGAGCAGATCGGGTATTCCGTGCTCAAAATCAACGCCGTAGCGAAGATCCGTGCCCGCTTCTTTCGTTCTCACGATGCAGCCATGGGTGTAGTCAACGGCTATCCTCGCGCTTTCGGCGAGGCTCAATCCGTTCATGTATGCGCCGAGCAGCGCACTCGCGAACACATCGCCCGTGCCGTGAAAATATCCGGCCACCGTGTCCGAGAGGGCGTAGCTTATCTCGTCTGTCGAGCGGTCGTATGATGCCGAGCCGACCTGTCTGCCGTCGAATGCAACTCCCGTCAGAACCACCTTTGACGGTCCGAGACAAGAGAGCCTGCGAAGCGTCGATTCAACATATTCTTTTGAGTAGGGGACGGGGCGGTATTCCTCGCCGAGCATGAACGCAGCTTCCGTGAAGTTCGGAACGATTATGTCCGCCTTGGCGCAAAGGCGCGTCATCTGCTTTGCAAAGTCCATGTCGAACACCGTGTACATCTTCCCGCCGTCCGCCATCGCAGGGTCGACGAGCACAACAGTGTCTTTCTCTTTGAAATCGTCTATAAAATCGGTCACTATGTCTATCTGCTCGACCGAGCCGAGAAAGCCACTGTATATCGCGTCAAATTTTATTCCGAGGCTCTTCCAATGCTCCGCGATCGGGCGCATGTCGCCCGTGAGGTCGCGGTAGGTGAAGCCCGTGAACCCGCCCGTGTGCGTCGATAGCACGGCGGTCGGTATGACCGAAACCTCAATGCCCATGGCTGAGATTATCGGCAGGGCAACTGTCAGCGAGCATTTACCGAAGCCCGAAATATCATGTATGGCAGCAGCCCTTTTGAGTCTCTCCATGTGTATCACTCGCTTTTCATTATGATGTCCGCAAGCTCGTCTGCGGTCAGATTCGGAATATATTTTTCAACCCGGGCTTCTTCGAGCGCCGATATTATTTCTTCGCGCCGGAACTCCGCCCCGCGAAGCCGCGCTTCGAGCTTTGAAATATCTCCGATGTTCATGAAATCGCCGAAAATGCGTATATCTTCTATCCGCCCGCAGGCGGCTTTCTTTTTTATATAAACCGTCCCGCAGCTAAGACGGGATCGCTCGGATTTTTGAAGCCGCTCGGTGCCGCAGTTCCATTCGTCGGTCGAATATTTACTGTCCCGAAGTTTCTCAATGGCTTCTATATCGCTTTCGCCGAGTCCATATATTTCTCCGCCGCGCTCCGTCATATATTCAGCCAGCATCGCGCCGATAATGTCGGGGCTGACTTCTTCTTTCGTGTATTCCGACAGATTCGCAACGCGGCTTCTGACTGACTTCACTCCGTGCCCGATCAGCTTGGTTTCGTCCGGCTTCAGCGCCTCGGACATAGCCTCAAGGTCGGCGTTTATCAGCAGTGTGCCGTGGAACAGCGACCTGCCGCCGCGCGAGCACATCGCCGTGCCGGAGATTTTTCTGACGCCGACAAGAATGTCGTTTCGCCCGGATATCTCCGCCTCAACGCCGATTGAGCGAAGAACATCTATAACGGGTCGGCACAGTTCAACTCTGTCCGCCTCGCCGTTTATAATGAACGAAAAATTGAGATTGCCCGTATCGTGATAAACTGCCCCGCCGCCGGTCATCCGCCGAACAACGGGCAGCGAGCGGGTGCGGACATAATCACCGTTTATCTCGTCCGCCGCGTTCTGATTTCTGCCGATTACAATGCACGGCTCGTTTTGCCAGAGCAGGAAAAAATCTTCGTTCTTTTCGCAGAGAAAGTATTCCTCAGCCGACAGGTTGAAAAACGGGTCGGTGCTGCCGAGCGTCAGAATGAACACAAAACTCATCTCCGAAAATCTGTTGTCCTTTATAATATCATTTCGCGGGAAGAAAATCAATAAAAAGCGCGAACGAAACGCAAAAAGAGCCGCCCTGTGAGTTTTGCAGAGCGGCTCG
>OKUD01000489.1_pt1 | contig 13029 bp, 8 predicted proteins | sample 1606601 | NCBI WGS metagenome assembly OKUD01 (sample SAMEA3882517, study PRJEB24775) | human gut metagenome | biome: human-associated habitat; feature: intestine environment; material: feces | place: Netherlands | collected 2009/2010
TCTTTTGAATTAAAAATTAAGCCAGCGTTTGAAAGCGGCGAGTTTCTCCTCGCTGATTGTGATTTTACTCTTATACGGCGGACGTACCGTTACCGATATTTTTCCGTTGAAGTAGGGTTCGGCATGGTCTATGGCATCGATGCACAGGATAATTTGCCTGTTGGCACGGAAGAAGCGGTCGGGATCCAGTTGTTCGGAAAGCTTATTCAACGAGAGGTCGAGTACATGTTCCTGATTGTTGCGGGTAACGGCAAAGGTCATTTTGTTCTCCGAATAAAAATAAGCTATATCGCTGACCTGCAAAGACCAGAAACGGTCGGCGCGGTATATGAGGAAACGGGTGCGGTATTGCTTTTCTTTGGATTGCAGGGCATCCAGCAGAGTTGCCAGATAGTCGTCGGGACGGGGATTGCTGCACTGCTGCAAGTGTTCGTATTTATCAATGGCTTCCTGCAAACGCTGCTCATCTATCGGCTTCAGGATATAGTCGATGCTGTTGACGGTGAAAGCACGGACTGCATACTGGTCGTAAGCAGTGGTAAAGATGATGGTGGATGAGGGATGAGCTGCCGACAGAAAGTCGAACGAGTTGCCGTCGGCAAGTTGTATGTCGAGGAAGAGAAGGTCGGGGTGGGGATGCGTGGCAAACCACTCGGTAGCTTCTTCCACACTGCCTGGAATTACGGTGATGTCCCATTCCGGGCGCAAGCGGGCAATCATGGAATGCAGCAGGCGGGCAGCAGGAATCTCGTCTTCAATGATGGCAATAGCAGGCTTATTCATATAGCAAAGGGACTTTTACAGTAAATTTTTCGGTTTCGTTCTTGATAATGATTTTCTTGCCCGACATCAGTTCGCAACGTTTGGCAAGGTTTTCCAGTCCTATTCCGGATGATGCGACACTCTTTTTGGGGTGTATCGGATTGCTGACGGACAGATAATCATCTTCGATGCGGATAGTGATAACCATAGGTTTGCCGGGAGTGATGGAATTGTGTTTGATTACATTCTCTACCAATAATTGCAGCGTGAGGGGCGGCAGCATCTTTTCCGCATATTTCGCAGGAACGTTGTTTTGGCACGTAAGGCAGTTGCCCAGACGGACCTCGTGCAGGAAAAGGTACGAACGGATAAATTCCAGCTCTTCACCGAGCGTCACCAGTGTCTTGTCCTGGCTTTGCAGCACGTAACGGTAAACACTGGACAGGTGCTTGGTGAAGTGTACCGCATTTTGGGGGTTATACTCAATTTCAGCTATAAGCGTGTTGAGGCTGTTGAACAGAAAATGAGGATTGAGCTGGTTTTGCAGGGCGGTGTAGCGTGCCGTGTCGTTTTCAGCCTGCAATACAGCCGCCCGTTGTTGCAGCCTCAACGCCTTTTGGGTAGAACGGTTTGCCAGTAATAATCCCAAGACAACAAGTTCCACAAGCCAGATGGTAATCAGCATCCACCACCCTCTTGGCTGAATGGAGAACGGATTGGCTGCTCCCGCCAGTATTTTGGCGCTTACAAGCAGCCCATAGTTCAGCAACAGGAAGAGCGACATGCCTGCCAGATAGATGACGGGAATTTTCCACCGTGAACGCATATTTACGGCATACTGTGTATTAATCCATGAACTGAGGCGGAGGGTAGCATATCCCAGCACATTGAATGCCAGGATAAAATAGATGAACGCTCCGCGGGAATAGAGTGCATCGGCAATATGAGGAGACAGATTGGTGTAGTCTACCAGCAGGAAGTAGGAGAACGCTCCTAATCCGGAGAACAGAATGCCGTATATCAGATTATTCCATTTCATGGGGGACAAAGTTATAATGTTTTGGGAAAACTCAATAGCTGTGCAATGCTTTTATCAGGCCGGAGTAGGAGCTTTGTGCCGAAACTTTGGCTTGTACGTAGTTTATTTGCGAGGCTTGCCGGTAGTTCTGGGCTTCAATGACTTCCATGATGGAGATTTTCCCCTCTTCATAACGTTCCAGTGCCTTCTGTTCGTTTTCACGTGCTTTCTCAAGGGAACTTCCGGTGAGGTCTACCTGTTTTATGGCTTGTGCAAGAGAAGTGCGGGCGGTTTGTATTTCGAGGTTTACGTTATCCGTCACTTTATTGAGATAGTCGTTTGCCATGCCTACTTTCCAGGCGGAAGAACGTTTTTCGTTGCGCCGTTTGCCCCATTCGAAAATAGGAACGGACAACTTGGCGTATATGGCATAGTTAGGGTCGAGGTCGGTTTTGAAGTCATAGCCGGGTGAGGAATAGCTGCCGTCTATTCCGACATACAGTTGCGGCTTGTATTTGGAGTCCGTCAGCTTGCCCTGGCTTTCGGCTATTTTTATTTGGTCGTACGCCATAAGCAGTTCGGGACGGTTGCTTCCGTCGGATGCCAGCAGGTTGTCGGACGGAAGCACTACGGGAATGGACTCCTGCACTTCGGTCTCGGATTCGAGCGGCATCCCTATCAGGGAGTTGAGCGCCATGCGTCCGGTCTCAAAACTGTTACGTGCCTGCAATACCTGGTATTCGGCTTCATTGAGTTTGACTTCTGCCATGAGCAGGTCTTGAGGGTCGACAAGTCCCGCTTCAACGCGTTCGCGGATAGTGCGCGCCAGTGAAGCGACCGAATTGCGGTAGTCTGTGGCTATGTTCATCAGTTCCCGGCGGGCTACGGCATTCCAGTATTGCATATCCGTCTGGTAGCATACGGAGGAGTGGAGCAGTTCCGCCTGATGAACATTCATGGATTGTTGGTGCTTTGCCAGCCGGATGGATTCGCGGATGCGTCCGCCGGTGTAGAGGGGCTGCATCAACGAGAGGGATGCGCCGTATTTCATGTCACGCCCTTCGAAAGTGAGAGGATTGCTTTGGGGCAGGTTCACGGTAAGTTCGATGGGATTTCCGGTGTACTGGAAGTTTGCGTCTCCCGACAGCTTGGGCTTTAAATCGGCTTTGGCGGCTTTTATCAGCTCCATGCTGGAAGCTATGTTCTTGTCTGCCGCACGCAAGTCGTGGTTATAGTCCAGAGCCATTGCCCTATATTTCTCCAGCAGGGAATCCTGCTGGGAAAATACGGGTTGAACACACAAATAAAAAAGTAATAAAGTATAGAATGTCTTCATGCTTACTTATTGATTTTTATACGATAAAACAGGATATATAATGCCGGAGTGACAAACAGCGTCAGCAAAGTGGCGAATGTCAGTCCGAAGATAATTGTGGCTGCCATGCCGCCGAAAGCAATATCGAACAGCAACGGAACCATACCGAGAATGGCGAAACGGTGGATTCTATTACGGCTGTGTAAGCAGGAACTCCTTCGCGGCTCTGAATGTTGATTTCGTCTATCAGCACGATAACGTTTTTGATAATCATACCCAGCAATCCCAGCCAGCCGGCAATGGGGAAGAAGCCGAAATCGAATCCGGTGAGCAGCATTCCTACGGCGACACCTATCAGTGACAGGGGAAGTATGCACAGGATGATGATGGGCTGGCGGAAGTTGCCGAACAGCGCCACCAGAATTACAATCAGCATGAGGAATGCCAGCGGGAAGTATTTGGCAATCGCTTCCATGGCTTCACCCTGGTCTTTGTACTGCGAATCCCAAAAGAATGTATAACCCGGCGGTAGCGGCATTGCCTCTATCTCACTGCGTATTTCCCCGTGTACCTCTGCCATGGTATGCCCAGGTTTTACGCCGCACATGGCAGCCATGCTGAGCTGGCGGTTATAGGTACGCATCTGCGGAAATTCCCACGTTGTTTCAATGCGTTCCGTCACTTGCGATAAGGGAGCCGAGCGTTCGCCGTTCCATACGGAGAAGTTGCCCAGGGAAGCCGCATCCGTAATGTCGTATCCTTCGGACTTCAGCAGAACAGGGACTTTCTTCTCATTATCCCGATAGATGCCTACCGGTACACCGTCGCTGATGGATTTGACGGATTGCATCATCTGCGCTTTGGTGATGCCCAGTTCGCCGGCTTTTACCGGATCGTAGACGGGGCGTAGCATCAATGCCATATTTCCCCATTCGTTACGGGCATCCGCTACTTTAGGATTGCGGCGCATAATTTCGATGGCCTGTCCTACGAGCGAATCGAGCACTGCCGGGTCGGGGCCCAGGAAGCGGGCTTCGATAACGGCTTCCGTCAGCGGGCTCAGTTCGAATTTGTTTACTTTGATGAGCGGTCCGGGAAATTTCAGGCGGATAGAGTCCTGCAATGCGGCGTTGAGCCGGCGCGACTCTTCCGAAGTATGGCACTTCACAAGCAGTTGTGTATAGTTGGACTGAGGTCCGAATGCTACGTTCGACAGATAATAGCGGGGTGGGGTTCTGCCGATGAAGGTAGATACCATTTCCGCTTCCCCGTGTGTACGGATATATTCTGCCATTTCTTCCGCCAGCTTCCCGGTTTCGTCGATGTTGGAACCTTCGGGCAGCCATACGTCTACGGTAAAATATTGCTTGTCCAGTGCAGGTACGAATACTTTGGGGATGAATTTGAAGCTCCATGCAGAGAGTACCAGCAGTAAGACCATGCAGGCTATTGTGGCATAGCGATGTTTGATGACCCAGTGCAGGGAACGGCGGAACATATTGTAATACTTTCCGTCGAACAGGGCGCTTTTCAACTCTTCCGGCCGGGGACGGCGTACAAATTCCTGAATGAAGAACGGGGTTTGCGTCAGTGCGAACACCCAGCTGAACATCAGCGAAACCCCGATAACGATTACCAGCGAGGAAAGCAGTTCACCGGTAATGTGGGGTGAAAAATAAATGGGCAGGAACGTCAATATGGCAATGACAGTTGCCGCCAGCAACGGCAGGGCAGTGGAGGAACAGGCGCGCATGATGGCAACTCGCTTTCTCATGCCCCGTTGCATGTTTACCAGTGCGGAGTCGGACACCACAATGGCATTATCCACCAGCATGCCCATGGCGATGATGATAGCAGCCAATGACATGCGTTGAAGTGCGATGTCGGTGCATAACATCACTATCAGGGTGGCAAAAATGGAGAATACCAGTCCGCTGCCTATCAGCAATCCGTTTTTGAAACCGATAAAAAAGAGCAGGATTGCCACTACGGTAAGTACGGATATGATGAGGTTGAGGATAAAACCCTGGTTGGCGACTGCCGATTCGTAGCCCTGGTCGTACAGGGTTACAAGTTCGAAGCCTTCGGGCATGCTGCCCGACATCTGTTGGAGCGATTCCTTGACGGCGGCTGCCATATCGACCACATTTCCGGTGGGAACGGTGGAAATGGCGATGCCGACAGCGGGTTGTCCGTTGATGCGCATCAGGTTGCTTGCCGGGGTCTGGTAGCTTTCTTCAATCCGGGTAATGTCCGCGAGCCGGAAATGCTCTCCGGTGCGCGATACGATTGTAAGGTTGCGTATGTCGTCCAGCGAATAGAAATTTCCGGTGGACTCGATACGCAGGCGGTTGGAACCGACGTCTATGCCGCCGGCATCCACAACTTTGTTCTGAGCCTCGAACGCGCGGGCGATGTCGGCCATCGTGATGCCGCTACGGGCCATGACGGAGGGGCTTACGGAAATGTCTATCGTAGGTGTCTGTGTTCCGTAAATCTCTACTTTGGCAACATCCTTTACTTTCAGAATTTCATTCTTTATCAGTTTGGCTTCATCTTCAAGTTCGCGGTAGCTGTGTCCGCTTCCGGTAAGCCCGTAAAAAACGCCCAGCACATCGCCGAAGTCATCATTCACAACAGAGGGACCGGCGCCTTCGGGCAGCTTGCTCTGTACGTCGCTTACTTTGCGGCGCAGTTTGTCCCAAAGTTGCTGCATCTCGTCGGCACGGGTTTCTTTCTTTACATAAACGGTGATTTTGGACAGTCCTGCACGGTTCTCCGTTTTCAGGTAATAGAGTTCGCCCAATGCCTGGATGGACTCTTCCAGTACATCTGTAACCTGTGACTGTACTTCCGAGGGAGAAGCTCCCGGATAGGGAGTCAATACCAGCGCCTGTTTAATGGTGAACGGAGCATCTTCCAGCTTGCCCATTTTGACATACGCCAGCAATCCGCCTGCCAATACTAATACCAACAGCAGGATTGTGACGGGCTTTTTCGATAAAAAGTATTTTACCAATTTCATAATTACTTGTCTTTAGAGGTAATGTCTACTTTCATGCCGTCCGAGAGGAAACGCAGACCGCTTGTTGCGAGGGTTTCTCCTATTTGCAGTCCGTCTGCAATCTGTACCAGTCCGTCGGGCAGCAATTTGGCTACTGTTACTTTACGGCGGCTGACTTGCGATGTGGCAGGATTAACCACCCATACATAATCGCCTGTGGAAGGCCGGTGACAGAGTGCCGCCTGGGAGATGCAGAAACCGGCGGCACTCTCTGCCTGCGGTGTGTCCAGAATCGCTTTGCCGGACATGCCTGCAAGCAGTTTACCACCTTCATTGGGCAATATGGCTGTAAGCAGATAGGATAGATTGTTGCGGGTAGTGCCTTTGGACACCTCTATGACCTTGGCCCGGTAGGTCTGTCCGGGGATGGCGTCGAAGCATATCCGTATGCTGTCCGACGACTGTGCCGCATAGGCTATTTCCTGCGGTACATATATTTCTATCCTTAACTGATGTATGTCGATAAGGGATACGACCGGCTGGGTTGCCTTGACATCCTGGAATTTTTCGATGTACACTTCACCTACATATCCGGTGAAAGGGGCTGTAAGGCGGGTATCTTCCAATTCGCATACGGCGGTATCAAAGGCTGTTTTGGCGGAGATATAATCGGCTTTTGCCTTTTCGTAGGTGCTGGCAGAGATGTTCTCTTTCCGGTATAGCGCCTCTATGCGTTCGAACTCGGCCTTGCTTTGGCGGTAAACGGCTTCGGCGCGTTCTTTGCGGATGCGGAAATCGCGCGGGTCTATCTCTGCAATGATGTTTCCTCGTTCGTATCGGTTACCGGCATACACGTCGAAGCGGTCGATAGGCCCGCCTACCCGGAATGACAGTTCGCTGGTGCGGAACGGCCGGGCTATGAAAGGGAACTCTTTATTGCCGTTTTGGGGCAATGCAGTAACTTGGGAAGTGCTGACTGACAGCTCTTGCTTGTCTTGGGTATCCTTGCCGCCGCAAGCATGGAACAGCAGGGCAAGAACAGACAATAGGATAACGGGTACTTTTGTTCTCATATATATCATTCTGATTTTTTTCCAAAAGTACGGAAGGACACACTGTTTTGCCGGGAAATAATTTCCGAAGCCGGGAAACTTAACGCTGGAAAAGGGGAAATAAGGGATAAAAGGGGGATGGACCAGAAACGGGAAGAGGCTGATTTGTTTCTTTTCAGGCATGGAATTACACGGGAAAAAGATAGAGCAAAAACCCGGTGGCAGAAGGTAGAAAAGAACAAAGCGGAGTGAAGGCAAACAGCCTGCTCCGCTTTAAATAAAAAGACATTGAAAAGGGTATTGCAAAGAATAGTTTAGTTCTCGTCCGTTTTAAAGTCAATGGTTTTGTAATATTCGCCGTCGTGCAGACTTTTTACGCGGATATTGAGTCCGGTTTTTCCGGGTATCCGGTCTGCTATCTTATCCAGTTTGAACGAGACAAGCCCTTGTCCCGGCATGAGCGGCTCGTCACCGTAAGCATTCTGGCGGAATTCCAGCGTAATATATCCCTCTTTGTCATTCTTGCCGTCGGATGCTTCGTTGACTATGAGGTTCAGCATATGTTTTTTATCATTGCTATTGCTGTGGTATAGCTGGTATTGGATGTTCAGGTAGTTGTCCGTAATCCACATATTGTTGATGTTGATGCGGTCGTCGCCGATGCTGTCGGCCTTTTCGGCAGGCATGAAATAAATGTCTTTGGTAAGGATATTCTCTACATGGTTGATTTTGGCATTGTAATCGTAGCCGGTTACTTCTTCATCCAGCAGGTTGAAATATACAAAGGCACGCTGTCCTTCCACCAAGGTATAGTTATCCACTTGGGCAGTGTCACCGGGAAACATTTTGGTTCCTTCATCGAGTGCGAAGTAGTAGTCTTTTCCGTCAATTATTCGCACTGTGCCGATGGCGAGCAACGGGTGTTCGTCATCATCCCAATCGTCCAGGCAGGATTGCAGTACGGGAGTGGCGATGAACAACAGCAGAAATGCGGCTAATATCGTTCTAAACTTTTTCATAAGTAGAGGTTTTGTTATTGGTTCTGTTTTAGGTTTTGTATTCAGAAAATGCCGGGATTGCACAAATACTGCTTATAAGAATGTTAAAGAAAATAAAGAATAAATTTCCTATCTGCCGGATGCAGTATTTTTGTGCCCGTTGCATTTATAAGGTAAACACGTGTTAAAAGAGAGGATGGAAGAACAGGTATTGGCAGAACGTTGCAGGCAAGGCGACAACCTTGCCCGCAAAGAACTGTACGAACAGTATGCGGGGCGGATGCTCGGCGTATGTTTGCGTTACGCCGGTGACCGGGAAACTGCACAGGATTTGATGCATGACGGTTTCCTGAAGCTCTTCGACTCTTTCGATAAGTTCACTTGGCGGGGAGAGGGTTCTTTGCGGGCTTGGATGGAACGTGTAATGGTGAATACGGTATTGCAGTATTTGCGGAAGAATGATGTGATGAGCCAGTCCGCTGCCCTGGACGATGTGCCGGAGACGTATGAGGAACCGGATGCTTCAGCGGTGGATACTATTCCTCAAAAGGTATTGATGCAGTTTATAAGCGAGCTTCCCGCCGGTTATCGTACCGTATTCAACCTGTTTGTTTTTGAAGATAAATCTCATAAAGAGATTGCCCGGTTGCTGGGTATCAACGAAAAGTCATCGGCTTCACAATTGGTACGTGCCAAAGCTGCTTTGGCTGCCAAGGTGAAGGAGTGGATGAAAAGAAACGCATAAATGGAGAAACGTATGGAAGATGAATTGTGGATGCGAAAGATAAAGGAGCGGTTGGACGATTATTCCGAACCGCTGCCCGTTTCCGGCTGGGAACGGCTTGAGAAGGATTTGTCCGTTTCGAAGCCTCCGGTAGCCGGAAAACGGCGGATTATACCTTTCCGCCGCTGGGCTGTAGCTGCGGCTGCGGCACTGCTCGTTGCGGTGTCGTCGGTGAGTGTATGGTTGCTCCAAAGCCCTGTGGGAGAGGAGATGCGGAATATGACTGCACCGGCATTGGCTGCCGTGCCGGACAAGCTGCCGGAGCAACAGACGCCTTCAGTACGGACAGAGATAACAGAACCCGACTATCGCGCACAGAAACAGGAATCTCCGGCGGATACGAACCGGCGTTCCTTGCTGGCACAACAACTGAATACCGTAGATGAAACGGAGCGGGAAACGGTCATCCAATCCTTGGGCGCAGAGCAGGAAGTTCAGACTGGGAACGCACAGAACCCGACTGCGGAGTCGGTACGGGTAAATCAGGAAGCAGCAGAAGAAGAGAGAAGGGAAGAGGAGCGTACGGAAAAGATTGAGCGTCGCCGCCCGTCAGGCAGAGACAAATTGCATTTGCCGGTTGGCGGAGCGAAGCGGGAGCAGTCGCGTGGCTGGTCGGTCGGATTGGCAGTAGGAAATACGGGCGGATTGATTTCGGGAAGCAGTATAAGTGAAAGCGGGCTGCTTCAAAACGGACAGAACTTCGGTGTTTCCGGCGGAAGGGTAGACCTCACCACAATGTCTGACGGGATAATGGAAGTGCCGGAAGGGCAGGAGCTTGTCTTTAAAGATGGCATACCTTATCTGCAGAGGAGTTCCGGACAGGTGGTGGACATAGACCATAAACAGCCATTGTCTTTCGGCTTCTCGGTACGTAAAGGGCTTGCACGGGGTTTCTCCGTGGAAACGGGCTTAACGTATACGTACCTCGCTTCGGATGTGAAATTTGCCGGAAGTTCGGAAACGGTCAGCCAGAAATTGCATTATTTGGGTATTCCTTTGCGTGCCAACTGGAACTTTGTAGATAAGAAGTCCTTTATCATGTATGTTTCTGCCGGCGGTGCCATGGAAAAATGCGTTTACGGAAAAATAGGGAGCAAAAACGAAACCGTGAAACCGTTGCAATTCTCTGTAATGGGAGCTGTGGGTGCACAGTATAATATAAGTAGCAGAGTCGGCATTTATGTAGAACCGGGAGTGTCTTATTTCTTTGACGACGGCTCGGACATTGAGACTATACGAAAAGAAAATCCCTGTAACTTTACCTTACAGGGTGGAATACGGTTGACTTACTGATTAAATTGATAGTTGAGAATTAAAAATAGAGAAACGGGCTGCGCTATAAAGTTTTTATCGGTATAAAAACCGGTTTCATTATTATGGCGCAGCCCGTTTCTCTATTTTTAATTCTCAATTTACCACTACTGTGGGAAAGTACTCTTTAAAGAATTTTTCGGCTCGTTCCAGTTGTGCGGGGGTATTCTCTACTACTTCTTTTAACTGATAATCCCAGCCCATAGCTTCGTATTTATGCACCCCTAAGCGGTGGTAGGGAAGTATTTCCACCCGTTGTATGCTTTGGTATTTGCCGAGCTGTTCGCCCATGTTGCGTATGTCTTCTTCAAAATCACTATATCCCGGTACCAGGACATAGCGCAGCCAAAACGGATGTCCCTGTTGTTCCAGCCAGGCAGCGGTGCGCAGGGTTTGTTCGTTGCTGCGTCCGGTCAGGGTACGGTGGCGTTCGGGATTGAATTCTTTGATATCGAGCAATACCAAGTCCGTCAGACTTAACAATTCCTCAACTTTGTCGTTCCAGATTCCGCCGTTGGTGTCAAGACAGATGTGGATGCCGTTTGCTTTCAAGTCTTTGAACAGTGGTATCAATGCCTCTGCCTGCAAGGTAGGTTCACCGCCGGAGAAAGTAATTCCCCCTTTTTTCCCGAAGAAAGCTTTTTGGCTGACAGCCATACGCACAATTTCGTCTATTGCCGTTTCCGTACTTTCACCTTTGGTGTCAATTGTGTCGGGGTTGGCACAATAGAGACATCGGAAATTGCATCCTTGTAAAAATACGACTAAGCGTAAGCCGGGACCGTCAAACGTCCCCATTGACTCGTAAGAATGTACTCTGATCATAATGGTTTGTCTTTAAACTGGTAAGGGCAGGTTTAAAACCCGCCCCTACGATTAATGTATATGTGATGTTACATTCTTTCGTGGAAAGAACGGCTGATTACTTCCAGCTGATGTTCACGGCTCAATTTGATGAAATTTACGGCATAACCTGATACGCGGATAGTAAGTTGCGGGTATTTTTCAGGATGCTCCATTGCATCTTCCAGCATTTCACGGTTCAGCACATTTACATTCAGGTGGTGTGCCCCTTTGGTGAAATAACCGTCCATCATGGTTATCAGATTCTCTATGCGGGTTTCCCGATCCACTCCTAGTGATTTTGGTACGATAGAGAATGTGTTACTGATGCCGTCCTGAGCATCACGATAGCGTAGTTTGGCTACAGAACTCAATGAGGCGATGGCACCGTTCTTATCACGTCCGTGCATCGGGTTGGCACCCGGAGCGAAAGCAACCCCTTTGGCACGACCGTCAGGAGTGGCACCTGTTTTCTTACCGTACATTACATTGGAGGTGATAGTCAGCAGTGACAGGGTAGGACGGGCGTTTTTGTATACCGGATGTTTCTTTAATTCTTCACTGAAGAAATAAACCAAATCTACTCCTAAGTGGTCTACGCGGTCATCATCATTACCGAAGCAAGGATATGTATTTTCAATATCAAAGCCTTCAGTCAAACCTATATCATTACGTTTGGCACGTACCTTGCCGTATTTGATGGCAGACAATGAGTCAATGGCAATGGACAGACCGGCTACGCCATATGCCAGATTGATACGTGGATCGGTATCAATGAATGCCATTTGAGCCTTTTCGTAATAATATTTGTCATGCATATAGTGAATGATATTCATCGCATCATTATACACACGTGCAATCTGCATTAATACTTTCTTATAATTAGACCATACTTCTTCAAAGTTCAGCAAGTCTCCTGTCAATACAGGAATATCTTTCACCATTACAGTTCCTGTATTTTCGCAACGTCCGCCATTGATAGCTAGTAACAGAGCCTTAGCCAGATTACAGCGTGCCCCGAAGAATTGGATTTGTTTGCCGATAGCCTGATAAGACACACAGCAGGCAATGCCATAATCGTCACAGTTACGCACTTCGCGCATCAGGTCATCGTTCTCATATTGGATGGAAGAAGTGTCGATAGAAACCTGTGCGCAGAATTCTTTGAAACCTTCCGGCAACTCCGGACTCCACAGTACAGTCATATTGGGTTCAGGTGACGGACCCAGATTGTATAGTGTTTGTAAGAAGCGGAAAGAAGTTTTTGTTACTTTGGTGCGTCCGTCGTTGAATCGTCCGCCGATAGATTCGGTCACCCAGGTGGGGTCACCTGCAAAGATGTCATTGTATGATTGCATACGCAGATGGCGGACCATACGTAACTTGATGATAAACTGATCCACTAGCTCCTGAGCGAATGACTCGTCAATTTTACCATGATCCAAATCATATTGAATATAGATATCCAGGAATGAAGAAACGTTGCCCAATGACATAGCTGCTCCATCTTGTTCTTTCACGGCAGCAAGATATGCCATATAAACCCACTGAACCGCTTCTTGTGCATTAGTAGCGGGACGGCTCAAATCGAGTCCGTAATATTCACCCAATATTTTTATTTCTTTCAGTGCTTTAATTTGTTCGGCTACTTCTTCGCGCAGGCGGATACGGGCATCGGTCATCGGACTGGTGATATTGCGCAAATCTTCTTGTTTTGCTTCAATCAGTCGGTCGATACCATACAGTGCCAAACGGCGGTAGTCACCAATAATGCGTCCGCGTGCATAGTTATCGGGCAGACCGGTCAGGAAACCGAGTGAACGGAAAGAGCGGATTTCTTCGGTATAAGCATCAAATACGCCATCATTATGGGTTTTGCGATAATGAGTAAAGATATCCTTTACTTTTTCATCTACTTCCACACCGTTTTCATGGCAGGCTT
>OKUD01000490.1_pt1 | contig 13025 bp, 10 predicted proteins | sample 1606601 | NCBI WGS metagenome assembly OKUD01 (sample SAMEA3882517, study PRJEB24775) | human gut metagenome | biome: human-associated habitat; feature: intestine environment; material: feces | place: Netherlands | collected 2009/2010
TGTACAGCTTCATATTTAAGCAGTTTTCCACCATCCGTAAGTTCTGGTTCCCATTCCCAATAATACATATAATCATTGCCCTTGATACAGTTTTTTATTTTTCCTAATCTTATTGTCCATCTTATCTTGGCTCTTCCGAAGTCATTTGACCCGGCCATAAGTAGTTTCATTATAACCTTATAGTCCACTTCTGTGTCTAATGATTCGCTTTCTACCTCCGGAATTTCAACTCCATTTTTCTCCATCCAGTTTTTCATCAGCTGCGGATTTTTCCATCCACAAATAGCCTCTATACGACCCGATTTCCAAACACGCTCATATCGAAAATCTTTTACCCTAATACTCTTCTTTGTTTTTCCAAATACTTTTAAAAGCCTTTCCCAATTGTCGTCCACTCCAAGTGGCTTTAGCCTAAGCGTTTTTTCCTCTACTTGAAGTAATTCTTGTTCTTTGAGTGCCTCAGTAAATTTATCTTGTTCTTCCTTTTGGTTCTCACTATTCTGTACAATAATAAATCCATTGTGCAATTTACTTACTATACTTTCGATAGGGCCATTCAGTTCATATTTGGTCGGAGGTACTTCATCAGCACAATAATATTGCGGTATCACATCAAAATCAAAATCAGGGGCTTTGTATAAAATATCCCGGTTTAAAAAGCACATATAAATAGCCGAAATTGCATCATCCGAAATACGTGGTTTCACCTCTTCCGAAATAAGAAATGTTTTTTCTTTTTTATCTAAGAAAGAAAAGTAATAGTCCCAGTATTCATCAATATAGTTACCGAGAATTCTCTCCGCCTCTTGTATTGCCTGCCAATAGGTCGCGCTCCCTTTTTTGAACTTTAAATTTTCATATGCATATTCCACAAGAGCAACCGCTACCATATTTAAATATCGGCCATACTGGCACATGAATGCAGCGCCTTCATATTTTTCAATGATTTCGTCCAAATAGAATGCCATTGGATAGCAAGATTTATGTATAATCAATCTTGCAGTTCTTTGATCTATTTTTTCTTTTCCTATACGGTTTAATTTTTCGCAGTGATATATATTCTCACGTGCAAAATATAAGACAACGGTTTCGCTATGATTTCCTTTTTGAGAAAGATCTACTTTACTCATTTTTTCAATAGCTACACATAAGTCCTCGCATCTATCTTTCAATCGGCTTTTTTTCTGTTTTTCTAGGCTTCCTGTGTCTGATTCATCAAATATTTCTTTTTCTTTTTCTGCCAGTCTTAAAACATTCCAACTTACGCTGTCACGATTTTCTTCCACAATATGCTTTGTTGCAGCGCTAAAAAACGGCGTCAAAAATTCCTTTACTTTCTCGTTTTTCTTCATTGTGGGAATAAACTGGTACGGGCATATCAAGTTAAATGGAAATTCTTCCGTATGATTCATTTTTATCTGTTCCACTTTTTTTGTTTTGCTCGCCAAGGCACGCACTCGTCTTTGATATGTCTCGTACCCTTCCCCATCTTCATCCCAATCAAAAATTTTCTTTTTAAATTCTGAAGCCGATATATTTCGTGCTGTTAAATACCTCAATGACATCATCACACATCCAATTGCATTGGCTTGAAGTATCTTGGGCGGATTGCTATCGCTTTTACAATGCATTCTAAAATAATGCAGCATTGGCCAGTTTCCCTTTTCCATATCTTTCAAAATCGCTTTGACCGCATTGACTTCATTGTTTTCTTCATGACTTAAAGTCAATTCCAACGGTAATTCTTTCGCATACAATCGAAAGCTAAAACGCTTGCATCTTTCCAGCTCATCGCGAGTTTCCTCCAGTTGCTTTTGATTTTCAAACAATACCATTTTCTCAATCATTTCATCTCTCCAAAAGTCGGCCTTTTACATTATTTTGATACTTTTCTCATTTTCGGTCACGAAAACTCAAATTTGTTTTCCTTCAAAAGTGTTAAAATTTAATTAGAAAGATCACAGTATCTTTCCCTCCAGTCTGCACCTTGACAACCGCATAGCGGGCAGTTGACCCCGAGACCGACCGGACAAACTGCCTGCCGTCCGCCAACTCACCTCATAAGATAAGAAAGGATACTTTATGAATGCTTCAAACACTAGTGGCATGATCAATGCTCTTCAGAATCTTGATGGAACACCCTATAATCCGCCAGAAGAAGTCAGTTCGACTTTTCCTAAAAGAAACTGGACACAAACAGTTACCACGACGCAGGATGTTACACAATGTTCAACTTACTATAGTGCCGCACCATCAAATAGTCCTGTACCGCCATCTACTCCCTCGCACCAATCACAACAGCCATCATCCTCTCAATGCGATCCTCTTGAGGCAAAAGCTCAAGAGTTTAAAGCGGCATGGGAGAGTGACGCACAAAAAGCCTACAGACAGAAGGCACTCAGTTTCGAAAACTATGGCTTAACTACTGATCCTCAGGGTTATCTAGTCCTCTTGTACAGTAATAGCGTCAGTACCGTTGGAAAACCTTTTAGCCCTTGCCGAAATCTACAGGCGCAAAAGATAATAGAACATGACACAAAAAAGGGATTCATCAAATATATGTTCGATACTCCTACAGGAGAACACAAGAGCGTTATAGTCGATGCTGATTGCAGCGCCCTGCAACGTTACAATTTACTACAAGACAATGGTTTTATTGTCGATGCAAATCATCCAGCTACCATTTGTGCTGAGTTAATTGCTCGTTATACCGCACCTATGCTCAATTCTGTTTCTCCGCTGATAAAGTACTCTCCCGGCTGGTATTCTTCTAAAAACTCATGGGGTTTTCAAGAAAGTAACTGGGTTGATCTTAACACGGTGCTTTTTAGCTTTACTCTCCCGTCCACATCTGACATGGTGATGTATCAGTTGCTATCGCTATATGCCGTCCTACAGGGACGTTTATCTCCCGAGTTATGGATCAGACGCCCGTTCTGTGTACTGACGCATAACCGGCATCTACACACAGATTTGAGCCTTGACGAATCATCTCGCGTATTTAAAAAAAAGTTAGAAAGCTTGATCGACCGCCCTCTTGTATGGATTCGCGCTGAAAACATCAACTTCAATGAGTCTTCCAGTGCCTATAGTCGGGACAAAAACTATCAAGCGCTGATGAATTTTATGCAAAGCGATCAGAGGCACCCCGTATATATCGTGGTGTCTCAAGACTTAACACCTCGGCAGCGAATATTTTGTTTACCAGTACAAAATTTCTCTGACCACCGCGTTAGAACCAATTCGCTCAATTCAATTGGAGATCTGATAAAGCTGATTATCGGGAACTCCGATGCATTTGAAGCTCAAATCGATAAAGTTTACACAGAATTTTTTGACGAACTCGGAGAAGACTGCCCCGTTCGACAGGAAATTTCCGTACTAGCCGCGATTGCTGCTGTCGTACAGTGGTATTTTTCTATCAGAGACCCCAGTCAAAAAGGGGTAGTTGCACGTTCCCATAATGAATGCCTTACCCTATATATTCAATACTGGGAGAGGTTCAATGGAGATAGTATCAACAGTTTATTCCGGAATGCACTCTATGCAGCCCGGCGAAGTGATATGATTTGTTTTCGTCCACTCGAAGATGTCGATAGCAGTTTTGACTGTCAGAAGGAGATTCTATATGATGATACCTATTATTATACATTGACTGCCCTTTTGAAGAAAATCATTAAGGTGCAGCTGCGATCCTATATGCCGTCCGACGTGCTCAATCGTCTGAAAACTGCCGGGGTTCTTTCGGGATCAGTCCCCAAAACGCTCACCTTTGCACCAAATGAATCAAAGGATTTTCGCTTTCGAACACTTCTGAGAAGTAGCCTACATCAACCCGGAAGTCGTGACCTTGTTGAAATCTAAAAATAAAAAGGAGTTTGATTATTATGTCTATGCTATCGCAAACCTACATAGGAAAGTACTATGAGGGCAGCCAAGAACTATCCGTTTCCACAAAAAGTATCCCCGGACAGGATAACGATTCTTATGTCATCCTCGGTGAATCCGGCTACGGAAAGAGTGTTGCTGCCCAAAGTATCGTGCTGCAAAAGGCTTATCAGGGACATCGCATCCTCGACCTCAACATTCATAACACCTCTTCATCCGAGCACATCTTTCCAATTCTCAGAAAGGCATTTGAACAACTGTCCTCAAAAATTGATGCATACAACACGCCAATTCCAACAACGCTCTTCAATCCATTACGCTATGCGGATGGAACTACGGAATCATCAGCAGATTTGAGTTATACGCTTTCCAATATTATAACCAAGTATATCAAATTGAGCCGCACGGAAACTGCTGCTTTTTCCGATAGTTTGGAATATGTAATCTCAAACCTCGACGATAATCCGGATATCTTTCCAGCAATTCTTAAAACCCTTGACGAATTTGACACGAAAGCATCAAGAAGTGCATCTGCTCATCTTGCACCGCTCCTGCGGCACAATGTCTTCCGAAATCAACCGATTAAACGCCATTCTGGAATCGAAATTATCAACCTAAGCAAATTTCCACCCCTCTTCCAGAAAGTGATTGCTGACTTGCTTCTGTTCGATGAATTTCGCACTGCATCACAGGGAGGACAACCGCCACGCTACATCTACATAGATGAGATGCAGAACCTCTCCATCGACAAGGACTGTTATCTTGGCAAAATCCTGACAGAAGGAAGAAAATACTCTCTGAATGTGATCCTTGCCAGCCAGAGTATCCGTGAGTTTAACGCGTCCGAAAGAACGATGCTCTGCCAAGCAAACCACAAACTTCTCTTTCACCCTGCTCTCCTAGAAGTAAAGTATTATGCCGAGCTTCTCGCATCTCCACAGCATCGGGCTGAGATTTCTGACCTTTTACGGAATCTAGAAGTTGGGCAGTGCGTTTTTCAAGGTCCTATTTATATTGGGGAAGAAGCCAAACCCACTTGCGCTCCTATTTGTGTGAACGTCAGTCATCTGGAAGACATTGCATCGGCTTCATTGTCGAAATCGAGCACCTGATTCCATTGCCAGCATTCAAAGGCAGAAATTTATAACCAAGTGTTCTTGTAATATAAGTAAAGCTTTAAATGCTTCGCTTGTCAATCATTTTTAAGGAGGATTTATCATGAACATCCCAGATGGATTTTTTGAAAACCCTGTTTCTCCCGAGTACGCTGATCTGCTTTCAACTATGGGCGCCCCAATTTACTTTACAGAGGCTCCATGTTGCCACTCCGGCGATTGTGGATACATCGATTGTAGTGCTATCACGCTGCGTGACCAGAGCCTATTCTTTAACTGCGGCTATGTCGTTCCACCTTTAAACGCCCAATATGAGGAAGTACAACCCGATTTACATTCTTTGGAGCGTTATGACTTCTCAAAGGAGCCAGATCTTCCCTGGTACCCTTAATCGCCCTTTAAGAGTCCTATATCTCAAAAAGATATGCTTATTATGAAAAGCCGCCTGTGCTTTCCATCATTTTACGAAAGGAGAGAAAAATTATGATTGATAAGCAACAGGATTTTCTTACACTAACAGGTGCCGCACGTCGTGCACGGAGCGAAGGTTATGATATAACATACCACAGTCTCCGCAATCTCGTAGCCGCCGGTTACATAAGTCACGTACCGAACGGATCACGTATCTACGTGTTTTACCCCAATGTGATCCGCTTTCTCCAGAAGGGGCTCACGGCTGAACAGAGCCTGGAGTACCAGCTCTCCCGCACCCGCAACTAATTCGACCATCCGCCCTCGGCATCCTCCAGATGCCGGGGGCATTTTTGAAGCAAGTTCAAAACAATAGGAGGTTCAATTCTATGTTCTGTGAAAATTGCGGTCATCAAATCTCAGATACCGCCAAATTCTGCTCTGCCTGCGGTCATCCTGTTGGCACAGCACCATCCCCCGGTGTAGGAGCACCGCCTACTGTTCCAGCCAAGCGAGAATCGCCCCGGCTGAAAGCCTCGTCTGGCAATGGCAGCATCACACGAATGTCCGGAACACGCCGGAAACCATGGCTGCTCCGAATGCCGATCCCTGATCCTCACACCGGAATTACAGTCATGAAGGCTGTTGGCACCTACGTCACCCGTGAAGAAGCAGAAGCTGTCCGCGCCGAAATGATGAAGCGTCCGGCCACACCCTATCAGGACTCTACCCTGCAGGACTGCTTCCGGATGTTCAAAGAGTCCCGTGAATATAAGGGCCGGTCCGATAAGGCTCGCGAGCTCTATGACATTGCGTGGAAATATCTTCGTCCACTGTGGCACTTCAAAATTGCCGCCCTCTATGCGCAAGACTTCCAAAACATCCTTGATAAGATGGCCGATAACGGCCTGTCTCAAAGTATGTTGGAAAAAGAGCGTACTCTTATCAGTAAGCTGTATCGCACAGCCATTGGCTGGCGTGTCGTGGATGCCAACCTTGCATCTGTCCTGAAAGTCGAAGGGCGCAAATCTCCGGAACGCGAGATTTTCACGGACGAACAGGTGACGCTGATCCTGAGCCAAAAGAACACGCCCACCGGGCAGATGGTAATTGCTCTTCTGGCCTGCGGAGTGCGTATCTATGAGCTGCTGCACTTCAAACACGAAGATTTTCACCGCACGGAATCCGGTGCTTATCTGATCGGCGGCTGCAAGACCGAAGCCGGACGCAACCGCATCATTCCCATTCTCGACTTTGGCATCCCGGTTTTTGAACATGCGTATGCCACCTCTGTGGAAAACGGTCCGCTCTTTCCCAATGGAAAAGGCGGTTTCTGGAATGAGAAGAACTGGCGTAACCGCAAATTCTATCCTTTCCTGGAGGAAATCGGCATCCAGCCGAATCCTTACGACGAAAATGGTAAGCGCAAACCGGAGTTTGCCGGGAAGCTTGCTACCTATACCCCCTACACCACCCGCCATACCTACGCCAGCCTTTGTGACCGCGCAGGCGTCAACAAGGATATCCTGAAACGCGCTGTCGGGCACACGCCAAAATCCAAAACGCTGGATGAGGTCTATCTCCATCCGAAAGCGACCCAGATGATCGAAGCCTTTGATAAGGCCAATCAGCTGGTCAATGATGAAGTTCTGACCACAACGAAGGCATAACAACTTCAAAGAGAAAAGCTGCTGATCCGTGAGAATTTTTCTCTCATGGATGGCAGCTTTCTTTTTTGTTTGCACAATCTGTGTCAGGTCTCATCGCTTCATTCTTATTTAAAATTCAGCGGTGGAACTTTCTCCATCAGATCCTCCACGTTGCAATTCAGCGCACGCGCAAGGCGAAGCAACGTTTCTGCTTGTGCTTTGTTGATGTCCTTCTGTCGCTGTTCGTACTGCTGGATGGTACGCACAGACACATCAGCCTGTCCTGCCAGTTCCGACTGGCTCAATCCGGCCAATGTGCGCATAGCTTTCAGGTTTGTTTCCGGCTTTGCCGCACGGTACAACTCGTTCATCTTGTCTGCAAACTGCCGTACATCCATCTCGTGGTAGGGCGTATACAGCAGCCGCACCTCCGTGATGGGCACTGCCTGTTCAATCTCCGCAAAGCGCAGACCGGTCAGCCACTGGTAATAGGCAAGAGCCCAACCTGTCCAGTATTCCGGGCTGCGGTCGTAGGCATACGAGGGTTTCTGCATAGGCACGACTTCGCCCGCCTGCTCCAGTACAGCGCGGGCAAGTTCTACACCGGACAAGCCCACCAACACAGAACAATCCCCCTGCTCGAACCGGGCAGACAGTTCACTGGTCACAAACCACTGCCATGTCGTCTCCAACGGATAATGCAGATCGTTGACAAGATAATCCAACATCCGGGCAAGATTTTTCTGTGCAGCAGAAAGATAGCTTTTATCGTAAGCGTGGATCATTGGGCTTCATCTCCTCGTCGAGAATCGTGGTAATATAAAGGTCTCCCCTCTGACGGCGGTTGCGCTCCACGTCAAGATATTGGCGGCGGGCTGTCTGGTCACGGAAGGCCTTTTTCTTATACCATTCTTTAGAGTCTGCGGTCTCATAGCCGAGAAATTCCAGCTGTTCAAAGGCCGCTTTGCTTTTCAGCACGAACTGCTGCCCCAGCTTGCCCAAGCGCATGGCATTGCACAACTGGCGGTAAGAGATTGCGCCGTTGATAAAATCAGATGCAAAGGAAAAATAGCTGTCATCTGCCCTGTAGCCAATGATGATATCTGCAGACTTATAGTCGAGGTGAAAAGTGTTCATCAGGTATTCTTTGGCTTCTGCGGCCAGCGGGGCAGAAGTATCGAATTCGCGGTTCTCCAAAAGAATCGTCAGCCAATGCAGCATCGTGTAACCGGGAGCGTTCAAATCCAGAATGGTCAAACCGTCGCATTTGATTTTATACCGGTTAGCGTAGCCATTGTGGTCGATGCCAACGCCCCACTCTTTGGCCATGTTGGGGTTCTGAGTGCAGTAAAAGCCGATGCCATAGTCATTGTAGGGCTTACCATAGCCGAACTTTGGCTTTTCAATAATATGATCCGAACCGTGATAAATTGTTTTTTCCACAGAACCACCTCCTCGCTCTAATTATACTCCCGCAGGAGTATACACGCAAGAGCTTTATATGAGAATTACGCTATGCACAACACAAGATGTTTTCTTTTCGCTTTGATCAACCCGTTCTTGTGCTTCCTGATGGATTAGAGTATAATGAATACAATGATATTTTCAGGATAGGAGGCATCATATGGGAAGCTATCTGAATCCGGGCAGCAAGGGCTTTCAGGAAAGCCTAAACTCCGAAATCTATGTAGATAAGACCGGATTGATCGAAAAGACCAATGCCGTTTTGAACACCAGACAGAAGTTCATCTGTGTCAGTCGTCCTCGCCGTTTCGGCAAGTCGATGGCTGCCGATATGCTAGCCGCTTACTATGACCGTGGTGAGAATTCCGCATCGTTGTTCAGTTCCTTGAAAATCCACTATGTGTCATCTTATCAGCAGCACCTCAACCAGTATGACGTAATCAAAGTCAACATGCAGGAATTTCTCAGCATGACGCATAGCATGGATGAAATGCTAACAATGCTGCAAAAATATCTTGTATTTGATTTAACGGACCATTTTCAAAATGTCCGTTTTCGGGATAAAAACAACCTCATTCAGGTCATGAAAGACATTTATGCAAAAACAAATCGTTCTTTCGTGATTTTGATTGACGAATGGGATTGCCTGTTTCGGGAATACCAGCAAAATCAGGATGCGCAGAAGAAATATCTTGACTTTCTGCGAGCTTGGCTCAAAGACAAGGATTACGTTGCATTGGCCTACATGACAGGCATCTTACCCATTAAAAAGTACGGCTCCCACTCTGCACTAAATATGTTTACTGAGTATTCCATGACCGATCCCGGTGAACTGGCAGAGTATTTTGGCTTTACCGAATCAGAAGTATCTGCTCTTTGCGAAAAGTATCAGATGAACTTTGAAGAGGCCAAAGCATGGTATGATGGCTATGACCTGATTGCGCATCGGCGGTCCGGAGATGAGCATTATTCCATGTACAGCCCTAAATCTGTTGTGGATGCGATGCTGCGGCACAAATTCGGCACTTATTGGAACCAAACCGAAACCTATGAAGCCTTGAAAATTTATATCCAGATGGATATGGATGGCTTGCAGGATGCGGTTGTCCGAATGCTGGCAGGCGAAGCCATAAAAATCAACACGGGCACTTTCAGCAATGACATGACCACCTTTGCCAGCAAAGACGATGTTCTGACCCTGCTGGTGCATTTGGGTTATCTGACCTACAATAGCATAGATGAATCCGTGACTATTCCCAACAAGGAAGTCTCGCAGGAATATGTCAATGCCCTCAGCACGATGAACTGGCACGGTGTAATGGATTCCATAGAAGCGTCTCGCAGGCTGCTGGAAGCACTATGGGCGATGGATGCGGATGCTGTAGCCGCCGGAGTTGACAAAGCACATGAAGAAGTGTCAGTTCTTCAATATAACGATGAAAATTCGTTGAGTTGTATCATCAATCTGGCTTTCTATTTTGCACGAGAGTATTACACGATAGTGCGGGAGTTGCCTGCAGGTAAAGGCTTTGCCGATGTGTGTATGATTCCTCACAGGATGCATCTAGACAAGCCTGCAGTAGTAATCGAACTGAAATGGAACAAGAGTGCATCTGGTGCACTTGCTCAAATCAAGGAGAAACACTATGGAAACGCCTTGAAAGATTATCAAGGGAACATTCTGCTAGTGGGCATCAACTATGATAAAGCCACCAAAAAACACGAGTGTCTCATCGAGAAAATTCAAAAGTAGCCGTTTCCACATCTAACTCGTTGTTTCTCTTTGGAGTCTTTCAATAAAATTTTTCGCCACTTTCAAGGAAAGCCATCCCCTCCACTGACAAGAAAAGCCGTCAACGCATGAGAGAAATCTCTCACGTTTGACGGTTTTCTTTTTTACCCTAAAAGTACTCTTGCTCTGCGCTGTACCTCTTTTTCGATCATCTTCAAGCGATTTGGCGGCAGATTATAACGTGTCGCTCTGCGGTCAAAATGGAAATCCAGCAGCTTATGGAGCATTGCACGGTGACGAGGTTTCATTGCACTCTTTGCAGCTGCAAAAAAATCATCGTATGCAAGCGGAAGCAGTGTGCGGGCATATTCATCAAATGCTTTCTGGTTGTCCCAAAGATCCGTTCCGCCCAGACTGAACAGCGAGTTTCCGTGGTCAAACAGCGGTGCAGGTGCCGCAATCGTGTTGGTTTTATTGTCTACCAGCACACCAAAGTTTCCATAGTGGCGGTCAGTGTTGCAGATGATCGCATCAAAGACCAGCATATCTTCCAGCGCATCCACAAAGTTCTGACCTAACGTCTGATAATACGCAAAAATTGCTTTTATTCCGCCTTTGGACACAAGCTGTCCGATGGGAATATAAGAATACTCTTTGCTGGTGAACAGCTCACACTTGGAACAGAGCGTCTTTTTCAGGTCTTTTGTCAGGGTGTAGCGAATCGCATTCACGCCCATCACCTGTGCAACTTGATAGGCATACATTTCCGAGTACGGTTCAAATCCCAGATTACTGAACCCTGACGTGCCACCTTTATAAAGATAGATTTTTCCGTTTTGTCTGCGCCAGCATTTTGGCAGCATCCCGTTGGTCGAGAACTCCGGGCAGGACGCAAGCGAAGTTCGTATGCTGCTGCCATATCCTGTAAAGGCGATTGCTGCCAGCACCTGACTGAATCGGTTATCGTAAAGATTTACTTTTTCAAAGGTGTCACCGGAGCCCTCTGCATCTACCCAAAAGCAATCATTGAGTGAAAGACCTTTATTGGCTGCAATAATTCCAAGCGGTCGATTCAAAGAAAGCCCCACCTTAGAGAGCAGAGCGTCTACATACGCTCGGTTCTTCGGAATTGTGCGATGCCGCAGCCAGCGTTCTACACCATCTTCTGATACAGTCAGGTTCAAAGGTAAAAAGGAACGATTTTCTTCGTAGACCTTTATAATATGGAGGTCAGTATCTGCACTGTCCATGTTTGCTTCAAAGGTAAGCAGTGGCAAATCAAAATGCCTGATGGTGTAGCGCACAGCGATTTCTCCTTTCATCCATGATCTTTTCCTTTATTGTACGGCATCAGAATCCGAATGAAAAGCACCGTCGTCATTCTGCACAAAATTCAAGGATAAAATTTTATACCCAAAAATCTGCAAAAATCGGGTTTCTGAGGTCATTTTGCCGTTCCTCTCCGAATTTTGCTACAGATCTGCTACAAACTTGCTACAAACGACTGAAAAGGGGGCCTCCTACACGTTTCATTATCAATATGCAAAAGTGAATCCGTTTCACTTTTGCATATCAAAAATCACGTAGGTACAAGAAAAAGCCGCTTACCTTTTCAGGTAAACGGCCTTACGTTTGGTGGAGCATTGTCCACGGCACTCGAACCCAACACCTCTTCACGGGAGATGGTTTTGGAATCGTCCGTGAAGTTGAAATTGAGCACGACCCGGTCGTCAAAGACGTAGACCGAGTTGACAAAGGTATCAATGATCTGCCGCTGGTGTTCCGTGCTGCCCACGTCACCCTTGCGGAATTTTTCAAGCCAGAACCGAATCCACTCACGGGTCAGGACGGGCTTTTTCAGCTCTTCTTCCAGAATGCTGGTGTTCAGGGCTTCTTTCCGGGCTTCCAGCTCGTCCAACCGCTGCTTGGTAGTCGGGGTCAGGATGCCCTGTTCAATGGCTTCCAGAAGGTTTGCGAGCCGTTTCTCCGTATCCCGGAGCTGCTCTTTCAGAACAGGCAGCCGGGTGTTCTCCTGCTGCTGGGCTTCCATGACCAAATCTATCAGCCGTTCGATGATTTCATCGCTGAAAATCACCTTAATGGCGGTATCCACCACGAACCGTTCCAGCGGCTCCTTGCGGATGGCTTTCAGGTCGCAGTGCGCCTTGCCGTGGCGTTTGGCGTTGCCGCACTTGTAGTAATAGTAGGTGTTTCCCATGTGGCTGGTGCCGCTTTCGCCACCCATCAGGGTGCCGCACTTGCCACAGAACAGCTTGGTGGTCAGCAGATAGCTCACATCCTCTTTTGCAGGCCGACCGTGGGCGATCCTGTTTTGCTCGAAACGCTGCTGCACCCGGTCGAACAAGTCCTGATCAACAATAGCCGGGATGCCGCCCGGCGTCACAATGTCCTTGTATCGGTATTCGCCGATGTAGCGGCGGTTGCGGAAGATCTGGAAGAAGCTGTTCTTCACGAACGGCTTCCCGGTGCGGGTACGCAGACCGCGCTCGTTCAGGGATGCTGCAATCTTCTCGGCCGGTTCGCCGTCGGCATACCGTCTGAAGATCTCCTGCACGATGGGAGCCGTCTCCGGGTCGATATGGTACAGCCTGTCCTCCTTGCCAATGGTGAAGCCCAGCGGCACTACACCACCGTTGTACTTGCACTGGAGGGCGTTTTCGCGCTCACCGCGCGCCACTTTCAGGGCGAGTTCGGCGGAATAGTATTCCGCCATGCCAATCAGCATACTCTCCACCATAATGCCTT
>OKUD01000494.1_pt1 | contig 12993 bp, 9 predicted proteins | sample 1606601 | NCBI WGS metagenome assembly OKUD01 (sample SAMEA3882517, study PRJEB24775) | human gut metagenome | biome: human-associated habitat; feature: intestine environment; material: feces | place: Netherlands | collected 2009/2010
CCGCCGATATATTGCATTACTGCATCAAAGGAATCGAGGTACCATACATTCGTGGACAGATAGGAGAGGATCTGGACGACGAAACCGGCTGGCGGTATGTGTCTAAAATCGTGTATGGTGCTTGGGGATGTCGGAAAGAAAAATAAGTTTAATCTTTTAAATATAACAAATCATGGGATTATTAACAGGAAAAACAGCTATCGTAACCGGTGCAGCTCGTGGTATCGGTAAAGCTATTGCAATGAAATTTGCTGCCGAAGGTGCAAATATTGCATTTACAGACTTGGTAATTGATGAAAACGGAAAGAATACAGAAGCTGAAATTGCTGCATTGGGAGTAAAGGTTAAAGGTTACGCTTCAAATGCTGCCAGCTTTGAAGATACTGCCAAAGTGGTGGAGGCTATCCATGCAGACTTCGGTCGCATTGATATTCTGGTAAACAACGCCGGTATCACCCGTGACGGTCTGATGATGCGCATGACCGAACAGCAATGGGATATGGTTATCAACGTGAACTTGAAATCGGCTTTCAACTTCATTCACGCTTGTACTCCGATTATGATGCGCCAGAAAGCCGGCAGCATTATCAATATGGCTTCTGTAGTAGGTGTTCACGGTAATGCAGGCCAGGCAAACTACTCTGCTTCTAAGGCCGGTATGATTGCATTGGCAAAGTCTATCGCACAAGAACTGGGTTCTCGCGGCATCCGTGCCAACGCTATTGCTCCGGGCTTCATTATGACGGCTATGACGGATGCGCTGTCCGAAGAAGTAAAAGCCGAATGGTGCAAGAAGATACCTTTGCGTCGTGGCGGTACTCCCGAAGACGTTGCCAATATTGCTACCTTCCTGGCTTCTGATATGTCTTCTTATGTATCAGGACAGGTAATTCAGGTAGACGGTGGTATGAACATGTAATATTTAGTAAATAATTTGTAGGTGAAGAATGAGGAACCTACATGCAGTCAATATTTGTCGCTGCATCGTATTCTTCATTCTTCATCTTTTTTATTTTATGGCATTATGACCGTAGTATACGAAGACAACCATATTATTATAGTAAATAAAACGGCTTCCGAAATTGTGCAGGGTGACAAGACTGGAGATATACCTTTGTCTGAAACTGTAAAACAATATCTGAAGGAAAAGTATTCCAAGCCTGGTAATGTGTTTTTAGGCGTAGCACATCGTCTGGACCGACCTGTAAGCGGACTGGTGGTTTTTGCTAAAACCAGTAAAGCTTTGGCTCGTCTGAACGATATGTTTCGCAACAGTGAAGTGAAGAAAACTTATTGGGCCATCGTGAAGCAGTGTCCTCCTGCTGAAGAAGGGGAGCTGGTACATTATTTGGTACGCAATGAAAAGCAAAATAAATCGTATGCTTACGATAAAGAAGTGAAGAACTCGAAGAAAGCTGTTCTTAACTACAGACTGATAGAGCATTCACAAAATTATTATTTGCTGGAAGTGGATTTAAAAACCGGACGGCATCATCAGATTCGTTGTCAGCTTGCAAAGATGGGATGTCCCATTAAAGGTGACCTGAAATATGGCTTTCCACGGTCGAATCCTGACGGAAGTATTTGCCTGCATGCGCGTAGGGTACGGTTTATTCATCCGGTATCGAAAGAACCGATTGATATAACAGCACCTGTTCCTTCCGGTAATTTATGGAATGGCTTCGAAATGAACAAATAAAAAGAGAAAACGAGGACGCTTCACAGCGTCCTCGTTTGTTAAAAACACATAGGCATCTTCATTTTCTTGTCAAAAGGTTGTATTTCAGGGGGAAATCAACCTTTCTCTCTTTTGTTTTTATGGGGTTGGGTTTATAGTTTAGTTTTTGCCTTTTTTTATGTTGTATAGAGTGTGTGTATCCAATTCTCTCGTAAGAGATATATTGCAATCATCGTGCCAGAAAAAAGGATTTTATTTAATTCTTTGATTTATAAATGTTTGGGAAAAACTGAGACTTCCTGTAGATTGGGGAAAATGTGGAATGTGTGGAAAAAACTGTGGAATAAATCCACAGTTTTGTGGAATTTTTTCTTCAATGAATAAATTTTCAGGAGAAATATTACCCGATATTATACAGTTTCATTTTATTGTATAATGTTTTACGGTCTATCCCCAGCAACAGTGCTGCTTTGGTTTTGTTATTTCCCGTTTGTTGCAAAGCATTCATTATCCGTTTCTTTTCTGCTTCTTCATCATGTAAAGCAAATGATGATGTAGCAGGACTTACGGGCTGTGCGAGAATCTCTTCTCCTAAATCGTGTATAGTAATAAATTCTCCTCGTGCCAGCAACGTAGCACGTTTGACAATATTTTTTAGTTGACGCAAGTTGCCTGGCCACGAATAGCGTTGAAGTGCTTCACTTGCAGCAGCGTCAAAACCGATCAACGTACGTTCCAGTTCTCGGTTTGCCTGGTCCAGAAAGAAATTAGCAAAGAGCAGAATATCTTCGGGACGCTCTTTCAGGTCGGGCATTCGTAAGGTAAATTCATTAATACGATGATATAAATCTTCGCGGAATGTACCTTTAGCTATAGCTTCCTTCAGGTTTTCGTTGGTGGCACTTACAAGTCGCACATCCACCTCTATTTCCTTGGTCGAACCTATTCTGCGAATACGGCGTTCCTGTAAAGCACGCAGCAGCTGAACCTGTACCTCGTAACTCAGGTTTCCTATTTCATCGAGAAATAAAGTACCTCCGTTGGCTTCTTCAAATGCACCTACTTTATCATTTAGCGCTCCGGTAAATGAACCTTTTATATGTCCGAAAAACTCAGATGCAGCCAAGTCCTTGGGTATCGATCCACAGTCTATTGCTATGAAAGGCTTTCCATTTCGTTTACTTAGTTCATGGATTCGGTGTGCTACATATTCTTTTCCCGTACCACTTGCTCCATTTATGAGAACAGACATTTGAGTAGGGGCAACCAGACGGACATAACTGAATAATTGGTGAGCTGCTTCACTTTCACCTTCCAGAAAACTTTGCGGAGTATTTTTTTCAATATGCGCTTCACTAGGCGTAGCAGGAACTTCAGATTTTTGGATAGCTTCTTTTATCTTTTTCAGCAATTCGTCAGGCTGAACTGGTTTCGCTATATAGTCGCTTGCTCCTTGTTTTATAGCCTGTACGGCAGTCTGTATTTCGGCATAACTCGTCATAATAATAAAAGGAGTAGTGCACGACTGGCTGCGAAGCCATGCCAGCAAATGTATTCCGTCTTGGTCAGGAAGCCGTAAGTCAGACAATATGAGGTCGTAAGAACGTGCTGAGAGTTGTTTCTTGGCACGTGAACTACTACCTGCCGTATCAACTTCGAAACCTTTTTTCCCCAACCACGTTTTCAGCATGGTAGCAAAAGTTAAATCATCTTCGATTATGAGAATAGACGGAGTCATATATTTCTTTTTATCCGGTATGTTACAAATAAAAAAAGCCTTGTTGTCCTAATGGATTTAGTTTGTGGTAATACGTGGAGAAACAGTGGCCTCTTTTACAGAAACACTTTGTTTTTTCGCAAATATTCTGCTCCTTTTTCGGAGTTTTACTTCATTCTTTAATTCATTTTTCTGGTATTCCAAGGCTGTAATCTGATACAAAGATAATATTTTTTCAGTATAGTACTCAGACCATATTTAAATTTTCCGGTAAACAGAGTACCTCAGATTGTTTTTTAAGTTTTCTTTTGGAAGTTTTTTTACTATTTTAGTTGTCCTTCCCGTCGTTTAAAACCTTCTTGGCTTCCTTAATTACGTCAGCTATGCAACTTAATGCCTCGTCTGCATGTTGTCTGGCTTCATCACTTAGATCTGTGTTTCCCCGATGAAACTCCAGCCATTGTAAGGCCGGTATAGCTTTTCTAGCTTCAATCATGGTGAAAGTAGGAAGCATTTTGTGGGCTACGTTACACAAATCTGCCATGTCCTTATTGCTTAGAGCCTGTTTCATACGTTCATAATTCTTCGTACTTTCTCCGATGAAAGTTTCCAGAATCTCATGTGCAGCGGCAGGGTCATCACCCGAAAAAGCTGTGAGGGGTGAAAAATTATATGTACATTCTGTATCAGACGGTTTACTGTCTGTTTGTACTGTATTTCCTTTCCAGTCTTCTTGCATGTGAGTTTTGAAAATTTTCAACAGCTCAGTCTGATTGAAAGGTTTATGCAGACATCCGGCAAAGCCCTGTGTGCAAAAATCAGTTTCATCCATATCGCTTCGGGCGGTGATGGCTATGACGGGAATGTTTTTAGCCTGTGGAACATCGAGGCTTCTCAGTTTCTGGAGTAGCTCAAAGCCGTTCATTGCAGGCATTTGTATATCAGTAAAAACAATATCAAATGTTTCTGAAGCTATCAGCTTGAAGAGTTCCTCCGGCTGTGTACAGCATTTTATGACAGGAGGAATGTTATGTTGGGCATGATTGAACAGGTCATAAATCATGACTTCTGTCAGATTGAGCTGGATACGGTCGTCATCTATTAACAGAATACGCCATTGCTTTTTGTCGTCCGACAGTGTTTCGACTTGAGTTATTGGTGCTTTCGTTACTTTAGGTAAGAATAGTACAACCTGAAATATACTTCCTTTTCCGGGAGCACTTTCTATGGTTATTTCGCCGTTAAGTAGTTCAACCAGTTTCTTTGTAATAGACAGACCAAGTCCGAATCCCTCTTGTCCCTGCGCACTTTGTAAACGAGTAAAAGCTTGGAATACACGTTGCTGCTCTTGAATACTCATACCGCAACCGGTATCTTCTACACGGAAAGTAAACCGGTTTTGCTCATAATCTACTTGAATTGTGATACTTCCTTGTGAAGTAAATTTCAGTGCATTCGATATCAGGTTTTCTGCAATCTGGCGTATGCGGAAAGGATCACCTTCAAGATTAAGCGTACGTGGTATGTTCTCTTCGAAGTTGAGGGTTAGTTGTTTCTTTTCTGCTCCGGGCAAGAAGCTGGTATAGATACTTTCGAACAGTTCATGTGGATTGAACGTTACGGGGTGAATATCCATTTTTCCTGCTTCCAGCCGGTGGTAGTCAAGAAGTGAAGTAATCAGGTCCAGCAGATGATTTGCCGAACTTTTCATATTATGTAAGTAAAACTGCTGACGACGGTCCTGTACCAGCCTGATTAACAAATCTATATATCCGATAATGGATCCGGCAGGAGCTTTGATGTCGTGCGTGATGGTAAGCATCAGTTTCTCTCGTGCCACAAGGAGATTTTCAGCATATAGTTTAGCTTTTTCCAGTTCTTTACGGTAATGGTTACTTCGTGTTATATCTCGCCAGATAATGGTAAAGAAAATAAGCACAAGCAATACAGCCAGAATAGCAATCGTTGCCATTGTCCATGCAGCCTGCTGGCGGATGTCTTGTTCGTGCGCTATACGGACTTCCATTGCCTTTTGTTCATCATCCTCTATATTATCCAGCAGCTGATTTACACGCTGGCTTACCCTTCCTCCTGCAATACGCAGCTGGTTGATGCGTGCGTCAAGCGTCCGCATACTTTCTTGTCTTGTCTGGAAAACCTTGTGCTGTATAGACGTCAGCATAGTAGCAATGGTATCAACCGGATTGTAAGCTTCGTCTATTGTATCTGTATATTCTTCCTGGATGATATTGTCCACTTGGGTTGAGTCGGGCTTACCGGGAGAAAATACATCGGCAAGTCTGCGGAAAAACTTTTTGGGTTTATGATGAATAGTATATGAGTTACGGTGTGTAACCACGCGTCGGCGTACATGCGTGCTGCTCAATATGGAGTCTTGCTGCATAATCAGACTATCCAGCTGCTGCCGGTACAATTCGTCTGTGGGGCTTTGCTTCATGGCTTCGAGCACCAGTACCATGTTTTGCTCTTTATTCCGCAGCAATGAACGTACTGTATCCAGACGCATCTGTTGCAATGTATCAGTCAGAAGTTGTTGAAGAGAGTCTATAAGGGCGCTGGCTTCTTTCATCGCCCTTTTGTATTTAGGATATTCATTAAGTCGTCCGATACGTAATGTCTGTCCGATAATTTCTGCTTCGTATAGTTGGGTTACAATCTGGTGCGTTGTTTTCCTCCGGTTACTGATCGTTTCTTCCAGTCCCGTAGGCGTAGTGAGCAATGTCATTTGTTGGTGAATGTATCCGATAGCTCCGAAAAGCAAGCAAATGAGTAAAATATATCCGAAGGCAATTTTCGTTGAAGTAGAAAACATAGTCAGACTCCTTTTCCCGTTTTATATCTGAATCTGAGATAATACATAATTCCGGCACTGGTCAAACCGAACGGGAAAGCCATCCATATACCGGTGATTCCCCAGTCGAAAACAAAGCCGAACAAGTATCCCAAAGGAAGTGATATAATGAAATAAGCAATAAATGAGAACAACATCATCAGGCGTACATCGGCAATGCCTCTCAAGGAATTGGCAAAATTGATTTGCAGTCCGTCGCCAAACTGGTAAAGAAGGAACGGAATAATAACCTGAGCTACCATGGCAGCAACAGTTGCGTCATCCGTAAACCATCCGCCCAAGTGGTTACGCAGCAGGTAAATAGGTATGGATGTACAGACTATCATAATCAGAATGATGTGAAAACCAATGTTTGCTGTACGTCTTACATTGACTATATCCCTCTGTCCTAGAAAGTTACTGATGCGTACAGATACAGCAGCTCCCATGCCATAATACATCATGAAGCATATTTGTGAAACAGCAATCATAATCTGATAGCTGGCAAGCTCTGCACTTCCCAGCCAACCAACCATGATCGCACTCAGGCTGAAGGAAGCTGTTTCCATTCCCATTTGTGCTGCAATGGGCCATCCTAGTCTGTTCAGCAAGCTGAAATCTGTTCTGTTGATTTTTCCCAGTCGGAAACCTTCTCTGAAACTCTGGTAACGACGGGTACCGAAAAACAGAACCAGATAAGCTATGACCATAAGAATACGTGATACCATTGTAGATATACCTGCACCTAGAAGGCCTAGTTCGGGCATACCAAGCTTACCGTAAATAAGGATATAGTTGCCGATAATATTCAGAATGTTACCACTTAATAATATCCACATGGATACTTTGGTATCGGTAATTCCATCGGAGAACTGTTTGAATCCGTTGAACCATAATACGAATGGCAGAGAAACCAGCAATACCATAAAGTAAGGACGCATATGCGGTATCAGCTCATCAGGCTGCCCCATACGGTCAAGGTTCAGATAAAGTATAGTCATTACCAGGCATACGATCGCTGCCAGTACAGTATTGGCTGCAAGGCTGTTTTTAAGCGTTCTTCCTACCTCGCTTACTTTGTGTTGTCCGAACAGACTGCCCACAACGGGCGTCAGTCCATAGGCAAATCCTGTACTGAAGATAATGGCAAGATTGAACATGTTATTGACGAAGCTGGCAGCAGCCAGTTCTGTCGTACTGTGATGTCCGATCATCAGCGTATCAGCAAATCCCAATACGATAACTCCTATCTGCCCGATGACAATAGGAAGGCCTAACGATAATAATGCGCGGTAATGTGACTGACTCATTTGATAGCTTTATAATATAGAATGTTACAATTCTCGGGTACAAAAGTACGGCATGCCGTATCTTGTATCTGTTCGACCGTTACCGAACGGTATTTTCCTACTTCCAGATTTATATCTTCCGCGTGTCCAAGCAATTCAAAGAATGCAAGGTTGGTTGCTACATTCAGGTAATTGATGTTGTTGAAAATCTGTTCACTTTCGTAGCGGTTTTTTACCTTCTCCAGTTCTTCTTCGGCTACCGGAATCGTTTTCAGTTTGTCGAGCTCCTGCCATACAGCTTCTTCTGCCTGCTCCAGGGTGATGCCCGAAGCTGGTTTTCCTGTAATATGCAGCAAACCCTCGTCGAGGCTTCCAGAAATATAGGCGTCGATGGAGGTAAAGAGTTTTTTCTCTTGTACCAATGTCTGTATGAATCGCGATGAACGTCCGTTTGAAAGCAAGTCGGTTATGATGTCGAATACGTGATATTCGGCATGGAACCGGTTACACATATGAAAGGCCATATATAAAGCATCTACCGGAACTTTTCGTTCTACGCTGCGTCGGCGTATCGCTGTCTGAGGCTTTTCTGCCGGCAGTTCACGTTTGGGTATATTGCGTGAAGGTATCGGACCGAACCATTTCTCAGCCAGACGGACAGTTTCTTCAAATGAAATATGACCTGTAACTGCCAGAATCGCATTGTTAGGAGCATAGAAACGATAGAAAAAGTTCTTAACTTCATCTAGTGTAGCATTGGCTATGTGGCTGATTTCCTTACCGATGGTCGGCCAGCGGTATGGATGATCCTGGTAAGCCATTTCGCGCAGCAAATGTGATGCGTCGCCATAAGGCTGGTTCAGGTTCCGTTGCTTGAACTCTTCAATTACTACCTGTCGTTGTACTTCCAGGCTTTGCGGGCTGAAGTCGAGGCTCAGCATACGGTCGCTTTCCAGCCAGAATCCTGTTTCTACGTTCTGATAGGGAAGGGTAATGTAATAATTAGTAATGTCATTGTTGGTCCATGCATTGTTTTCCCCACCGGCATTTTGTACCGGTGCATCGTAATCGGGAATATTCACTGAACCGCCGAACATCAGATGCTCAAACAGGTGAGCAAAACCGGTATGCTCCGGATCTTCGTCGCGTGCTCCTACATCGTACAGCAAATTGAGGGCAACCATTTGGGTTGAGTTGTCCTCATTGTGTACGATACGCAGCCCGTTGGGCAATGTATGATGGTTTACTTGTATCATTCTTTATCCGATTTCTCTATTACAGAAGCTTTTAGTATACGTACATCCTTTTCCGGACGATCCGTACGGTTGGTTTTTACAGCTTCGATACGTGCTACAACATCCATTCCGCCTACTACCTCTCCAAATATGGTATAGCTGCCGTCAAGATGTGGAGCTCCGCCTACTGTAGTATATGCCTGAATCTGTTCACGGGTAAATTTCAGAGCAGGTTCTTTCTTAACCTCAGCACGTGCTTGTGCTTCCAGTGTATCTTGCAGTGCCATCAGGCCTTCCATATCGTTTGCTTTACGCATCTTATAGATTTCTTTCATGTGCTTGCGTGCCAAAGCCTGAAATACGGTGTCTAGTCTGGCTTCGTTCAGCTGGTTCTCCATATTGATCATCTGTGCTTCAGAGAATTTTCTTCCGGTTACAATATAAAACTGGCAGCCTGATGATTCTCTGTTGGGATTGACTTCATCACCCTGACGTGCAGCAGCAAGTACACCTCTTTTGTGGAAAAATTTCGGATTGATTTCTGCAGGAATAGTATAGCCTACATCACCGGTTCCTAAAGTTGTTGTGGTGTCGGTAGCAGTCTTGCTTTGCGGATCGCCTGCCTGAATCATAAAGTTTTTGATAACGCGGTGGAAAAGTGTACTGTCGTATACCCCTTCTTTCACCAGTTTTATAAAATTGTCACGGTGCTTAGGCGTTTCGTCATACAACTTTACAATAATATTTCCCATCGTGGTTTCCAGACATACAAGTGTTTCGTTTCCAGTCATCATAGATTTTTCTTTTTTTTGACTTCCGGTGCATGCGGCCATGCAGCAGAGAATCAGGGTGAATAAAATGATTGTTTTCTTCATAAGAGGTGTGTTTTGTCTGCAAATGTACAAAAAAGCCGTATCATTTCAGGTATTTCGGATATATTAAGACGTTTATTGGTTTTGTATTTGTCCGAGAGGAAATCTTCTCTTTTTAAGTTGAAACTCTTTTTTTAATTTACTATGCAGTTTGAATGTTTCGAATCCATAGTTCTTGACTTTTTCTGTCAGCAATATGTTTGCAAGTTCGTAAGCCTCTCCATTTTTCCCCATTTTTTTATAAAGAAAAGCTAGCCTACCTCTGGCTTTTTGTTCAGATGGAACCATGTCTGCTGCCAACCGATACGCTTTTTCCGCTTCTTCCAGTAAAGATTTTTTTTGCAGCAAATCTCCCTTTTGAATAAACAGAGCCGGTGTCGGATGATTTTTTTCCAGAATGGAAATTGATTTTGAGAGTTCTTCCCAGTTTCCTGCTTTTTCCATTATTTTGCAGTAATAGGTAAGAAAAATATTGTCTTCCTTCAGTTTCGGGAATAATTGTTTCAATTTCGCGGGAAATTCATTGTAACCATTGTTTTTCATGCCAGCATATAGCTCATGGTAAGCGGCATATTTCCGGTAAATCAAAAAAGTCAGGGAAATAATGGCTACAGCAATAAAAATATTTACATATTTTAAAGGCAGGTTAAAACTCCGGAAATGCCGTATTCCCCGGCTTAATAGTGCCAATGCCACGACACCTATTGCCATAACAGGATATATCATATAGGGATAACTGAAAAGCCCTTGCAGTACGATGAGGAATAATACACTTTTCGATATATACATACTCAGTGTTTTCTTTCCTGATATTCCGAACAATGTGATAATGAAAGCCATATACAGCACCAACCCTGTTATTCCGTGTTCTACTCCTATTCTCAAAAAATCGTTGAAAGCCATATGTGTGTTTCCTGCTATATACTTTTCTTTTTCCGTGGCATTTTCTGTGAGTAGGTATTTAGCCTGATAGTACAAATAATTAGCTTCGAATCCGCCTTTCCCGAATCCTGTTGCAGGCTTGTCTTTAATCATTCCGTAACCGACTTTCCATATCAACAGACGTCCGTCGGCAGATATTGGTTTGAGTGTATAGAATGCTATGAGCAATCCCGAAGAAAAAATAGTTGCTACCGTTACCACCAACACTTTTTTTCGTATGGAATATTTTCCCCATATCTGTCTTGTCGCATAGGGAAGTATGACAGACATGATAAGGGCAAACCAAGCCGTGCGCGATTCTGTGTAAATCAAAATCGGTATGGCGGATAAAAGGCAGACCGATTCCATTATAAATAATCCTTTGGTATATTTGCGGTGCAGAATATGGAACATTATGACATGTATAACGATACACATTAAGGCAGACAGCGTAAGCCCCAAATATGTAGGATGGTAGAAAGGGCCTGTTACCTTGAAATAGGGATTAGGCGAAGGCAGAAACCTGCAAAGTTGTAAATACCCCCATACTGAAAGAAAAGACAAGCTGCAAAGACATGCCCAATATAGAATATTGAGCCGGAGGACCGGAGTACATTTCACCGCACAATAAAACATAATGAGGCAAGCATATCCGATGTTGTAAATACTATCCCAAGCGCTGCTATTCATCCAATAGCAACATAAAAAAATAAAAATGGCTATATCCAAGCAGGAAAGCCGGATATTCTGCTTACTTCGGAAAAATAGAAATACAGCGCAGGTTACAAGTGCGCCAACGGCAGTGCTGAATATGGATGACATATATCGGGCATTGAAAATATCATCGGGTAGTCCGCTTATTGACATAAGCCACACACTCCCGATGCTTACAGCCGATAGATATGACAACAATTTATTCACAGTAGGGGAGTTTATCTGTATGCAAAAAATATTGTTTTCCGTCAATGTAGAAAAACGGGAGTTCTTCTTTTCCTTCGGTAAGATTCCTTAGCCAATAAAGGGTAGCTTTCGGTACACGCTTAAAATCAAGATAATTATGCTCTGCATATAGTATCTTAAACTCTTTCCATCCGTTGTCGTAGTACATTAGCAAATAGCTGTTTCCGGGCACAATCATGTTGTTTGCGTTGCGCGGTACAAGACGGATGCGGTCAATTTGAACCGGATGCCTGAACTCCATGCCGACAGATGACGAACCGGCATAAGTAGACATATTGTTGTCGAATGCATATTCCGGATGACTGCCTGTCTTGAGAGGTCGCCCTTCTACCCGGTGCATTTTTTCTGTATCGGAAACAGTGTCTTTGTGGAAGACAGGTAAAGGAGTAGGAGACCTGAAAGCATTTCCCTTAGGTGAGGAGGTCAAAAATTCCATATGAGAAATATTTACCGATGCTCCGGTTGGCGCGGAAAGGCGATAGAAGCGGTAACATTTTTCATTCTTAAATTTGTATTCCTGCAAATAAGGCTGTGGTGTTTCTTTAATAGTCAATAGTGTGTCGAAGCTCCTGCGTTCATCGTCACTGCCTACTAAAACCGCTCCTTTCAGTTGTTCGCGGAATGCTCTCATGCGGCGTTTGTCCGGATACTTCCTTAGCAAGTGCAAATCTGTATGTTGTGTAGTGTCGCATTCTAACGTGATATAACGCAACTCTTTGATTGCTTTACGTGTATCAGAGTCTATTATGTTCCCGTTCTCAATGGATATATCTTTGGGCGAGTGCGGGGGAGTATTGGCGGTAAGTGGCAGAGGAATGTCTTCTAATGTTGTACCGGCATAAATAATGAACGGTCTGGCTATGTCGAGCATGGTTTCCTCATCAAACAATACCGGAAAGAACAACGTATTCAGAGGTACCTGTTCATAAACTATCTCGTTTCTTTTGCGGTCGATTTTTCCCCATCCCACGATTGCCGGTTCACTGCCTGCCCACATGCACAGGTAGGCAAGGTTATTATACGTTTTTCCGTTTAGAGGCAGGCGTAAAGTTACAGTCTGGTGGTATCTGAAAGTCTGGTCGCTCAGCAAAGGCGTGTCAAACAGTCCGGGGATATACTCATCCTCGCCGGCAATGAAATAAGGAGTGTCTTTCTGCGCTCCATAGGTACGGCGATACACTTTTCCGGCATAACGTATGTCGCTCTCCCAATCCTCTCTCAGATTATTGTCCGGAGCGGTAAACGGTTGCAGTATGCCGGAAGTGTCCGGAGATACACACCAAAAGTGTCGGTTCCCTCTGTCTTGCCATAATGGAGTAAACTCGTATACTGTGGGTATTCCGTTTGCCCTCAATATATTGCAACTCCGGTTGGTCATGTTGTGGCAATCCATTTTAAATTTGGGGACATACAAATCATATATCCCCAAATGCCCTTTCGGTTTGGTGTATTTATTTATCCAGCGGCTTT
>OKUD01000495.1_pt1 | contig 12992 bp, 8 predicted proteins | sample 1606601 | NCBI WGS metagenome assembly OKUD01 (sample SAMEA3882517, study PRJEB24775) | human gut metagenome | biome: human-associated habitat; feature: intestine environment; material: feces | place: Netherlands | collected 2009/2010
GTTCAGGTCGGGTGTTTCCCCTGTCGGTGCGCCGACAGGATAGCACCAATGCAGGTTTTGGGCAAGGGCTGAAAGCGGCTGTGTTTTTAACAGCGAGACCAGCAGCAGCTCCAGCGGAAAATCCGTATAGGCCGTCACATAGTCGCAGAGCTCCCGCGCGGCGAGGCCGTCCGTGCGGCGCAGTTCATCCGCATAGGGCGTGAACAGGCTGCGCCGTTTGAAAAACGGGCAGCCGCGGTTCGCCAGCAGCTCCCGCGGGCAGGCCATAATGGGGTTTACAAAAACCGGTTTCAGATCGTCCGTCTGCACGTAGGTATCCCAGGCATAGCCCCTGGCGGCAAAATACGGCGTGAACCGCGTTTCGTGGCGGATGATAGACTGCTCGTAGCTGGTTGGCAGTGCCATTTCCTGCCAGTAGTTCCAGAAATCATCACTGTTGAACAGCCGCGGGCGCACCGCAATAAAATGGGATTGCAGATGCTCGGGCACTGCGCCGCCAAAGCGGCGGCTCTGCATGGCATAGTGGCGGGTCAGCCCCCAGAAGTCCAGCTCCGGGCGGGTGTCCATCGCGGTGAACATCGCCGCCAGTGAGCAGACCGGCCCGGCCAGCGTGTAGTTCATCAGGACGATCTCCTCATACTCGGCCAGCTTCTCCCGGCCCAGAGTCAGCAGAGCCTCCCTGTATGCGCCGACGTCGAAACCGACGTTTTCCCGTTCGATGCGGCCCGCACCGGACTGGCGCACCCAGACGCGGTCCGCCGGGGCAAGCGTGCCGTTGGTGACGAATACGACCCTGCCGTATTTCTGCACAGCCTGTACGGCAATGCGGCAGGCCGTATCGGTGCAGCCTGCCGGGTCATAGTGAAAGTAGATGACCAGTCGTTTCATGCGTTGTCAGTCCTCATAGGGGCCTTCGTGGGGGCCAAAGATAGCGCGCTTGGTGTTGATGATGACCTTGTAGGAGCCTGCGGGCAGCTTGTCCCGCAGCCAGTTGCGCGCGTGACGGCGGCGGCTGTCGGAGTACGGGCCGTAGTGGCTGAATAGGTGGTGCTTTTTGTAGGCAAAGCCGGTGGCCGAGCTGACCGCACCATAGAAGGTCGTGCAGTCAAACACGCGGGCCAGCGGGCGGATCACGCCGCCCGCGTAGGCCTGCATCGTATCGTTGTGGGTCACGGCGTAGTTCTTGCTCATGACCACTGCCGGGTAATAGCCCGCACTCTGGGCCACAAACGGATAGATGCGCTCAATTGCATGGCTGATCGTGCCGTCCTGGGGCAGCGGCTCGGGCGGGAAGTCCGAGTGCTGCCAGCCGTGGTCAAACAGCGGTGCCAGTGCCTTGGGGCGGAACCAGAACACACTGCCGTAGGGCGCAATGGGCGATTTTTCACCGGAAACAGGCGCATCGATGCCAAGGTCTTTCATCAGCTTTTTCGTGTTCTCAAAGTTCGGGCCCCAGCCGCCGGAGCACATATTCATGAAGTAAAGTCCGTGCGTCGGGTACGGCGGGCAGAGAATGCCGAGGTATGGGTCCTTCTCAAACTCGCACAGCACATTCAGCACATGGGCAGCGTTTTTGCAGACATTCTCATTGCAGACATAGCCAAAGCTCGCGCCAACGCTGCCGGGGCGGGTCTGGATGGCTTTTTTGTCGTGCATGAAGCAGGCGTAGTCATAGTTCCGCAGCTGCGGGGCCAGGTCACAGAGGAAGGCGCCGACGTCGCGGCCCTGGTTCTCCACCACGGTCACGGTGACGCTGCGGACGTTCAGGTCCGCAAAGGCGGCCTCGATCTGCGGCTTCTTATCAGCACTGCTCGTCGAGATGAAAATATCCGTCTCTGGCGGGAACTTTGCCGCAAACGCCTTGCTGGAATCCAGCATATCCATGAAATACAGGTGCATGGCCAGCGCAATGCGGCGGTTTTGGCGGATGCTCTGTGCCGTTGCCTCGTCCAACACCGTCGGCTCGATGATGCGGGTCAGTGCGAGATTGCGGGTAAAATCGTGCGGGTGCATCGTGCGGATCATGTTCTTCCAGATGAGGTCCATCGGATAGTCCGTCTCGTCCCGCAGATAGTCGTACAGCTCCTGCACCGGCTCACCTGCCGTGTCGTTGAGATAGGCCTCCAGCTCGTGCATAAAGCTGCGGCGCTTGAACAGCGGGCATTTTTTCTCCCGCAATAAAAGCGTCGGGCAGACGAGCAGCGGATAGTCTGTGAAGTCCTTCAGGTCGTCGGTTTTCACATAGACATCCCACTTGAAGCCCTTATCCTCAAACTGCTTGGTGAACACAGCCTCGTATCGCTGCACCGAGTCGGTGTAGCTCTCGATCATCGGCATGTTGTCCCAGTAGGCCTGCAGCTCCGGGTTCTGCACAAAGCGCCGACGGTAAACGATGAAGTGAGACTGGATGTGTACGGGCAGATAGTTATACAGGTGCTTGCCCTTGAAGGGGTTCGACTTGGCACCGTGGTGGATGGACAGGCCCCAGAAATCGAGGTCCTGATTCTCCCACATGGCGTCGAACATCTCTTTCAGCGGGCGCACAGGACCCATCAGGGTGGAGTTCGTCATGACGATCTCGTCAAATTCCGAGAGCTTCGCCCAGCCGTAGGAATCCAGCGCGGTCTTGTACGCCCAGACGTCAAGACCCTTGTTCTCGCGCACGATGATGTTGTCGGTAAACTGCGAAAAGGCCGCGCGGCCCTGCTCGCTCAATTTGCCGTTGCAGACAACGACCAGCTCGGTCAGGTTCTTATTCAGGTCGGCAAGGTAGTAGGTGATAAAATCATCCACGTCGCCGTTTTTTTCGTAGAAGAAAAAGATGCCCAATCGTTTCATTGCGTTTTTCCTTTTTGTATGTTATGCACGCTTGCAGGTATCGTTTGCCAGAATGCGGTTGATTTTTGTCGGGTCGCCCCAGGTGCCCGGGCTGTCATACGGACGGTCCGGGAACGCGCCGTAGTCGAGCTTGATCTTGTAGTTCTTGTCGCGCAGGAACTGCTCCACGCGGTCCGCCAGACTCATCGGCTTGCCGGTGCAGACATTGATGATGCCGTTGATCTCCTCCTGCACACTGGCGGCCACGATCATGTTGGCCAGCTCGTCCACGTCGATGAAGTCATAGAGGTTGCTGCCGCTCGTGAACGGGAAATTCTTTTTGCCGTCCTGCTCGGCCTGGGTGATCTTGGCAAAGATCGAGCTGCCGTGCACCTCGTCACCGGTGATATAGTATGCGCGCAGCCAGTGCAGCTTGCAGGGGGAATCCGCCAGCGTCAGCATCATGCTCTGGCGCAGGGCGTTCTTGGCAATGCCGTACTGGCTCTGCGGCTTGCAGGGCGTGCCCTCATTGATAGCACCCTCCCAGTAGCCGACCTCATGCATCGTGCCCATGACGCTCAGGTCCTTCAGGCCGCCGTCGATCAGCGTGTTCAAAAACGTCACATGGCTGGACAGATCCTTCATGTGGGCGGCGGAATTATGGCGGAAGCCGTCGCGCCAAGCCAGATGGATGCAGACGTCCGGGCTGCCCAGCTTGCGGTACAGGTCGGCGTCACCGCCGAACAGCGGCACATCGCAGAACTCGGCGCGCTCATCGACGCCCTTGAAGTTAAAATCCGCCGCAATGACGCGGTAGCCGCGGTCCAGCGCATTTTTTACGACATGGCGGCCAATGTAGCCCGCTGCACCGGTAACAAGAATCGTTTTCATAACTGTTCCTCTCTGACCGGCAGCAGATCGTAGAGCTTCTGCAGCCGCATCTGGTATAAAAGCAGTGCCATTGTTTGTTTTTTATTGTGCCCTGCGTCGTGCAGGGTGTCCAGCAGACTGCCCGGGTACGGGGCCAGGGCCTCCCGCAGCGTGCGCCAGGCCTTGCGGCGCAGCACGCCCGGGGCGTGTGCGTCGCGCAGCTGGTGCATCAAAAAGGTGACGGCCTGTGCGCGGCGGTCCTTCCAGACGGCCTGCAGCTCCTCCGGGCCGCACCAGCGCTGGGCGGCGTGGAATTCAGCCTCCATCCATGGCTCCAGCGCCCGGATGCGGCCCAAAAGTGCCTGCGCCGTGTGCGCGCAGGAGGTGCTCTGCGCACTCTCAAAATGGCGGTAGACGACCTGCGGGATGTAGACTGCCTTGCCGACGCGCCGATAGGCTGCGGCGTTAAAGACAAAGTCCTCCAGCCCGTAGCTGCACCGCTCATTGAAGCGCAGCCCCAGCAGCGCCGTGCGGCGGTAGAGGGCGTTCCATACAAACTGCGGGCCGCTGTTCTCCAAAAAAGCACCGTAGCTGCCGCCGCGGCCCAGCGCTATCGTGCAGGGGCTTCCGGCAGGGTGCGGCTGCTCGGCAAAGGTACCGTCCGGGCGCTGGCGCAGCAGCTCATAGCCGCCGCGCACAAGGTCGGCGCGGGTGTCCTCTGCCGTCTGCAAAAGCAGGCGCAGCGCTCCCTGCCAGAACAGGTCGTCATCGTCACAGAAGGTGATGTACTCCCCGCTCGCGGCCTCCATGCCGCGGTTGCGGGCCGCACAGATGCCGGCATTCTTCTGGGTGATGACATGGATGCAGGGGTACTCGCTCGCCAGCGCGTGACAGAGCCGGTCCGTGCCGTCCGTCGAGCCGTCGTTGACGATGATGATCTCGAGCTCCGGCACCTGCTGGGAAAGGATGGATTCCACGGCGGTGCGCAGGGTCGTCTCGGCATTGTACGCCGGGATGATCACGCTGATCTTGGCCATGGGGGTACCTCCTTTCGCATTTCGCATTATTTTTTCAGTTTCAGATATAATTTTCCGTAAGGCAGCGGCAGCGGTACGGCACGCTGCAAAAAGCCGATCTTCCAGCGTGCCTCTGCAAAGTCACGCCTTGCCTGCCGCGGGTGGGTCAGGTAGTGTGCTGTGTGCTGCGGCGCGGCCAGCGGATAGGTGCCGCCGTCCTCAACCGTCAGGTCACCGAGCAGATCCAGCTGTAAAGCTGTAGGGCTTTCCACCAGCCGCAAAAACGGGGCAATGGCCCGCTGCGGCGGGATGGGCTGGCCGTTCAGCACGCTGTCCCGCCAGGCGGCGGCAAAGCGGCGCACGCCGGATTGGATCTGTGCAATGCGCGGCTCGGCGGGCTGCCTGGCCGTGCGCACACGGACGATGCCCCCCTTCTTCGCGCAGTAGCCCAGCGTGGCCCCGACATCCTGTGAGAGCAGGCGTTCGAGCATCGGCTGACCCGCCCAATACAGGCGCGGCGCGGGCTTGCCGTCAAACAGGAATACTTCCGTTTGATCGGGCGCAAAGCGGGTGCGCAGCCGGTCATCCGCCGAGAGCTGCAGCCCGTGCAGCGGAAATTGCAGCAGTCGCTCTAACAGCAGCTGCGTTGTACCGCCGCTGCCGATGTCAACAAGGAAATCGCCGGGGCGGATACCCTGCGCAGACAGATAGGCTGTGACCGCGTCGGCGGTGTCCGGGCGGGGCAGTTGCTGCAAAAAGGCGTGCAGCGCTTCCCTGTCCGGTTGCTTCAAATCAAGCTGCCTGTCCGCCAGCTCCGGCGGGCAGGTCGTGCCGCAGTATTCGGCGATCTGCGCACCGGTCAAAGTCTGCCGCGGCAGGGCGGCCAGCACTGTGGCCCAGTCCCCCGCCGCCAGAAACGCCGGAGCCAGGCTGCGGCGGGAGACTTGTAAATAGCCGGTCTCCTCCTGCGGGTAGAGCGTGTGATAGACGTCCCGCATCAGGTACATATCGCGGGCGAGGAAATACAGCCGGGCCTCCGGGCGGGCGGCACGGCGCGCGTGCAGCCATTGGCAGAATGCCGCTGCCAGCGGTCCCAGCACGGAAAAGCCGAGAGCCTCACCGTCAGATCGCTGCTGCGGCAGACGGTTCTCCACAAAAGCCGCAGCGTTATCCGCAGGTGCAGGCGGCGTCGGCAGATGCCAGGCGGTGATGCCCGCCAGCGCGGCCCCGGCCACATCGGCGCGCCAGCTGTCACCGATGAAAAGCAGCTGCTTCGCCGTGAGGCCGGTTTCCTGCAAAAAGCGCTTGAACAGTCTGCCGCTGCGCTTCTGCACGCCGTAAGTGCAGGAGACAAAGCCGCCGTCAAAGCAGGGATAGCCGCAGCGGCGCAGCATCGCGTCGATCTGCGTCTGCGGCAGGTACATATCGGAGATATAGTAGAGCTTTTTCCCCTGCTCTTTAAGCGTTTGCACCGCATCCAGCACGGGCTTGTTCGCCGCACAGGCGGCCAGCTCTGCAGCACACTCCGCCGCTGCGTCATAGCGGGCAAGGCAGGGGCGGGCGTAGATTTCAGCCAGCGTTACTTCCCTGCTTTGGGCGGCGCGGGCCTCACGCTCGGCACGGATGCGGGCAGCGTAAAAATCGTCGCCCATCAGGCGGAAAAGTCCTGTCGGCACAGCAACGTCGCGTTTTATAAGCGTGTCAAACACGTCAAAGGCGACGGCGTCAAAGTGCGCAGCTTTATGGCAAATTTGTTTTGTCAGGTTCATGGCAGGTACGGTATCTGCGGGCGGAACCGCACCCCGGCGGCAAAGCCCTTCCAGATGATTTTTATGCGCTCGGCGCGGCAGCCCTGCCCGTCGCGCAGGACCTGTACGGTGTGCCAGCTGTCCTTGGCCAGCAGCCACAGCCAGCCGGACAATCCCTCCCGACTGTAGAGCACCACATCGTTGCGGTAAAAATAGCGGTAGCGTGCCCAGCGGGCGGGCACATCCCTGGCAATGTTCACGACGCCGGGGTTCTGCATGGCGTGCACGACCCGGCTGGCCGGGATGACATAGCAGGGCTTTGCGCGGGAAATGCGGCGGGTGTACTCCCAGTCGTCGGACCAGATGAAGAACTCGGCAATCGGCAGGCCGAACTGCCGCACGGCTTCGGTGCGCAGGAACAGCGAGACAAAACTCGCCATCACGGCGGGAACCTCCGCCGCATCGAAGCCGTCAATATCGCGGTACATCGTTTTGCGCTGCAGGTTCATAGGCTGGTCGGTGCCGTCCGGGGCGAGTGCCCTGCTGGACAGCCAGCCGCAGCCGTCGCCGTGGGCGGCATCGGCGGCCAGCAGTGCGGCCAGCGCGTCCGGCTCGGGCAGCGTGTCGTCGTCCATGATCCAGACGGCCTCACACCCCAGCTCCGCCGCGGCGCGGATGCCGTAGGCAAAGCCGCCCGCACCGCCGAGGTTTTCCCCCGGATTACGGCAGACCAGCCCCGGCATTGCCAGCGTCTTTATATAGTCCGCCGTGCCGTCAGTGGACGCATTGTCCACCAGCAGCACCGTAAAGCCCTGCACGGTCTGGGCACGCAGGGCGGCCAGGCATTGTTTGAGCAGCGGCAGACGGTTGTAGGTCACGACGATGGCCGTGACATTTCTTGCGTCAAGCATCTTTTTTCGGGAAGAATTTGCGCTTGAGGAAGGCTGTGCCCTTGCGCAGCCAGTTCTGGTGCTCCATGTAAACGATGCTCAGTTCCTCAAAGCTGATGTTGTTCGTGGTGAGCCAGGCGTCCAGCAGACGCTCGCTCACAAAGCCAAAGACCCGGCGGTCATTGACCGTGTAGCCCGTCATGTCCAGCTCCCGCTCAAGCTCAAACAGAATGTCGAACAGCCAGGTGCAGTAGTGCTGCAAAAGTTCCTTCTTCATGACGAACATGTTGAAGTGGTGGCCGTGGGTCTTGGACATATACAGGTCATACGCGGGCAGGTACTCAGGGCATTTGCGCGCAATGATGGCGCGGGTCGCCGTGAGATCCCGCTTGTGGTGGGCGTGGATATACTGGGTATAATTGGTTTCAATAAAATAGTGGCGCTCTTTAGGCAGCACAACATTGGTGGTGGCCAAAATAGCGTTGAGTTCCTCGTGGCCGATGACCCGACGCTTTTTGCGCTCAAAACGGTGCAGGCGGCTGGCAAAGTAACGGCGGTAATGCACGATGCCGATATAATCGGAATCGATGTTGTGCGCCGCCCAGTACAGGCCCGTCAGCTCGCAGAAATTTGCGTTGCGCTCCGAGATATTGTCGCCGGTATCATCGCCGATATAGCCGCAGGCCGGGTGGACGGCATGGCCCATCTGTACCGGAAGGTACATCGGGTCATCCGGCACCCAGTACGGTTTATGCGTTGCTACGATAATGGTGGTCTGCAATGTGTTCTACCCGCCTTACATACATTCCTATACTCTTTTTTCCTGGTAAGCTTGCTAAACCTATAGTATAGCGCTTTTTGGCAGGAATACAAGTTACAGAACGGTAAAAAGGTCATTCGCCCTCGTTTTCAAAGGTTTCCTGCTCCTCGGCCAGCTTTTCCCACTCGTCGTAGAGCTCCTGCTGGTGGAAGCGCGTGTCGTCAAGCTCGTCGCATTTGTCGCGCAGCAGCAGATGGTCGCGCAGGACCTCGGGGTCGTTGATCTCATTTTCCAGCTCGACAATATGCGCACCCAGCTCCTCGATCTCGCTCTCCACCTTTTTCAGGCGGGCGCGGACCTCGGCGCGGCGCTTGCGCTGCTCCTTGCCGTACGCCTGCTTTTTGGCAGTGTCCTCGGTCTTTTGCTGCTCCTGGGTCTTGCCCGCGTCACGGTTTTGCAGGGCGGCAAAGCTCGGGTAAAACGTCGCTTTGCCGTCCTCCAGGTACATGATCGGGCAGCCCAGCGTCTGCATCAGGTAGCGGTCATGGGTGACGAGCAGCAGTGTGCCGGTGTAGGCCGCCAGCGCCTGGGTCAGGCTCTCGCGCATGTAGATGTCCAGGTGGTTCGTCGGCTCGTCCAGAAGCAGGATGTCCGGGCGCCAGCTCACCGCCGGACAGCGACGCACAGTCCTTAAAGACCTCCTCGCCGCGGTAGCCGAAGCGTGCCAGATGACTGCGGACCTCGAGCTCGGTAAAGCGCGGGTACTGGTTCCAGATGGCGTCAATGACGCGGCCTGCGCGGCGGGCCTGCTGCTGGGTGAATACGCCCGGCTTGGCGCCGCTGCCCAGGCGGACCATACCGCCCGACGGACGGCGCTTGCCGTCCAGCACCTGCAAAAGCGTGGACTTACCCGCGCCGTTGGGACCTGCAATGACGAGCTTGTCCCCGCGGTGAACGACGTAGTCCAGGGCGTCGATGAGGGTGCGTTCACCGATATGGACGCTCAGATTCTTCATGATGACCAGCTCATCATAGGGCTCAATGTCGTACCACGCCTCGGTGGTCGGGGCCTCGACGATCTCGAGCTTTTCCAGCTGCTTGCGGCGGCTCTGGGCCATCTTCGTCGTGGAGGCGCGCACAAGATTACGGTCCACGTAGTCCTGCAATTTGGCAGCTTTTTCTACAGCGGCGTCATGCAGCTTCTGCTGGCGCTCGTCAGCGGCCTCGCGCTGGGGCAGATAGGCCGAGTAGTTGCCGCGGTAGGTCTTGATGCTCTTGCCGCGCAGCTCCCAAATGCGGGTGCAGACGGCGTCGAGGAAGTAGCGGTCATGGCTGACAACGAGCACCGCACCGCGGTAGGCTTTCAGATAATTTTCGAGCCACTCCATCGTTTCCAGGTCCAGATGGTTCGTCGGCTCGTCCAGGATCAGCAGGTCGGGGCGTTCCAGCAGCAGCCGTGCCAGACGCAGCCGGGTCTGCTCACCGCCCGAAAGCACGCCCGCCAGCTTTGTCCAGGTGTCGGCGGGAAAACCCATGCCGTTGAGCACCTTTTTGATCTGGGTGTCCATGTTATAAGCGTCCATCGCGTCGATGACAGCGGTGCAGTGGGCGATCTTTTCGGTCAGTTCCGCATTGTGCGGATCTGCGGCCAGCTGCTTTTGCAGCGCGTCCATCTCCTGCATGGCGTCAAGCGCCGGGGTAAAGACCAGCCGCATTGTGGCATAGATGTCCAGCGACGGGTCCAGCCGGGCGTTCTGCTCAAGGTAGCCGGTGGTCACACCGGTGCCGAACGCGGCATCTCCGGCGTCGGGCAGGCTCTCGCCGCAGAGGATCCGCAAAAGCGTCGTCTTGCCGGTGCCGTTGGCACCGATGATGCCGATACGATCCCCGCGCTCGACACCTGCATTTACATCACGCAGTACCTCGTGTTCGCCGAAGCTCTTGCCTAAGTTTTGAAGTTCCAACAACATAGCGGTACATCCTCAATTCCAAAATGATGCCGCCGCCTGACAAACGGGCAGCGGCAGTGCGCCCTTGCCTTACAGCAGGGCTTCGTTGCTGTGGCGGCGGTTGCGCACGCCAATATTTTCCAGCTCCTCCGGCTCCATCACGATGCGGTAGAGCTCCTCATAGGAGCTTACCGTATATTTGGGCGTGATGCCGGACTTGTTTTCAAGATTGCCGGGGTTGAACCAGCAGGTATCCACACCGGCGTTCAAGCCGCCCTTGATGTCGGCCAGCAGATCGTCGCCGACCATCAGCACACGGCTCTTGTTCGTGATGCCGAGGTCACGGAAGGCATGCTCAAACAGCTTGGCGCTGGGCTTGGCCGCGCCGACCTTCTCGGAAATATAAATGCCGTCCATGTACCTGTCGATGCCGGAGGCCGCAATGCGGGACTCCTGCACGGCAATGGCACCGTTCGAGACGAGGGCCAGCGTGGCGACCTCGCTCAGCTCCTCCAGCGCGGTCAGTGCGCCGGGCAGCAGGTCGGCATGAGTCGCCAGCAGCTCCTCATAGCGGTCATTCATGGCCTTGCCTTTGCCGTTGTCGGGCAGCTGCATGGTCTGCATGAAGCGGGAGAAGCGGATCTGGAACAGCTTTTGCTTGTTCAGCTGGCCTTTGGCCAGCGAGTCCCACAGCTCGCGGTTGACCTTGTGGTAGGTATCATAAGCGGCCTCGTCGTGGGGCAGCTCGTACTCGGCGAGCATATCGGTCAGGGCCTGGCGCTCTGCGGCGTCAAAGTCCAAAATCGTATTGTCAACGTCCAGCAGGACGCAGGTATAAATTGCCATCTTCGTAACCTCGTATGCTTATTGCGGTGTGGAATCGGCGTGGGTCGGCTCCGGCATCGGCGTGGGCACAGCGGTGGGTTCCGGCGTAGCCGCGGCGCTGACAGTCAGTACAAAGACGCTGTCCGCACCGTTGTTGACCGCGTGGATGTGGTAGGTGCCGGGCTCGTTGGCCGTGAAGGTCACCTGCGTGCCCGTTGTGCGCCAGGAGGTCTCCTCGCAGCCCCAGAGCGTGTCGCCGCTGCCGTTTTCCACGGTAGCCGTCAGCGTCGTACTCTGGCCTGCGGTCAGCGTGCCTGTGCCGCTGATGTTGATCGTGGTGGCCTCGGCCTCGACGGTGACGATCAGCTGTGCCGTCGAGAAGGTGCCGTTGATCTCAATGCCTGCCTTGATCGTGTAGGTCCCGGCGGCATCGGGCTTGAAGGTCAGGCTGCTGCCGTTCTTCTCCATTTCATCGTTGATGGACCACTGCACGTTCGCGGCGTCGTAGGCTTTGTTGCCCAGCTTGACCGCGGCATTGACAGTCAGGCTCTCGCCCTGCTTGATCGTCGTATCGCCCTTGTCCAGCGTCAGCTCGACGCGGGCGTCGTTGAACATGGCCTTGACGGAGATGTCCTTGGTAATATTGTCATAGCGGGTCGCGGTGGTGACGCCGTCGCTCCACTTGTAGAACACAAAGCCCTCCGCCGCTACTGCCGTGACGTTGACGCTTGTGCCGGAGTCGGCCTGAATTTCGACGCTGGACACGCCGGTCTGGCCGTTGCCGGTCAGCGTGCCCTTGGCGCTGTCCTCGACCTCATAGCTGGCCGTGAACTTCGTCGGCGTCGAGGTCGGCACCGGCGTGTTGCTGCCTGCGGAGGCCGACGCACGCTGCGGGATGTCCGACGTGTCGGGACGGCTGTCCATCGTATTGCAGGCGTGGCTCTTGGCGTACTCCAGCAGGGCGCGTGCGCCGGAGGTGCTGAAACCGTTGGATTCAAAGTAGGTGCCCTCGCCGTAGCCGCGGGTGTTTTTAAGGGCCTCGGCGGTGTTCAGGTACTTGAGGCCCAGATCACTGCTGGCCGCTGCAATGGCCTGGTTGAACTGGTCAATGCGGGTCTGGGTCTCGGCAGCGTTCGTGCTGTCCTCGGTAACGGGCGGGATGCCCACCGCGATGATGTCGCAGTAGGCGTAGGCCGAGCGGATGCTCTGCAGGAACTGCTTGTAGTCGGCAATGAAGGAGTCCACGCTGACCGAGCCGTCCACATCGTTCGCGCCCAGCATTACAAAGACGCGGCGTGCCTTCATCTTGGGGATGGCCTGCGGGATCGTGTAGCTGCTGGCGTCCGATGCAAAGTTTACACAGGAGGTGGACAGCGCCTTGGAAGTCTGCAATCCCTCCTGCCCGACAAACTGATTCAGCGTGATGCGGGTGTCCTTCTGCAGCGTCACGGCGTACTGGTCACCCGCAAAAACACTGGCCGTAATGTAGGCGTCATCCGCCGCGCTCTGCGGCAGGATGGAATCCAGCGTCGTATCCAGCGGGTAGGCGTCCGGGTCGTAGGAATCCTTCCCGCCTGCAAACAGGCCCAGCTTCGTCGGCAGCACCCATGCCGCCAGAATGCTCATCACAACGGCCAGCGCGCACAGCGCCAGCACCACACACGCTTTGCGCTGTGTCGGGCTCAGGCCTTTTTTCTCCTCATTACGTTCTCTGCTCATCGGGAACGGCAACCTCCTTAATTATCTAAAGCGGGCGTACCCATGGCCACAACCCACCTAGTATACATAGTATAGATTATATCATATTTGCCGGGCTTTGAACATGGTTTTCAAAAAATTGTCACGTATTACAATTTTATTACAAGCAAAAAGCCCGGGATTTGACCTCCCGGGCAAAATTGGGTTCGATTTCAGGAAAGCAGCATTCTGTCGTTGGCAAACTCGCCGTCGCTGACCTGCTCAAAGCGCTGCAGCAGGTCACTGACCTGCAGGTTCTTCTTTTCCTCGCCGCGCACATCGTAGATGACGTGACCCTCGTACATCATGATCAGGCGGTTGCCGTACTTGATGGCATCCTTCATGTTGTGGGTGATCATCATGGTGGTCAGGTGATTCTC
>OKUD01000501.1_pt1 | contig 12819 bp, 10 predicted proteins | sample 1606601 | NCBI WGS metagenome assembly OKUD01 (sample SAMEA3882517, study PRJEB24775) | human gut metagenome | biome: human-associated habitat; feature: intestine environment; material: feces | place: Netherlands | collected 2009/2010
CCCCTCAAGTTTTTACGTTGATCCAGGATCAAGGATCAACGTAAAAACGGATCAACGTAAAAACCTGAGGAATCTGTTGGTTAAGCATAAATTTTAGCTAGTCTGAACAAGCTGAGGGGGGGCATTGAATCAACATAAAAAACATCAAATGTATATGATGATCCCTCATAAATTACCGGTAAGAGGAATCATTCATATACCAATTGTCACACACAGTTCCTTAAAACTTATGCTGATATTTTTTATAAAAAATCAAGAAAAGTAGTAATCCTATAAACGCAAATGGAACTCCACATAATGCAGGGTAGCGATATCCTTCGCTGACAGCCAGTCCACCAGCATAAGCACCAACCGCATTACCTAAATTGAAGGCAATCTGTACGCATGCACCTCCTAACATCTCTCCTCCAGGAGCTACACGAATAATCAGTACTTGTTCCGGACTGGAAACGGCAAACAGGCCGGCAGTACACAACGTCATGAGTATAGCTGCACACCATGGATTAGGCGAAAAGAAAAACAGCAGTAACAAAACTACACCAATCATACCCTGAACTACTGTTCCAACCTTTCCGGGCGTATAACGATCTGACATACGTCCACCGACCAGATTACCTACTACCATACCAAAGCCCGCCAGTACCATAAGAGCCGTCATACTACTGGTCTGGAAACCGGATATCTCAGTAAGCATCGGATTGACATAACTGTACCAGCAGAACACGCCTCCGTTACCCAATGCGGTTGCTCCGAGAATCAGCCAGGGCGCAGGCGACTTGAGGAAACGGAACTGTCCCTTAAACCCGTTATCCTTCAAATTTTCTACCTGTGGAACCCAACGATATATATAATATAAGGTAATCAGCCCCCAGAATACCACAAGCAAGAAAGTAACACGCCACGAAATTGTATGACTCAAGGAAGTACCCAAAGGAACACCAAACAAATTGGCAACTGTCATGCCTGCTATCATGATAGACACAGCCTCCGATCCTTTTCCTTCATCTGCCAGCTTACCAGCTACAATGGATGCCACACCAAAATAAGCACCATGCGGAAGACCGGATATAAAACGACCAGCCATTAACACCCAATAATTGGGAGCAGCAGAAGCACAGAGATTTCCGATAATCATAAGCAGCACCAAGGCCAGCAATGTTTGCTTCAACGGTTGTTTGCGTGCCAGGATCAGCATCGGAGCACCACAGCAGACACCCAATGCATACGCAGAAATAAGATGACCAGCCACTGGAATACTAATACCCAAATCCTGGGCTACATAAGGTAAAATACCCATCATGGTAAACTCGGCAATACCCAGCCCAAGTGTACCAAAAGCCAAAGCTATCAGACTCTTTTTCATTTTTCTATCGCTATAAAATCATTACTTCAAACCTATATTTTTTTAAGGAGTGCAAAATTACAGTTTTATTTATTCTTTGTAAACGACCTGAATAAAAAATAGAAACAGCCAATATAATTCATAAATTATTCTCTGTATTTCCTTTCAAATGATTCTGCAACAAACACCATAAATAATTTCTTTGAAAGAACATTTTTCGCTAACTTTGTTATTGAAGCAATTTAATCACGAAATATTCTTTACTAATTCAAGAACGAAGTAGTACCGAAAAGAATATTCACGTAAAACCCATAAAAATCAAAAGAAACATCACACAACTAGCTTTAACCTATTTCTAAATTTAATAAGCACACAGTATGAACATGAAATATGCATTAAGTAGTATTCTACTATGTTTCAGTCTATTGTGTCTGCCAATACTCCTGACGGAGAGGAAGTAGAAGAAGTGATCAAAAGTTACGATTGGCAACTGGAAGGTAAGTGGGAATATGCATCGAATAATGGCAATGATTTCTCCCGAACACTTGTTTTCGAGAAAGACGGTAAAGGCTCATATGACGACGGTACGCTGGAATGGTACTGTTCCAACAATCATTTGTACATTGATTTCGACAACGGCAAATCCATCAAAGATTGTGACTATCTGTTTTATGGGGCAACTCTTCAGTTGAAGAATCCTCAACTATCATATATCCTCGATTGTCCTTTTATCGGTTCCTGGCTTGCAACCGATGCACACAACCATTTTACCGGCTCCACCTTCTATTATACTTTTGCCGCTGATGGCAATGCCGAATGTTTCACCTTCAATACTTCCGGCATTTGGGAAAGTCAAAAATACTCCTGGCTCAGGACTCAAGACGGTATCCAACTGCTATCTAATATGGCTACCAAAAACCTCATCTGTGAGGCGGATGCAGAAAAATTGACGATACAAGGCGACGGAGAATTCAGTCATGCCAGTCCGTTCTATGGCAAATGGAAGTCTGTCTATTCACAGGACGGCATCATCGACGAAAAAGATGAGAATTTCTCCACCATCGAACTTTACCAAAGAACCGATGATGATTACTTTGTCTACTATGAGAAAGATAACAAATACGCCAGTTTCCAAGGTCCGATGTCTATCTTGCTTCCCAACAGAGCTTTATTAATAAATCCAGCCGATGGCAGTAATCCTCTGTTCCTCTATTTTCGTTTTTATTATTCAAAAGATTCTGAAAAGGTTTATCTGGAACTAAGCAAAGACAACTCATTTACAGAATATACAAGATATGAATTTGTAACAACATTATGAGTATGAAGAAAGCAATATTACTACCTATGCTGTGCCTCATCGCCTTATGTGGATGTGAAAAGAGCACTGAATTATCCGAAATTACAGGAAATCCTGAAACAGAAACACCGGAAAACGGAAGCCTGACCTTTCAGTTGAATGCAGATAAGACAACCTGCAACTTACTGGATTTGACTACTTTCTCTATTTCGTTCAATCGTACCGTTTCCATGTGGGACATCTCCAATCAGTTTGATTCAATAGTGTGGATAGTAGAAGACAAGGATAAAAATCTTCACTCATTCCGTATCATGGAACAGCAGGAAAAAACTTTTTTATGGAGTCACTGCTTTTATTATCCCGGCGAGTATAAGACATACCTGTCAGGATATAAAGACAAAGAAGAAACTTTCAGAAGTGAAACAATCAATCTGCAAGTTGTTACAAAAGACTTTTTAGGCTGGAAATGGAACGAATTTCCTGATGAGCCAGACCAGAAGAGAACGGGTACTGTAAACCTGTTCAACAGCGACTTTGAATTGACATATTATAACCATCTGTCCGACAATGGCGTCCCTGGGTGGAACCTCTATATATTTAATTCTACCGGAGAAGACGAGCAGGTGTTCTACGAAAAATCATCCGATGTACTTTACCGCTACATAACAGGAATATACGGTGCTCCGTCCATCGACAAAAACTCTCCTGATCTGGCAGAAGCATATACTGCCGATTTTGATTATCATCATGACCATGCGACTCCTCTGGCTATCTGGGAAACCGGCCAGACACGCATCGTACTGCTTCGGATTGATGACAGTTGGCCTATAGCTTATATTTATGCCGAACCGCTTTCCAGAAGATGATTTGCCTGCAAACAACAAATGACAATAATCAAACGAAAAAGAAACGATGTCAAGACTTCATTCTAACATGAATAAACTTGACCTGAAGCTTAAAAGCCAAAGAAAATCTGATTAAAAGTCAGTTGTTCTACCAACCGAACAAAGAACGGTACACCTTTAAAGGCAAAAAAGTTCAAAATAGAGAAATTGGATAAACGTACTTATAACCTATAAGTTACAACACTCAAATCTCCTGCTTTAGTCTTCATTATTTATATGACTAAAAGCAGGAGATTTTTTACTTTTAAGTTTCAATCTATACGATTGTTACTTTTGCAATTTTAAACCGTCCCTTTCAGGCCCTGTAGTTATAAACCATAATTTCCCGGAGGATTATTTTATTCTGACTTATCCTTTCTTTGGGTGTTATAAGTCGCCTGCGTATTAAACGCAGAAACATCTTTTCTCAAAATGAGTCTTAATACACTTATAATATTACCCTCCTCATTATGATTAAGAAAAATAAAACCTTATTTTTCAACTAATGTAATGCCATCCAGACAGAAATAGTTCGGAGTATTCATACCATAATCACCAGTATCGGTAGATTCCATTTCGAAAGTCACATATGCAGCATTAGCCAGCGGAGTCCAGTCGAACCATTCCCAAGTATTCACAACAGAACTCTTTCCATCACGATAGTCTGCCAGATAGAAGGTGCTTCTTCCAACTTCTTCGCCAGAAGCTGCATGACCGATTGCAGTTACAGTAAAATAATCACCATCTTCGAAAGGACCTTTCACTACACTAACACCACCATCGTTTCCATCTTTTACTGCTAAATAAGCATAAGTAGTATTAGTTATATAAGCTCCCTTGAACTGATATGTACCAGCCTGCAAGTTAGTCAATTTAGTAGGATTCGACAAAGCTACAGTAAGATATACACTGCCATCCTTACCCTTTCCGGTTATCGCGCTGAGATTAGAATATCCCGGAGTAGTTACATCGGTAGTATTGGTATAGGTAAATCCGCCACCAAAGCCCCAATCACTAAAGTAGTTGTTACATTCTATCAGCGATTTACTATCGGTAAACGATGTAACTTTATACCATTCATTGTATTCCTCACCTTCAGTAGGGGCAAATGATGTATTAGGTTCCGTTAATTTGTCTTCGAAGCTAACTGCCACTTCCTGCTTTGCAGGTACTGTCGGTTCATCATCGTTACTACAACTCCACAATCCCACGCATAAACATGCGTACAAAACAAAAAATAACTTTTTCATCTGTCGTTAATTAATTAAATGATTAAAATATAGTTTACTGATTATTTCTCATAATGTAAATTCTCCACTCCGGTAATCTCTGTCGAAAGTTCTCCTATCTGAGTACAATACTGATTGACAGCCGTATATATCTTCACAAAATCAATCTGATCGAGAGCGACTTTATTACCTTGAGCATCTACAGCCCAATCTATTTTAAACTTCGACATCTCCGTACTGTTGGGATGATTATCGGCATATCCCCAGTCGTAAGCATAGCCTACCCACACTCCGTTTTCTTGAACCGCATTATCTTTCAGGCGTGTTCCACGGAAGATCAGGCAATCACTCTCTTCCCAAAGCGGATAATACGATGACTGCTGATGAAAAGTATTCCGATACACATACCCTTCATTTCCCTGATTATCTATCCAACGCACATCAGCATTTTCAGGTTCAGGACGATAATAAGTAATCTCATAATCACGTATTTCGGTATCTGTTCCATACTCACTGCCAGCCAGTTCGTACCATTCATCATCGGGCAGCCCGTTACCGTTTTCATCTTTCGAAACTAGTACAATACCCGGTTCTGCACTACCACCAGGGCGGTCCTGCCAAGCGTTCGGATTATAGTTGGCATTACCGTAAATTTTAAAATCGTATTCTCCCGGAATATTTGGCACGGGTTGAGAAAAGCCTAACACAATATAGCCCCCGTATGGCCCTAACGACAACAATGATTTTTTCCGAAGTCGTTCGGCAGCATAGTCCAGCACCTGTTGCTTGGTTGTAAAGCCCTCAGCATAAGCAGTTGTAACCGTATTCATATATTGTGTAGGGGCCGGAACATAATCGAACACTTTATCGGCATAAGCAGCCATTTCATCCGATTCATCGGGATTATCCGGAGTATCTACATCGGCAGCCTCATCACGGAACAGCACGGTATTCGGATTTAACCCGACTCCACTCAGGCGAAACATAAGTGTACCTTCGGGAGTAAAGCATAACAAATCACCATCTACCTGATAATTGTACGCTTCGGTTATATAAACATTGCTGCTATAAGGATTTACCTGAATGGAGAACGGGCGTTCTATATTTGTTCCATCGGTAATAAACTGACTCCGTAACACCGTACCTGAAGTAAGATCGAACACCTTGAATGCGGTTTGTCCGGTCGAATAATCGTAATTATAAAGGTAGGCGATATTATAATCGAAAGCAAAATCCATTACCGGTTCATCATAAACTTTTTCTACAACATCCGACTGTGAGTTTATTTTTACCAGTTTATAGTCACCCTGCTCTATCTGTTCTCCTTGTGTAGCTACCCATACACTATGATCGGGACCGGCAAGTATCTTTCCCGGATTAGGACCGACTTCAATTTTTTTCGTTTCTGCAAAAGTTGACAGGTCGACAACAGATACCGTACGGTCAACTCCCACTCCAGCCCAGTCTAATCCACCTGAATTGGACACATAAAGTTTTCCATCCTGCACACAAAGATCTTCCGGATTACGTCCGACTTCCGCAACTCCGTCCATCTCCAGAGAAGCAGTATCGATACGAGCTACGGTTCCGTCATACAAACAGACATAAGCTTTTCCCGAATCAAAAGTAATGGCACGAGGCTGACAGGAACTGCCATTATCGGTCAGCATCGGAATCTGCTTTACGGAAAGCCCGGACTGAAGGTCTATTACCTCTACTGTACTGGAAACATTTACCACAACATATAATTTACTACCGTAAATATCCATGTCGTTAGCGGTATCTCCCAATCCGCGATGATTCAGCGCACGGAAATAATCATACGAACAGCTATTCGTCAGGAAGGAATATCTTGCCAGTGTACTGTTGTTCAAATTAAACAACCCTTCATTCAAGATATACATTTCTGCCGTTCCATAGTCTTCGACTACCCCATTTGCTTCACCAGTTGTATAAGGCTTGTCTTCCAAATCATCGCAACCGGCAAACAGCAAAACCAACGAATATATAATAACTACCAGTTTCCTCATATTCATCAATATTTCATTCCGACTGTTATCCGGAAAGACCGTCCGGGCATCGGGAAGTTTTTCACTATTTCATAATTCTTATCTGCCAGATTCAGCATCTCAAGTGCCAGCGAAAGGTTTGTCTTTTTCCAGCGGAACCCCCGACGTACAGAAACGCTATGATCAGTATATCCGTCCAGCCTGTTCTTGGCTATATTCTGTCCCAACGCATAGCGTTTGCCGGAAAACAGCATGGAATACGACAAGTCTACCCACGGTGTTTCGAGTACTGCCTGTCCGGAACCTGACACACGCGGTGTATAGGCTATCTGATGCTTATACGTTTTTCCTTCGAGAGTAGAAGGATCTGAGTTCGTAACATCCAGCGCACGCTGATAAGTGTAATTACCCGATAGACTCAACACATATTTTTCTGCCGGCTGTACACTAACACTTGCTGTAAAGTCTATTCCTTTTATATCGACTTTACCCAGATTCACCATACTCCATATAAACAGGTTCTTGGTCGGTATCGCTACTATCTTGTCGGTTATCCGATTGGAATAAGCATCCACCGTTGCCGATATATAAGGAAACCAGTCAGAAATGCGTTTACTATATGTCAGTCCGACATTCAGCTGGCTGGCATTTTCCGGCTTCAGACGAATATTACCGGTCTGTCCGTAATACAAATCATTAAAACTCGGCAAGCGGAAAATATCTTTATAAAAGAAACGGATACGAAACTCCTCTGAAGCAAATGGCTTAAATGATACACTGGCATACGGAGAAAGTTTCCGGTGTCCCCCGGCACTGTTGCCTTTTGCTACATCTTCATAAATAACTGTAGACAAAACAGAAGCTGAGAGCGTCATCCAGTCGTTGACATATTTCCCAGTCAGCGCAGTAAGCCATGAGTAACGCACTGGCTTGGCAAAATCTTTCAAGTCGCAGTTCATACGGTTAACGATTCCGTCGGTTGAAAGAGAAAAAGAAAGACAGTCCAGCGCCCGGTACAACACTGCCGTAGAAAGATAGTATTCCTGCTGAAAATAACTGTTCTCACTTTGTCCGGTAGTTCCTTTATAGTCTGGGTCCAGATAATGCTGGTAGGTCCAGTTCCATTTGCCCGAAGCCTGAAACACCCATTTACGGCTGAACTCTTTTTTATACTGGCTCTGGATGAAAATATTTTTATCCCACAAATGTTGTGAGGAAAAATCGTAGTACAAAGTTGTTGCATTGGGAAGCCCGCGTGACGACTGATAATAATAAGCTTTCAGCTTCCATTGTTCCGTATCAGAAAAATTACCGAACAGACCTGCCTCGGCACGGAATGTCTGCACTTCCGTATTTTTGCGTTTTTCACGACTCGACTGATCACCTTCCTCGCCGTAATATAATGTATAAGGATAATGTCCATCGGATGACATCCATTCAGCATTGGCTGTCAATGCCCATTTTTCACCCAGTTTCTGTTCGTACAAAACTGAGGGATTCACCAGTCCCCATGAACCCGATTTCACGGATGCGTTCAGATTAACAGACTTGTTATTCTGAAAAACAGGAGTAAGTGTCTGGATATTCAAAATTCCAGCTGAAGCGAAAAAACGTGCAGGCTGAAAAATCTGGTCACTTTGCCCGTTGCTTAACATCAGACGGTCTACATTTTCCAATGAAAAGCGACCGATATCCACCTGTCCGGTCTGACAGTCGGTAACAGCTATTCCATCGTATCCCACTACTGTATGCTGTGCTCCCAGACTGCGTATAGAAACTGTTTTCAGTCCTCCTATTCCTCCATAATCTTTCACTGTCACACCAGAGAAGTGTTTGACAGCATCGGATACCTGCATCACATTCAGATTTTTCAACTCTTCGTGAGAAAAGATCTGAAGAGGAACAGCCGAACGAACTTCACGCGTCTGGTAGCGGTCGGAAACCACAACCTCCGGTATGGAATAGACTTTCGTTGTATCTATTTCCTGACTGCCATAACATTGAACGGCGCATCCAATCAGCATCATCCAACTACATACAATATACTTCATATTTTCTCAATACTTAATGTAACAGCAAAGGAACAGCCTTTGCATTGCCTGCGAAAAATAAAGCAATGGGGTGAACAGATAGAATATGCACCGAAAAGTCATCCCACGCTTTTTCCTCGAAAGCTGTGAAGAAATATGCATGGCAGGTCTTCTGACTTATTCCTAGTCGCAAACTACCTTCCCAGAAACAAACATTTTTCCAGTGGTCTGAACGACTGTTTGCGACATTTATATAATATGGAATTTACAGCAGCGGGACTGTTCAGGACTCTCACCTGATTCCCTTTTAATCACCAGATTATCTTCTAAAAACAGATAATCTCTTGAACCAATGCGTCACAAAGGTAAAAAGTTTTTTCAATAAGCCGAAAATATTCTGTATTTTTGTAGACAAGCAACTATAAACATATAAATTATGGCAAAAGAACTCGAATTGAAGTACGGCTGTAATCCTAACCAGAAACCGGCACGTATCTTTATGCAAGAAGGAGAGCTGCCAATTGAGGTATTGAACGGACGTCCCGGATATATCAATTTTCTGGATGCCCTGAATGGATGGCAGTTAGTAAAAGAACTGAAAGAAGCTACCGGCCTGCCGGCTGCAACATCATTCAAGCATGTCAGCCCTGCAGGAGCAGCTATCGGTCTGGAGCTGGATGATCTCCTTTGGCAAATGCGTATGTTCGTGCGCGTGGTGCTGACCGTATGTCGTCTTACGGCGACTTCATTGCGCTGAGTGATGTATGCGACGAAGCTACAGCACGTTTTATCAACCGCGAAGTTTCTGACGGAGTCATTGCTCCGGGATATACAGACGAAGCACTGGAAATTCTGAAGAATAAACGTAAAGGAACATATAATGTTATCAAGATAGATCCGGAATATCGCCCTGCTCCGATAGAACGTAAAGATGTATTCGGAATCACTTTCGAACAAGGACGTAATGAAATCAAACTGAACGGCGACGATTTATTCGCAAACATTCCTACTCAAAACAAGAATTTCCCGGAATCAGCACGCCGCGACTTGATGATTGCGCTGATTACATTAAAATATACACAGTCGAACTCTGTATGTTATGTAAAAGACGGACAGGCTATCGGTATCGGAGCCGGACAGCAGAGCCGTATTCACTGTACTCGTCTTGCAGGAAATAAAGCTGATATCTGGTATCTACGCCAGCACCCGAAAGTATTGAATCTGCCTTGGGTTGAAAAAATACGCCGTGCCGACCGTGATAATACAATCGATGTCTATATCAGCGATGAACACGATGACGTACTTGCCGACGGTGTATGGCAGCAGTTCTTTACAGAAAAGCCGGAAGTGCTGACTCGCGAAGAAAAACGTGCATGGCTGGATACACTGAAAGGTGTGGCTTTGGGATCGGACGCTTTCTTCCCCTTCGGTGATAACATAGAACGTGCCCACAAGAGCGGAGTAGAATACATTGCGCAAGCTGGTGGTTCAGTGCGTGATGACCATGTAATAGCTACATGCGATAAATATGGCATAGCTATGGCATTTACAGGTATCCGTCTCTTCCATCATTAATCGCACAGTCCATAGAATATTAAAAACAATAAGCGGACAGCATAAGGTCTTCATTCCCCCTATAGCTGTCCGCTCCTTTTATTTTTATAAGTACCTAAAATTTATATCCAAAAGTTGCAAAGATTCCCAAGTTGCGAGGTCCTTTTTCCCACATACGGGCCAATCCAAATTCACCCTCTACACCTACAATATAATGACGGAAATCCAAATTTATACCAGCCTGTATGCCGGCATCGAAACGACGTAGACCGTCCCAGATTTTGATATCTCCTACACAAGCATCATTAAACGTACCCCACGATGAAGTAACATCATCTGCTTTCTGTTCGGTTTTACCCACTATTCCACAACCAATATATCCACCTCCAGAAATAATCACATCAAAATTCTTTGGGGTTCCGATATGGAAAGCTGCCAATAACGGCATTTCAAAATAATTCTGATTAACGGTTTGTTTGGTATCGTTTACCAATGAATATTTTGCACCTTTGGAAGTCCAGTTAAGACCAGTCTGAAAAGACACCCAACCTGTAAGAGGGATATCTACACCTACACCTATCCGCTGATTAAACAAAGCTTTTGCAGATCCGAATCCATCTCCCATCCATGAAGAGGCACCCAAACCAACTTTCACGTTCCATACCGGTGCTTGAGCATTAACAAGCATAGCCGATATCATACACAACACTAAAAGATACAGTTTTTTCATATTTCAGACTTTTTTGTTAAGAAATCACATCTATTCTGCCAGCAGCGCATCCCAATAAAGGATTCAGTGCAAACTCCTAAAAACAAATATAGGAATATAACTAAATATTGCAATCAAAAGAAGGGAAAAAGAATTGAAAAACAACGATAATGGCTAAAATATCCGACATTTTTACATCTGTCTGTTTTTATAATACAATAAAAAAGCCTCCCGCATGCTAGTTCATGCGAGAGGCTTTCAGTATATTCATAGAATTTTATTCAACCGTTCTGATTAAAACTCATAATCGATACCGATTGAGATATTTTCTCCATCCAAAGTAACACCAAAGCCATCAGCTCCTCTGAAATAATCATCACGATAACCGGCAAAACCTACTTTGGTAATAAAGCTGAAGCTATCATTCAACTTAATAGCGAGCCCTGGTTTCAAACCTATTTCAAATCCATTTACAGAATCTCCATGCTTAGGTTTTGATGTAGAGAAGCCCATTCCCATATCTATAAACAGACGTACTATCTTATTTTCATAGAAAGAATAACGAGCATATGGAGCTATGGCAAAACTGTTAATATGAGACGAAACCTTTTCATCTCCCACATCATAATGTGTTCCTTCATGAGAAAAAACAACTTCGCCACCTACAGCCCAACGCTCATTCAAGTTATAACCAAAATCGGGTGAGATAGAGAATGAGGTTACATCGGCATCACAGTCTCTCCAAAGGCTGATACCACCACCCAAATACATCTCCTGTGCATATGATGACAAAGCGGCCATCATAACAACTACAATCATTAAAATCTTTTTCATAATTACATAAATTAGTTAGTTATTAAATAATATGTCTAGTATCCGTTTTCTTAGTTTTATCCATTTTTATGACGGTTAGCGCGTCGACGACGGTATTCAGCTTTCATCTTTGCAGAGCCTGAGCCATGCAATCCGGTGATATACGTTTTCTTCTTTGCCTTTGTCTTTACCTTATCTTCTTTTTTAGCGGTAGAAGGCTTACTGCCTTTAAAGACAATTCCTTCGGTCAATATCTTTTCTATATCCATACAATGATTTTCTAAAATGATTCTTAATTTATTTTTTAGGAACTAATTTCACATGATTTCCAGTCTTTGTACAGACCAGTGTGCGCTTCAGCAAGTTACCGGTTTTCATATCAAAAAGAAGTCCCGGATTAAGGTGCTGTCCATTTATTCTGATCTCAAAATGCAAATGTTCGGTTGTAGCCCGTCCTGTACGTCCCGTTAGAGCAATAGGTTGGCCAGCCTTTACAGTATCTCCCGCTGCCACCATATTCTTTGAATTATGACTATAAATGGTTTCGATTCCATTGTCATGACGTACAACTATCACTTTGCCATATCCACCATAATGTTTAGCCATACGCACAACACCATCGAAGACACAACGGATAGTATCGTTGGCACAGGTTTTAATATCCGAACCACTATGTCCTCCACGAGCACCGTATGCCGATATAACCTTTCCTTTCGGAAGAGGGAAACACCACATCGAATCGGACAAGTTTTCCAGATGAATCTCAAAACTATTTCCGTTTGCAAAAAGCTCCGGAGTCTTTACACGAATGTGATTACGCTCCATTACCGAAAAAGATCGTACAATCGGATCGGACGCATACATCAATGACATACACCCTATCCATCCCAAAAGCAATAAAACGACGTGTATTCTTAGTTTCATCATTCGAAATATACAATTTTCACTTCCT
>OKUD01000503.1_pt1 | contig 12806 bp, 9 predicted proteins | sample 1606601 | NCBI WGS metagenome assembly OKUD01 (sample SAMEA3882517, study PRJEB24775) | human gut metagenome | biome: human-associated habitat; feature: intestine environment; material: feces | place: Netherlands | collected 2009/2010
ACTCGCTACCTCCACCTTGGCAAGGTGGCGCTCTACCAGATGAGCTACGGCCGCACATTCCATTTGTTTTTGCCGGTCTGTTGTCCGGCGACGTTGGTTATTATACCGCACACTCCGGCAGTTGTCAACCACAAATTTACATTTTTTTGAAAAAGAATGTCTTTTAACTCTGATACGTTCTTTTTATTTTTCATACGACGATTACACTCCCCCTTTTCGCTCTATTTCGCACGGCTGTGTGCACGAACAAAATACAGTTGCTTTCTATTTCACAAACTATTATAATAAAGAGGACGCTTTGTCAAACGGAAAGCTGCACCCGCGCGGGTGCAGCTTCCATTTATAGAAAAGAAAAAAGGAATTGCCAGCAAAAAGGAGCTAATGCAATGTATAAGATCACTGAAAAGGTCGCGCTGAACCCCACCGTGACAAAGATGGTCATCGAAGCCCCGCTGATTGCCAAAAAGGCAAAGCCAGGTCAGTTCATCATTGTACGTCCGTTTGAGGACAGCGAGCGTATCCCCCTGACCGTGGCCGGTTACGACCGCGAAAAGGGCACTGTGGATATCATTTTCCAGATCGTGGGCGGTACCACCATGGAACTGAACAGCCTGAATGCAGGCGATTGTGTCCACGATTTTGTCGGCCCGCTGGGCCGCGCCACCGAGACCGAGGGTCTGAAGAAGGTGTGCGTTGTAGGCGGCGGCGTAGGCTGCGCCATTGCACTACCCATTGCCAAGGAGCTGCACGATCAGGGCTGTGTGGTGCACAGTGTGGTCGGCTTCCGCAATAAGGATCTGCTGATCCTTGAGGACGAGTTCAACGCCTGCAGCGACGAGCTGCGCATCATGACCGATGACGGCAGCTACGGTACCAAGGGTGTGGTCACCGCTGCGCTGGACGAGCTGGTGGCTGCCGGCAACCAGTACGATCTGGTCATCACCATCGGCCCGCTGATCATGATGAAGTTTGTGGTCAAGACCTGCCAGAAGCACGGCCTGAAGAGCATCGTTTCCATGAACCCCATCATGATCGACGGTACCGGCATGTGCGGCGGCTGCCGCCTGACCGTAGGCGGTCAGACCAAGTTTGCCTGCGTGGACGGCCCGGACTTTGACGGCGATCTGGTGGATTTTGACGAGGCAATGGCACGCGGCACCATGTACCGCCCGTTTGAGGCACACGCCCGTGAGGCAGCCTGCAACCTGTTCAAGACTCAGGAGGGAATGTAAAATGGCTTTCAATATGGACCCCAAAAAGTGCCCCATGCCCACGCAGGACCCCAACGTCCGCAACAAAAACTTTAAGGAAGTGGCTCTGGGCTACACCGCCGAGATGGCTGTGAACGAGGCCAAGCGCTGCATCGGCTGCAAGAACAAGCCCTGCCAGTCCGGCTGCCCGGTGGGCATCGACATCCCGGAGTTTATCGCTCACGTTGCAGAGGGCGACTTTGAGGCCGCCTATCAGGTGATCAACCGCTCCTCTTCCCTGCCTGCCGTCTGCGGCCGTGTCTGCCCGCAGGAGAGCCAGTGCGAGGGCAAGTGCACCCGCGGCATCAAGAACGAGCCGGTGGCCATTGGCCGTCTGGAGCGCTTTGTGGCCGACTGGCACCGCGAGAACGTGCACACTGCACCCGTCGTTCCCGAATGGAACGGCCATAAGGTTGCCGTCATCGGCGCTGGCCCTGCCGGCCTGACCGCCGCCGGTGATCTGGCAAAGCTGGGCTACAAGGTGACCGTTTACGAGGCTCTGCACGTTGCAGGCGGTGTGCTGATGTACGGCATCCCCGAGTTCCGTCTGCCCAAGGCCATCGTCCAGCAGGAGATCGACGGCCTGAAGAAGATGGGCGTGGATTTTGAGTGCAACATGGTCATCGGCAAGGTGCTGACCATTGACGAGCTGATGGGCGAGTACGGCTACGAGGCCGTGTTCGTAGGCTCCGGTGCCGGTCTGCCCCGCTTCATGAACATCCCCGGCGAGAGCCTGAAGGGTGTGTACTCCGCTAACGAGTTCCTGACCCGCTCCAACCTGATGAAGGCTTACCTGCCCACCAGCAAGACCCCCATCCGCACCGGCAAGAAGGTTGCCGTTGTGGGCGGCGGCAACGTGGCTATGGACGCTGCCCGCAGCGCCCTGCGTCTGGGTGCCGAGAGCGTGTACATCGTCTACCGCCGCGGCATGGCTGAGCTGCCCGCCCGTAAGGAAGAGGTGGAGCACGCCGAGGAAGAGGGCATCATCTTCAAGACCCTGTGCAACCCCGTTGCCATCCACCCGGACGAGGACGGCTTTGTGCACTCCATGACCTGCATTGAGATGGAACTGGGTGAGCCGGATGCTTCCGGCCGCCGCCGTCCTATTGAAAAGCAGGGCAGCGAGTTTGAGCTGGAAGTGGATACCGTGATCATGAGCCTGGGCACCAGCCCCAACCCGCTGATCCGCTCTACCACTCCGGGTTTGGAGACCAATAAGCACGGCTGCATCGTGACCGAGGGCGACGAGGGCAAGACCAGCCGTGACGGCGTGTACGCCGGTGGTGACGCTGTGACCGGCGCTGCTACCGTCATCAAGGCCATGGGTGCCGGTAAGGCAGCTGCAAAGGCCATGGACGAGTACATCCGTAATAAGTAACAAATAGCAATAAGGGCGCTGCACATTTACCGTGCAGCGCCCTCATTTTGTGTTTTTAATGTACACCAGCCAGTTCCTTTACGGGGCGGCCGGTGCGGGTCATTTCAATCTTGCGGGATTTATCGTAGCAGTAACGGATGATGGCCTGCCGCCGCACAATGCCGATGAAAATGCCCCGGTCATCCACCACCGGGACGAAGTTCTGGCTCATGGCAGCTTCTACCAGTTCATCCATGCTGGTGGTCACAGTGACGGCCTTGTAGTCCCGCTTATGCGCAAACTCTGAGATGGGGATGTCCTCGGCGGCTTCCAGATCCAGACCATGGTATTTTTTCAGTCCCCACAGGATATCGCCCTCGGTCAGGGTGCCCACATATTCGCCCTTGCGGTTCAGCACCGGAATGGAGGCGTAGCGGTTATTTTCCCACTTTTCCAGCGTCTGCCGGAGGGTGAAGTCATCATAAACGTACATCAGATCCTGCTTTGGGGAAAGAAAAAAGAGAATGTTCATGCCAACAGCTCCTATCGCATTTTTTGCAGGCAATGCCCGTTGGAAAGGTCTGCCTGCGCTATGTAATGTGCCGTGCGTCCGGCGTATTCCGGGAAGTATCATGGAAAAAGGAGGCTAACCACCCCTTTTCCTTTTCATTTATATTTTAGCACTTTTCCATAGACAAAGAAAGCCAGACAAGGAAGCTTTTATAATTTATTCACAGATTGTTTTTCTTTATTTGTCATACTTTCCGTTTTGATGGGTTCCGCACAGCCTGCCTTCAGCATACCACGCCCGCTGCGCAAAGCGGCGCGCGGGCTGTCGAAGGAATTTGCTCTTTTTTCTTTACAAAAACCATGCAAAAAGAGCGCAAAAAGCAGTAAATCCAACAATTTGAACTGTACAACCACGGTGCAAAGTTGTATAATAGGGTGGGTGTTTATCTGAGGCAAGCTTCGTTTTGCACAGCCAATACCCCCGACCCTTGCGTGTATTTTTATGAAAAATAACATAAAGGAGCAGAGCGACTATGATCACTTCCCGTTTCCCGCTTGGGAATGTCAGCTTTACTGATGGGTATTTTTCCACCCTGGTGGGTGAAGCCACCAAACAGTGCTACGGCGTTGCTGCCATGGCTCCCCGTGATATGACTGACGCTGTGAAAAGCATGGTATACGGTTCCGATTACCCGGAAAAGGGTGTGCGCGTGACCCAGCAGAATGGTCGTCTGGTGATCGAGCTGCACATTGCCGTCAGCTACGGTCTGAACATTTCCACCGCCGCCCGCAGCATCTCCCACCGTGTCAAGGACGAGGTAGAACAGGCCACCGGGCTGAAGGTCGCCCGCGTGGTGGTGTCCGTGGATGATGTCATCGCCTGATTTGTCTGCAAACCCGAGCCGGGATTTTCCGGCCAGTTACTAAGGAGTAAGAACAATGATTTCTGGTAAGATCCTGCGCGACGCCATCATTTCCGGCGCCAACAACATCAACAACCAGCGTTCCCGCGTGGACGAGCTGAACGTTTTCCCCGTGCCGGATGGCGACACCGGCACCAACATGGGCATGACCGTGGGCGCTGCCGTGCGTGAGCTGGAGGCTCTGGACGACAGCTGCACCGTAGGCGAAGCTGCCAAGACTGCTGCTTCTGCCATGCTGCGCGGTGCGCGCGGCAACTCCGGCGTTATCACCAGCCTGCTGTTCCGCGGCTTCTCTAAGGCTTTGGAGGGCAAAAAAGAGGCTGACGCTGCCGATATCGTGGCTGCCCTGCAGAAGGGCGTTGAGGGTGCCTACAAGGCCGTGATGAAGCCCACCGAGGGCACTATCCTGACCGTGGCACGCGTTGCTTCCGAGGAAGCCGCTGCCAGTGATGCCGCCGATGTGCCCGCCCTGTGGGACGTAGTGCTGACTGCCGGCCAGAAGGCACTGGAGGATACCCCCAACCTGCTGCCCGTGCTGAAGAAGGCCGGCGTTGTGGACGCAGGCGGTCAGGGCATTATGGTCATCTTTGAGGGCATGGGCAAGGTGTTCCATGGCGAGGCCATTATTGCCGGCGGCGAAGCTGCCCCCAACAAGGCAAAGCTGTCCACCGAGAATGCCGGTAAGGGCGTGTTCACCGACGACCTGATGAAGGTAGAGGACATTACCAACGGCTACTGCACCCAGTTCCTCATCAACAAGAACGAGGGTGCCAGCGCCGCCAAGATGCGTGCCTTTGCAGAGTCCAACGGCGACAGCGTGGTGTGCATTGAGGATGATGACGTCATCAACCTGCACGTTCACACTGCCGACCCCGGCAAGATCCTGAGCGAGGCCATCAAGTACGGCTACCTGACCAACTTCAAGATCGAGAATATGCACGAGCAGTTCCTCGCCCGCCAGAAGCAGGGCAAGAGCCTTGAAAAGCAGGCTTCTGCCGAGAAGGCTCCCTCTCAGGCCAGCGAGTTCATCTACGCCGCCGTGGATCCCAGCCGCGACTACGGCTTTGTGGCTGTTGCCGCCGGTGAGGGTCTGAAGGCTGTGTTCACCGATCTGGCAGCAGACGCTGTGGTGTCCGGCGGTCAGACCATGAACCCCTCCACCGAGGATATTCTGGCAGCCATCCAGAGCGTGCCCGCCAAGACCGTGTTCGTGCTGCCCAACAACAAGAACATCATCATGGCTGCCGAGCAGGCACAGAAGCTGGCTGACCGTCAGGTGGTGGTACTGCCCACCCGCACCGTGCCCATGGGCATTACCGCACTGCTGAACTTCGACCCCTCTGTGAACGCCGAGACCAACACCATCAACATGATGGCTGCTGCCGACAAGGTGTCCACCGGTCTGATCACCTACGCCGCCCGCGACAGCGAGTACGATGGCAAGCGCATCCGCAAGGGCGAGATCATGGCGCTGGAGAACGGCAAGATCGTTTCCACCTCCACCGATATCACCAAGGCCACCTACCGTCTGGCACGCAATATGTGCAAGAAGGATTCCAGCTTCGTCACCATCATTTCCGGCTGTGATGTGAGCGATGAGGACGCCGAGAAGGTTACCGAGATCGTAAAGGCAAAGTGCCCCAACCATGTGGAAGTAAGCCACATCCGCGGCGGCCAGCCCGTTTACTACTATATGATCAGCGTGGAGTAAGCACTCCCCTGCCCTGATTTGACATTATCACAAAACACAAAGAGACTGCTGCATGGTATTCCGTGCGGCAGTCTCTTTTTTCTGGTGAAAAAGCAAGTCGGGAAGTTCCGCAGAACTTCCCGACTTGGAAATTATAAAAACCTTTCCGCTGAAAATGCCCAAAGCACACGCGGCGGGCATTCAAAATCGTCCAGACCTGATAAAAGGCCGCTGCACAAAATCTGTGCAACGGCCTTTGTTTCTCAGAAAAAGCTTACCTGACTGCTCTCGGGCAGGTCGCCCAGTGCGCCCACCTGACGCAGACGGTCCAGAATGCTGCTGCCCACACCGGAAGCCTGCTGCAGCTCCTCCACCGAGATATATTCCTCTCCGTGGATGGTCACCCGCTCCAGTGCATCGGCGGCGGCACCGCCCAATCCTTTCAGGGCGCTGAAGGGCAGACGCACCTTGTCGTCCTCCACCACATACTTGGAACCGCGGCTCTTGCCCAGCTCGATGGGCAAAAACTCGTACCCACGGCTCAGCATCTCGTTGACCAGCTGCAAGCTGACCAGCACGTCCTCATCCTTGGCGTTCTTTTCCTCCTTCAGACGGCGCTTGACCGCCTCCATGTGGGCACGCGCCACGGCAGCACCGCCGATGGCGGCTTCGTAGTCGATATCGTCGCCGCGCACGGTAAAGTACACCGCATAGAAGGCCTGCGGCTTGTAGATCTTGTACCACATCAGCCGGATGGCGCTCATCAAATAGGCCACAGCATGGGCCTTGGGGAACATATACTTGATTTTGCGGCAGCTCTCGATGTACCAGTCCGGTACCTCGTGCTCCCGCATGGCTTCCTCCCAGCCCGGCTGGAAGCCGCCCTTAGCCACCTTGCCCTTACGCACGGCCTCCATGATATCAAAGGCCATCTTGGGTTCCAGCCCCTTGCGCAGCAGGTACAGCATGATACTGTCACGGCAGCCGATGACCTCTGCAATGGTGCAGGTGCCGCTGCGGATCAGCTCGTCCGCGTTGCCCGTCCACACGTCCGTGCCGTGGGACAGACCGGAGATCTGGATCAGCTCGGAGAAATTCTTAGGCCGTGCCTCCACCAACATTCCGCGCACGAAGTTCGTGCCCATCTCCGGGATGCCGAAGGTGCCGGTCTGGCTGTCGATCTGCTCCGGGGTCACGCCCAGCGCTTCCGGACTGGTCAGCAGACTGTACACCTTGGGGTCGTTCATGGGGATGCTGTCTACCGGGATGCCGGTGTATTCCTCGAAATACTTGTAGAAGGTGGGCATATCGTGGCCCAGTTCGTCCAGCTTGAGCAGGGTGTCGTGCAGGTACTTAAACTCGAAGTGGGTGGTCAGCAGACCGCCCGCCACGTCATCCGCCGGGTGCTGGATGGGGCAGAAATCGTAGATCTCGTAGGTGTCCGGCACGACCACCATGCCGCCGGGGTGCTGACCGGTGGTGCGCTTGACGCCGGTGCAGCCCAGCGTCAGGCGGTTTTCCTCGGCGTGGTTCACGGTGCGCTGCCGCTCGTCCAGATATTTTTTAACGTAGCCGTAGGCCGTTTTATCCTGAATACCGGACACCGTGCCGGCCTTGAACACGTTGGCCTTGCCGAACAGTTCCTCAGTGTAGCGGTGCACATTGGACTGGTACTCGCCGGAGAAGTTCAGGTCGATATCCGGTTCCTTATCACCGTAGAAGCCGAGGAAGGTCTCGAAGGGGATGTCGTGGCCGTCCACCAGCATCCGGGTACCGCAATTGGGACAGTTTTTGTCCGGCAGGTCAAAGCCATCGTCCACGCTGCCGTCGGTGATGAACTCGCTGTGCTTGCACTTGGGGCAGCGGTAGTGGGGCGGCAGGCTGTTTACCTCCGAGATGCCGGAGAAATGCGCCACAGCGGAGGAGCCGACAGAGCCACGGCTGCCGACCTGATAGCCGCCCGCATTGGAGTAGGCCACCAGCTTGACCGCAATGACGTACAGAACCGCGTAGCCGTGGCCGCAGATGGAGTCCAGTTCCTTTTGCAGCCGCTTTTCCACGATCTCGGGCAAGGGGTCTCCGTAATCCCGCTTGGCGTGCTCCCACGTGGCATCGCGCAGCTGCTGCTCTGCGCCCTCGATGCTGGGCGGGTAGGTGCCCCGGGGGATGGCGCGCACGTTGTTGTCGATCATGGCGGCGATCTTGCGGGGGTTCTTTACCACCACCTCGTAGGCCTTTTCCTTGGGCAGATAGTAGAACTGCGCCAGCATATCCTGCGTGGTGCGGAAGAACAGCGGCGGCTGATTGTCGGCATCCTTAAAGCCGTTGCCCGCCTGCAATACGGCGCGGTAGATCGCATCCTCCGGCTCGGTAAAGTGCACGTCACCGGTGGCAATGACCGGCTTGTGCAGATCCTCGCCCAGCTTGATGACGGTGCGGTTGAATTCCTTGATCCGTTCCTCACTGTCCACCTTGCCGTCCCGCACCATATAGGCGTTGTTGCCCAGCGGCTGGATCTCAAGAATATCGTAGTAGGCGGCGATTTTTTTCAGTTCCTCGTAGCTGGTGCCGTCCACGATGGCGCGGTACAACTCGCCTGCCTCACAGGCGCTGGTGAGCAGCAGGCCATCCCGGTACTTGTTCAACAGGCTGCGGGGCACGCGGGGCTTTTTGAAGAAGTAGTTGACGTGGGCCTCGCTCACGATCTTGTACAGATTCTTCAGGCCCATCTGGTTCTTGACCAGGATGATCAGGTGGTAATACTTCTTTTTCAGCACCTCGCGGTTGCCGCCCAGGCCCGTGTTGATCTCGCTGACCTTCGTCACCTGTTTTTCTTCCAGGTCCTTCAGCATCACACAGAAGATGCGGCCCAGTGCGGCGGAGTCCTCGCAGGCGCGGTGCGCCTCGTAGGCAGGCAGTTCCAGATGCTTGTTGATGGTGCCCTGTTTATAGTTGTGCAGACCGGGGTACATGGTCTGCGCCATGGTCAGGGTGTCGATATAGGTAGGCTCCAGCTTGATGCCGCTGCGCTTGGCTGCTGCCCGCAGAAAGCGCATATCAAAGGCGTGGACGTTGTGTCCCACCAGAATGCGGTCGCCCGCAAAGGCAAGAAAAGCTTCCAGCGCTTCCTTTTCGCTGGGGGCATCGGCTACCATCTCGTTGGTGATGCCGGTCAGCTCGGTGATCTTGGGGGTGATGGGCTTACCGGGCTTGACGAAGGTATCGAACTCCTCCACCACCTCGCCGTTGCGGATGATGACCGCGCCGATCTCGGTAAGGTACTCTACCCCGGGGTCAAGGCCGGTGGTCTCGGTGTCAAACACGCAGAACTCGCCGTCCAGTGGCTGATCCTTTACGCCGTAAACGCAGGGCACCATGTCGTCCACAAAATAGGCTTCGCACCCGTAGATGAGCTTGAAATCCGGGTCCTTTTTGTGGATGTCATCGGCTGCCAGCATGGCTTCCGGGTAACCCTGACACACGCCGTGGTCGGTGATGGCAATGGCGGGGTGTCCCATGCGGTGCGCCAGCTTGACGATGCCGCCGGGGTCGCAGAAGCCGTCCATGCTGGAAAGCTTGGTATGCAGATGCAGCTCCACCCGCTTTTCCGGGGCGGTATCCTCCCGCTTTTTGCGCTCCACGATCAGCACATCGTAGGGGTACACGATGTAGTCGTGCTCGTATTTATCGTAGGAGCAGTCGCCCCGCACGATGACCGTGCTGCCCTTGCCGATGCCCTCCCACTTGGAGCAGTCCTCCCCTTCCTGTGCGCGGACTTTCAGGTTGATCGAGCCGGTATAGTCGGTGATGGACACGGTGTAGATCTTGCGGTAGTTGCCCTTGACCTCAGTAAAGAACACATCGCCCCAGATCATGCACTTGCCGCCTTCGCCGCCCAGATCCTTGAGGGGGGTGAGGTTTTTGGGGGTGAACATTTTGCCGTGGAAGATGGTGACCGGCTTGTCGGTAAGGTTGAGTCCCTCCACCTTGATGGACGGTGCGGTGTTCTTTTTCTCGAATTTGACCACCGGCGGTGCGATCTTGCGCTCCAGCTTTTCCTCCATCTGCTGCTGCTCCGCCGCAGTCACTGCGCTTTGCAGCGTTACCTTGGGGGTAACGCCGGTATGCTCGGCAATACGCTTTGCAAGCAGTTCCTCAAAGCCCATCTCCTGCAAAAACTTTGTGCCGTGGCACACCCCCACCGTGATGTTCTGCCCGGTGATGGTAATGCTGCTCCTGTCCAGAAAGCCGTTGATGGGCACACCGTCCCGCTTCATGTCCTCCAGCAGGATGCGCAAAGCGTGCTCGTCCAGCATGGCATAGCCGAACAGGTTTTTGATCTTCAGTTCAAAGCCCTCATAGTCCGGCTGCAGGGAAGCCAGTAGCCGGGCGCAGAGATTCTGGTCCAGCGGGGCGGCGCTGCGCAGGGTAAACTCGACCTGCCTGTCCTGCCGCAGCATCCGGGCGTGCTCCACGATCACCTGCCCGAAGCAGGCCGCAAAATCCGGGTCCGCCATAAACTGCGGCCACAGCTGGGAAACAAGTGGTTTCACAAATGGTACTCCTTTTTGGTGGGTTCTTTACAGCACAAACTGCCGCACCCGTTTTTGCAGGTGTGGCAGTAGGGAAAAGAATGCTTACAATTTATAGATCTCGTCCATGAACTGATCCAGAATGTTATCGCCGGTCAGCTTTTTGATGGGCTTACCGTGGATGAACAGCACAGCCTCGCCCTTGCCGCCCGCAATGCCGATATCGGCTTCGCGCGCCTCGCCGGGACCGTTGACAACGCAGCCCATCACGGCCACCTTGATGGACTTTTTGTAGCCCTGCAGCCGCTTTTCCACCTCGTTGGCGATCTCTGTGCAGGGGTACTGGGTGCGTCCGCAGGTAGGACAGGTGATGACCTCCGGTCCGGTGACCGGGAAGCCCACGGCACGCAGGATGTTGAAGCCTGCCTCCACCTCTTTTTCCGGCTCGGCAGCCAGCGACACGCGGATGGTATCGCCGATACCCTCCAGCAGCATCCCGCCGATGCCCATGCCACTTTTCAGCAGACCCATCTGGTAGGTACCGGCCTCGGTGACGCCCACATGGAGCGGGTAGTCGGTCACAGCGCTGAGCTGGCGGTAGGCCTCCATCATGCGGGGCACGTTGGAGTTTTTGATGGAGATAACGATGTTGTTAAAATCGAACTTTTCCAGCAGCCGCACATGGTACAAAGCGCTTTCCACCATGGCTTCCGGGGTGGGTGCGCCGTAGCGGGCCAGAATGTGCTTTTCCAGACTGCCGCCGTTGACACCGATGCGGATGGGGATGTTCTTCTGCTGGCAGGCATCCACCACTGCCTTTACCCGGTCGTCATCGCCGATGTTGCCCGGGTTGATACGGATCTTATCTACGCCTATGTCCGCGCAGGCCAGCGCAGCCTTGTAGTCAAAGTGGATATCTGCCACAATGGGGATGTTCACTGCGTTTTTGACGGCCTCGATGCACTTTGCATCTGCCGGGCTGGGGCAGGTGACCCGCAAAATCTGACAGCCAGCGGCTTCGCACCGCTTGGCCTGCGCCACATTACCCTCGATGTCCTCCACCGGCACATTGAGCATGGTCTGCACCGCAATGGGGTTGCTGCCGCCAATGGTCACATTGCCGATCTTCACTTCGCGTTTTTTCTGCCGCATAAGGGTTCCCCTTTCTTATACTGTCCCGGTAATAAGCCGGAGAATATCGTTGTAGGTTGCAAAGAGCATTAGCCCGAACAGCAGCCCGAAGGTTGCAAGGGTGAGCACGCTTTGCAGCTTTTCCGGCACAGCATGGCCGGTGATGCCCTCAATGGCCAGGAACACCACCTTGCCGCCGTCCAGCGCCGGGAAGGGCAGCAGGTTGAGGATGCCAAGGTTGACGGTGATGAGCGCCAGCAGCTCCAGCAGATCCTGCCAACCATAGCTGGCGGCCTGCCCGATGGCCGACACGATACCCACCGGGCCGGAGAGGTTGTTGATGCTCTCCCGCCCGCGCACTAAGTCCACAAGGGAGGTGAACACGATGCGGCCGTAATACAGCACGCTGTTGCCCGCCTCCCGCAGCACATTGCCGGGGGTCTTTTCCAGTCCATAGACGGAAAAACCGATGCTCATGTGGGTCTCGCCCTCTTCGTCCTGCCATGTGTCGAACTGCACCCCCGGCAGCTGCACCTTTTGGCCATCCCGCAGGACGGTAAAATCCGCACTGTAAGACTGGGTGCGCACCAGCTCGTACAGGATATCATTGGCCACAAAGCAGCGGCGACCGTTCACCGCCAGAACCTTGTCCCCCGCCTGCAGGCCGGTCTGCCCGCAGAGGGCACCGTCCTGAATGGCGTAGATGGTCTTGCTGGTGATAGGCTCATTCTGGGCGGCGATCAAAAACACCAGCACCACAAAGCCCAGCACGAAATTCATGACAGCACCGGCTACCATGACCAGTGCCCGCTGCCATACCGGCGCCTCGTTCAGAGGGATGCCGGTGGGCTGCACAGACGCTTCCGTCTCCGGGGCGGGCTGCTCCTGCACAGTATGGACAGCTTCTGCCTGCTGGCTTTCGGGGCTTTCCTCCCCTTCCAGCGCCACATAGCCGCCCACCGGTAGGGCCCGCAGGGTGTATTGGGTGCCCTTGCGGACGGTTTTCCAGAGGGCCGGGCCCATGCCGATGGAAAACTCGTTGACTCGGATGCCGCAGAGCTTTGCCACCGCAAAGTGGCCGAACTCATGGATGGCGATCACGGCGCTGAACACGAACAGCGCTGCAAGCAGCGTGATAAAAACTGACATTCGTACTCCTAAAAATCAAAGATGTGCCCGCACGAACTCCCGTGCCATGCGGTCGCACTCGTACACATCGCTGAGGGTGTAGTCGCCGCCGAAGCGGTCGCTGTCCACGACGGCTTCCACCAGACGGCCGATATCCAAAAAGCCGATCTTGTCCTCCAGGAACAGCTTCACAGCTTCCTCGTTGGCACCGTTGGCCGCACAGGGGCCAAGGCCGCCCTTCTTGATGGCCTTTTTGCAGGCGGCAAGGCAGCGGAAGGTCTCTTC
>OKUD01000514.1_pt1 | contig 12631 bp, 6 predicted proteins | sample 1606601 | NCBI WGS metagenome assembly OKUD01 (sample SAMEA3882517, study PRJEB24775) | human gut metagenome | biome: human-associated habitat; feature: intestine environment; material: feces | place: Netherlands | collected 2009/2010
GGATGTAGCGCTGCAGATAGCGCTTCATCTCCAGTGCGCTGTGCCAGTTCTCAAAGGCGAACATGGTGCGCCAGTACAGCCAGAAGTTGGTGTTCAGGACTTCGTCATCAAAGAAGTCGGTGATCTTTTTATCGTACAACTGCTCGTCCGGGGTCATGAACAGCTTCAAAATCTCCATGGCACCCTTGTCAGACAGGCCGAACTTGCCATCGGTGTGGGCATCCTCGCCGCAGTTGACGGTGGCGCGGCACAGGCTGTAGTTGGGATCGTGCTTGTTCAGCCAGTAATACTCGTCCAGCACGGTGACGTTCTCATCCTCAATGGAGGGGATGGAGCGGAACAAATCCCACATGCACTCGAAGTGGTTGTCCATCTCGCGGCCGCCGCGCATGACGTAACCGATGTCCTGGTACTTGTAGCCATCGCAGGCACCACCGGGGATGGGGTCCTTTTCCAGCACATGGATGTGCTCGCCCTTCATCTGGCCGTCACGCACCATAAAGCATGCGGCGGACAGCGCGGCCAGGCCGCTGCCGATAAGGTAGGCACTCTTGTGGTCAACGCCCTCCGGTTTTTCGGGACGGGCAAAAGCTTCATAGTTACCGCTGGAATAATACATAAAAAAGCCTCCTTGCGTTGGTTTGTTTATCACGTTGGTTTGTTTATCTAGGGTGTTCCTTTTGGAATATCTATAGTATAACCAGCGGAGGAGGGGTTCACAATCAGCAAAACAGCCGCCGTGATTAAATTTTTATCATGGCGGCTGTTTTGTATAAAATTTGAAGTTTTTGTTACAGGGGCGGCAAGGCAGCGGAAGATGGTGGGGGCCATGGCGGCCTACATTAGTTTTTCGCAGATCGTGCATTTCATGGTTCGGCCCTTAACGCAAGATGTACATCAGCTTTTATCAATGCGGCATTTTTCCAACGCCTTGGTCACATCACCGTGAATCAGGGTGGAAAGCTGTTCCACCAGCTGGGCGGGGTCCTGACGCATATCGTTTTTGATCCAGTCCAGTGTCAGCCCCACAAAGGCGAACTTATAAAAGTTGGCGATAAACTCTTTATCCTCCGGGCGAACCGTCATACCGGCGGCGCGCTCCTCCACAACGCCCATCATCAGGTCATAGGTCAGGCGGTAGAGATAATTTTCCAGCTGTTCGCGGCTGATGGAACGGTAGACGCTGGTAAAAAACGCTTTGTCCTTCCGCAGGGCTTCCAGAATCTGCAAAAAGCCCTGCTGCCAGGTATCATAGGTTTTCTGCCCGGCCAGCGCGCGGGCAGCGTCCTCCTCGCAGCACCATTCCACAAGGTCGTAAATATCCTTAAAGTGGTAATAAAAGGTCATGCGGTTGACCCCGCAGTGGTCGGTCAAGTCGCTGACCGTGATTTTGTCCAGCGGTTTGTGGCGCAGCAGTTCCTTGAGCGAAGCTTCCAGTGCGCGCTTTGTCATCTGCGACATGGGTAGTCCCCTTTCCATGGGCGATATTGCTTGAACATCATAATATTTATTTTACCACAAGGATGTGAACTTTTCTTGGCAGGAATTTTATGCAAGTTCAAACATGCCGTTGTACAGCTGGTAGTATTCGCCCTTTTGGGCCAGCAGTTCATCATGGCTGCCGCGCTCCACAATGCCGCCGTGTTCCAGCACAATAATGGCGTTGGAATTGCGTACGGTGGAAAGCCGGTGGGCGATAACAAAGACGGTACGGCCCTCCATCAGGCGGTCCATACCTTTTTCAATCAGAGCTTCGGTGCGGGTATCGATGCTGGAGGTCGCTTCGTCCAAAATCAGCACCGGCGGGTCGGCCACAGCAGCGCGGGCAATGGCCAGCAGCTGGCGCTGGCCCTGGCTCAGGTTCGTGCCGTCGCCGGTCAGCATCGTGTTGTAGCCGTCGGGCAGATGCTTGATGAAGGTATCCGCATTCGCGAGCTTCGCGGCGGCCATGCACTCCTCATCGGTGGCGGTCAGGCGGCCATAACGGATGTTCTCCATGACCGTGCCGGTGAACAGGTGGGTATCCTGCAGGACGATGCCCAGAGAGGAGCGCAGCGCGTCCTTCTCAATGGACTTGATGTCGTGGCCGTCGTACAGGATCCGGCCCTTCTGGATGTCGTAGAAGCGGTTGATAAGGTTCGTGATCGTCGTCTTGCCCGCGCCGGTGGAGCCGACAAAGGCGATCTTCTGCCCCGGACGGCCATACAGGTTGATGTCATGCAGGACGATTTTCTTTTCGTCGTAGCCGAAGTCCACATCCTTAAAGACGATGTCGCCCTCCAGCTTGGTGTACCGGGGCTTGCCGTCGGCATCCATGCGTTTCCACGCCCACATGCCGGTGGACTCGTTCGCCTCGGTGACAGTATCGTCCGCTTCGTACTTGGCGTGGACCAGGGTGATGTCGCCCTCGTTGACCTCGGGCTTTTCATCCAGCAGCGCAAAGATACGCGCACCGCCGGCCAGCGCCATAACGACGGAGTTCAGCTGCATGGAGATCTGGCTGATGGGCTGGTTGAACTGGCGGGTCAGCACAAGGAAGCTGGCGAGACCGCCCAGCGTAAAGCCGCCGAAGCCGTTGATAGCCAGCGCACCGCCGAGGATGGCGCAGAACACGTAGGACAGGTTGCCCAGCTGGCCGTTGACGGGCATTGCTACCAGCGAATAGGAGTTTGCCTTGTCGGCGCTGTGGAACAGCTCATCGTTGAGCCTGTCGAACTCCTCAATGGCAATTTCCTCATGGCAAAAGACCTTGATGACCTTCTGGCCGTTCATCATTTCCTCAATGTAGCCGTTGACCTTGCCCAGCTCCTGCTGCTGCTTGATGAAGTATTTTCCGGAGTTGCCGGTCAGGTACTTCGTCGCCAGCAGCATGATGCCGACCATCGCGAGGGCCAGCACCGTCAGGGGGACGTTCAGATAGAGCATCGAGGCCAGCACGCCGACGAGGGTCACAACCGTGTTGACGAGCTGCGGCAGACTCTGGCTGATCATCTGGCGCAGCGTGTCAATGTCGTTCGTGTAGACCGACATAATGTCGCCGTGGGCGTGGGTGTCAAAGTATTTGATGGGCAGCGTCTGCATGTGGGTGAACATCTCGTCACGCAGGTCCTTCAGCGTGCCCTGGGTGATCCTTGCCATCAGGCGGTTCTGCACAAAGACAGCAGCGATGCCGACGCAGTAGATGACTGCCACGCGCAGGATAGCCGCGGCCAGGCCGCTGAAGTCCGTGCTGCCCGCCTTGAGCAGCGGCAGAATGTAGCTGTCGATCAGCGTCTGGGAGAACATGACGCCCTGCAGCTGGGCGAACACAGCCAGCAGAATGCAGCAGAGCACCACAATGACCTGTGCCTTATAGCGGCTCATGACATAGGCGAGGATGCGCTTGAACACCTTGCCGGGGTTTTCGACCTTGGGGCGGGGGCCATTGCTGCGCCCGCCGGGGCCGACCTTTACGACTTTAGGCTGCTGTGCCATTATGCCTCCCCTCCCTTCTCATCAAAGTCGCCGGAACCTTTGGTCTGGCTGTTGTAGACATCCTGGTAGATGGCATTTGTTTTCAGCAGGTTGGCCGGGGTGTCAAAGCCGCTGACCCTGCCGTTGTCGAGCACGAGGACCTTGTCCGCATTTTCCACGGAGGAAATGCGCTGGGCGATGATGAACACCGTCGTGCCGGGGATTTTTTCCGCAAACGAATGGCGGATCTTTGCGTCCGTCGCGGTATCGACGGCGGAGGTGGAGTCGTCCAGGATCAGGATGCGGGGCTTTTTCAGCAGTGCGCGGGCAATGCAGAGACGCTGCTTCTGGCCGCCGGAGACGTTGTTGCCGCCCTGCTCGATGTGGGTCTGGTACTTGTCGGGGAAGCGCTCGATAAATTCATCGGCGCAGGCCTGCTTGCAGGCGTCCTCGATCTCGGCGTCGGTGGCGTCGGGGTTGCCCCAGCGCAGGTTCTCGGCAATCGTGCCGCTGAACAGCTCGTTCTTTTGCAACACCATGGCGACGTTGTTGCGCAGGGTGTCGAGGTCATATCTGCGCACATCAACGCCGCCGATGGTCACGCTGCCCTCAGTCACGTCGTACAGACGCGGCAGCAGCTGCACAAGGCTGGACTTAGCCGAACCGGTGCCGCCAATGATGCCGATGGTCTCGCCGGACTTGATGTCGAGGTCAATGTCCTCGAGGGCCTTCTCGCCATCCTTTTTATAGGCAAAGCTGACGTGGTCGAACTTGACGGAGCCGTCTCTGACCTCCATAACGGGATCCTCACCGTTCGTCAGGTCGGACTGCTCGTCCAGCACCTCGGCCACGCGCTTGGCGGAGGCTGCAGACATCGTGATCATGACGAACACCGTGGACAGCATCATCAGGCTCATAAGGATGTTCATGCAGTAGCTCAGCATGCTCATCAGGTCGCCGGTGGTGAAGGTCGTTGCGCCGGAGCTGACGATGAGCTGGGCACCGATCCAGGAGATGAGCAGGATGCAGCTGTAGACGGTCAGCTGCATGAGCGGGGCGTTCCAGGCCAGGATCAGCTCGGCACGCATCAGCAGATTGCGCACATTCTCGCTGGCCTTGCGGAACTTCTCGCCCTCAAACTTCTCGCGCACATAGGCCTTGACAACGCGGATGGCGGAGACATTCTCCTGCACGCTCTCGTTCAGGTCGTCGTACTTGCGGAATGCCTCGCCGAAGTACTTGGTGGCGCGGCTCATAATAAAGGCGAGCGCGCAGCCCAGCAGGATGACGGCGATCAAATAGATGTTTGCCAGCCGACGGTTGATCGTGTAGGACATGATCAGCGCCACGATCATGCTGGCGGGCGCACGCACCGACATGCGCAGCATCATCTGGTAGGCGTTCTGGATGTTGGTGACGTCGGTGGTCATGCGGGTGACCAGGCCCGCGGTGGAGTACTTGTCAATGTTGGCAAAGCTGAAGGTCTGGATGTTGCGGAACATGCCGCGGCGCAGGTTGCGGGCAAAGCCCGTGGCTGCGTGGGAGCCGGCCACCGCGCCCAGAATGCCGAACAGCAGGCCGAACAGCGCCGCGACGACCATCTGTGCGCCGACGGTGTAGATGACCTGCATATTGCCCGGCGTGACGCCGTTGTCAATGATGGAGGCCATCATCTTCGGGATGATCATTTCCATGATGACCTCCGCGATCATAAAGATCGGCGTCAGCACGGAGACCAGGCGGAAGCCCTTGGTTTCACGTCCGAGTGTTTTTAACAATTGGTATTTCCCCTCTCTTGTTTGGTATTTTCCTCTTGCAGGAAGTGCTGTGCGTTGCGCAGGGTCTGCTCCAGCACAGCGCGGGCCGCGGCGGCCTGCTGCGGGTCAATGCCGCTTTGCAGGTCATCCTCAAACCGCGCAATGCTTGCCTCGATCTGCTTGTGACAGGCGCGGCCCTTCTCTGTGGCGATAAGGCGCTTTAAGCGGGCATCTTTCGCCACGGCGCTGCGGGTGATGAAGCCATCCTGCTCCATGCCCTGCAGCATGGCGGTGACGCTGGAGCGGCGAATGTTGAACCACTGCTCAATGTCGCGCTGGTAGACGTCGCGGCCCTGGCGCTCGGCACGGACGATGTCGCCCAGCACCATGCCGCGCACGCCCGACAGCTCCGAGCTGACCTCGGCGTTGATGCGGGCATCCAGCGCACGGCGGATGAGCCGCGAGGTCTGGTTCAGCAGTGCGCCGAAGTGGACATCCGCGCAGCAGCCGCAGTCATCATACGATGATTCGTGCATTTCTTCCCTCCTTTACGATTTTTGGGTCCAAGAAGTTAGATTTTGAATTGTTCGTTGTCTAACTGTTCGTTTGCGTACTTTACCAGTATAACACCGGATCGGGCAATGTCAAGAGGGACGGCGCAGAGTTTTTTGTATAGTGCAGCGGCAAACGGGCAGAGCCCCGTCCCCCTGCGCTTTCCCGATTCAACGTAGGGGCGGATTCCATATCCGCCCGTGCCCGGCTGTCTTTATTCGCCGCTTTCCCTCTCCACCCCCAGATACGGCAGCACCTTTCCCAGTACCTCGGCGCACACCGGCCCGGAGAGCGCGCCGCCGCTCGTCGTCCAGCTGTGGGGCTCATCCAGGCAGACCAGCACAGCGACCTTGGGGTCGTCGATGGGCGCAACGGAGACAAAGCTCGCAATGCGCGCGCCCTCGTTCGGGCTGTCCAGCTTTTGGCTCGTGCCGCTCTTGCCGCCGATGCGGTAGCCCGCCAGCGCGGCCTGCTTACCCGTGCCGCCTGTAACAACACCCTCCATCAGGCGGCACATCGTGGCGGAGGTCTCCGCGCTGATGACGCGGCGCTTCACCGTCGGCTGCACTTCCTTCACAACAGTGCCGTCAGGCGCCGTGATTTTCGCCACAACGTAGGGCTGCATCAGTTCGCCGCCGTTTACCACCGCACAGACCGCCGTGAGCATCTGCAGGTAGCTGACCTTGCTGCTCTGCCCGAACGAGCAGCTCGCCAGCTCCACCGGGCCCATCCGGTCCGCCGTGTAGTATTCACTGCGCCTGACCTCGCCCGGCAGGTCGATGCCCGTGGCCTCCCGCAGGCCGAAGGCCGCAAAGTAATCACAGAAGCGTTCTTTTCCAAGCCGCGCACCGATCTGGATGAAGCAGGGGTTGCAGCTGACAGCCAGCCCCCGGGCGAAGGTCTCGGTGCCGTGGATATGCCCGTTTGCACAGCGGAACCGCGTGCCTGCGACGGTTATTTTACCCGCGCAGGTGAAATAGTCCGTGGCCTTACACGCCCCGGAGTCCAGCGCCGCCGACGCCGTGATGAGCTTGAACACACTGCCCGGCTCATACAGGTCACTGATGGCCTTGTTGCGCCACTGTGCCTGCTGGGCCTTTTGCAGCGCGGCGCTGCGCTCCTCGCCGGTCAGGGTATTCACAGCGTCGCGGACTTCTTTATTTATAAGGGTCCGCGGTGCGTTCGGGTCGTAGTCGGGCTGGCAGGACATCGCCAGCACGGCCCCGGTGTGGACGTCCATCACGATGCCGACGCCGCGCTCGGCTACATGATGCTCCGTCACAGCGGCGGACAGTGCGCTTTCGAGCCAGTGCTGAATGTTCGCGTCGATGGTCAGCGTCAGCGTGCTGCCGGGCACGGCGTCCACCAGCGTCTGGTAGTGCGTCGGCATATCGTAGCCCCAGGCGTTCTTGGCGGTCAGGATGCGCCCGTTCTGCCCGGTCAATTCGTCGTTGTAACGCAGTTCCAGTCCCCACAGGCCCGCGTTGTCCACGTCGGTAAAGCCTAAAATGCCGCCCATAAAATGCCCCTGCGGGTAGACGCGGCGGGTATCCTGCCGAATTTGTATGCCGTCCACACCGTTCGCCCGGCACCAGTCCCGCACAGCGTCGGCCATCGTCTTATCCACGCGGCGGCGCAGCAGGCAGTCGTTGGAGGTTCGCTGGCTGAATTTGGCCAGCGTATCGGCGTAGTCCAGCTCTAAAATTTCGCTCAACGCCCGCGCAGCCGGTTCTACGGCGTCGTCGGCCATCTCCCGCGGGGCGGCGCGGATGGTCCAGCAGGTCTCGCTGGCGGCCAGCAGCGTACCGTCGGCGGAATAGATCTCCCCGCGGGCGGCGGGCAGCGTGGCCCCGCGCAGCTGCTGGTCGGCGGCGCGTGCCGCGTAGCCGCCGGGGTCGCGAAGCATCAGCACAAACAGCCGCACCGTCAGCCCGCCCAGACACCCCACCGCCAGCACCGCCGCCAAAAGCCGCATGCGCAGGCGCATTTTTGTATTCTGCTGCGGCGTGATCGGACGCATAGCTCCTGCCCCCTTCCCCATAGAACAGCCTATGAGTGTTCCACTGGCAAAATGCTGAATTATCGCCGGAAAATTCTCTGTATTGTCGATTGACCGTTTAGACACATAAGGTGTATACTGTTAATAGCAAATTTTGACATTTAATTGTCAAAGTCCGAGAGAGCTATTTTTAAAGGAGGCAAACCCTATGGCTAGATTTACTTTACCCCGTGACCTTTACCACGGCCCCCACGCGCTGGAAGCGTTGAAAACGCTGCCCGGCAAGCGCGCCATGATCTGCGTCGGCGGCGGTTCGATGAAGCGCTTCGGCTTCCTGGATCGCGCCGAGGCCTACTTAAAAGAGGCCGGCATGGAGGTAGAGCTGTTTGAAGGCATCGAGCCCGACCCGTCCGTGGAGACGGTCATGAAGGGTGCTGCCGCCATGGAAAAGTTCCAGCCCGACTGGATCGTCGCAATCGGCGGCGGCTCCCCCATCGACGCAGCCAAGGCCATGTGGATCAAGTACGAGTACCCCGACATCACGTTTGAGGATATGTGCAAGGTGTTCGGCATCCCGCCGCTGCGCCGCAAGGCCCACTTCTGTGCCATCTCCTCCACCTCCGGTACGGCCACCGAGGTCACGGCCTTCTCGATCATCACCGATTACCAGAAGGGCATCAAGTACCCCATTGCCGACTTTGAGATCACGCCCGATGTCGCCATCGTTGACCCCGAGCTGGCCCACACGATGCCCAAGAAGCTCGTCGCCCACACCGGCATGGACGCCATGACCCACGCCATTGAGGCCTACGTCTCCACCGCGAACTGCGACTTTACCGACCCGCTGGCCCTGCACGCCATCGAGATGATCCAGGCGGATCTGGTCGGCAGCTATAACGGCGATATGGATAAGCGCGACGCGATGCACAATGCCCAGTGCCTGGCCGGTATGGCGTTCTCGAACGCGCTGCTCGGCATCGTACACAGCATGGCCCACAAGACCGGCGCGGCGTTTGCCGATTACGGCGCACACATCATCCACGGCGCAGCCAACGCCATGTACCTGCCCAAGGTCATCGCCTACAACGCGAAGGACCCCACCGCCAAGGCACGCTACGGCGTCATTGCTGACAAGATGCACCTGGGCGGCGGGAACGACGACGAGAAGGTCGCGCTGCTCATCCAGTATCTGCGCGGCATGAACGACGATCTGAACATTCCGCACTGCATCGGCCACTACGGCCCCGACTCCTACCCCGCCGAGCAGGGCTTTGTCCCCGAGAACGTATTCCTCGAGAGACTGCCCGAGATTGCAAAGAACGCGATTGCCGATGCCTGCACCGGCTCCAACCCGCGCCAGCCGACCCAGGAGGAGATGGAAAAGCTGCTGAAGTGCTGCTACTACGACACCGAGGTCGACTTCTAACCACCGCCCTTCTGCGGCCCCTGCAAGCCGCCGCATGATCTGCCCCGGCCACAAGCTTTTGTGGCCGGGGCTTTTTGCCGCCGCAAAAGTGGGCAAAATCCTTGCGATTTGTTTTTTGCGGATTTTTGCTGTACAGGGCGCGGCTACAGCGTTCGCGGGCATTTTTTGTACAAGTATCAAATCCTTGATTTCGCATAGATTTTGCTGTATACTAATGGTAAAATCCAAGTAAAAGAGGATGGGAATTTACCATGACATCCACTGCAAAATCACAAGGTCCCCTGTTTACCAGGCGGGCGCTGTTCACCCTGATCTGGCCCCTGCTGCTGGAGCAGACATTAAGCGTCACGATGGGCATGGCCGACACGCTGATGGTCGCCGGTGTGGGTGAGGCCGCTGTCTCCAGCGTATCGCTCGTGGACAGCCTGAATATTTTGATTATTCAGATTTTGTCCGCACTGGCTACCGGCGGTGCGGTCATTGCCAGCCAGTATCTGGGCCGCCGCGACCAGGAGAGCGCCCAGCGCAGCGCGGCCCAGCTGTACAGCGTGCTGGGCATCTCTACGGTTGCGGTGGGTGTTGTCTGTATGCTGCTCTCCCGCCTGATCCTTCGGATGGTGTTCGGCAGCATTGATGAGGATGTCATGCGGTTTGCGCAGCAGTACTTCCTTATCAGTGCGGTGTCCTACCCCTTCATCGGCCTGTACAACGGCGGCGCGGCGCTGTTCCGTGCGCAGGGCAACAGCCGCATCAGTATGCTGGCCAGCCTTGTCATGAACGTCATCAACATTGCGGGCAACGCGCTGCTGATCTACGGTTTCGGCATGGGCGTTATCGGCGCGGCGCTGGCCACGCTGATCGGGCGTGTGTTCGCCGCGGTGTTCATCCTGTGGCAGAACCAAGACCTGCACAATCCCCTGCGCGTGCAGCGCTTCGCTGACCTGCGGCCCCGGCGCAGGCCCATCATGCAGATTTTGTCCATTGGCATCCCGTCGGGTCTGGAAAACGGCATGTTCCAGATCGGCAAGCTGTGTGTCAGCAGCCTGACGTCTACCTTAGGCACCTCGGCCATCGCGGCCAATGCCGTGGCAAACTCGGTCTCGACGCTGGCGAACATCCCCGGCAACACGATGAGCCTTGCCATGATCCCGGTCATCGGGCAGTGCCTTGGCGCAGGCGAGAAAAAGCAGGCGCAGCGCTATTCCGTCACGCTGCTGGGCATCGCCATCACGGGGCTGACCGTCACGAACGCGGCGCTGTTCTTCCTGATGCCCGAGGTCGTGACCTGGTTCAATCTCTCGGCGGAGGCGTCCGCCATGTGTACCCACGTGGTCCACTGGTTCAACCTGTTCAGCATCTTCTTCTGGGCGACGAGCTTTACCCTGCCCAACGCCCTGCGCGCGGGCGGCGACGCCAAGTTTACGATGTCGGTCAGCATCGTCAGCATGTGGCTGTTCCGCGTGATTCTGAGCTATATCTTCGTTCTGCAGTTCCACTTAGGACTGACCGGCGTCTGGTTCGGTATGTTCATCGACTGGATCTGCCGCAGCCTGTGTTTCCTTGTGCGGTTTGCCCGCGGGAAATGGATGGAGCATAAGGTGATATAAGACGCAAAAAACTCCCTGCCCGGTGCGGACAGGGAGTTTTCTGTTGTATGGCGCGGGAAATTACTCCACCATATACTCAAAATCAATACGGCCCAGCGCCACATCGGCGGCGGCGACCTGGATCTTCATGGAAGAACCCAGCATCCAACTCTTGCCGGTCAGCGGGTCCAGCATGCTGACGCCGTCGATGACCTGCGGTTCACCCTTGCAGAGCTGCGCGGCGGGGACAAAGCCCTCCACCGTGTTATCCAGCTCGACAAAGACGCCGCGGGGCGTGATGCCGGCCACCGTGCCGGTGTAGACCTCACCGAGATGGTTGTGCATGTACTCGGCCTTGTACAGGTCCTCGACATCGCGCTCAATGCGCACGGCGGCGACCTCCTGCTTGCTGGACTTCTCGCTGGCCTGCTGGGCAAACTCGTTGAAGTCGCGCTGCAGCTGGCTGGCGGAGACGCCGTTCAGCATCTCGGTCAAAATACGATGAATCGCCAAATCGGGGTAGCGGCGGATGGGGCTGGTGAAGTGGGCGTAATCCTTGAGCACCAGACCATAGTGACCCTTGGGCTTTTCCTCATAGCAGGCCTTGGACATGCAGCGGAGCATTCCGGTGTTGACGATCTGCTCAAACGGGGTGCCGCGCACACCTTCCAGAATGGCGCTCAGCTCCTTGGGGGTGGGCACCTCCTTGGCAAAGTGGTCGTTGATGCCGCAGGCCTGCAGCAGGCTGTGCAGGCGCTCCAGCTTCTCACCGTTGGGCTCCTCGTGGACACGGTAGACAAAGGGGATCTGCTTGACGCGGGCAAAGTGGGCAGCGCACTGGTTGGCCAGCAGCATGAACTCTTCGATCATGCACTCCGACACACCGCGGGTGCGCTTGACGATATCCACGCAGCGGCCTTCCTCGTCCATGACCAACTTGGCTTCGTCGGATTCGATTTCCATCGCGCCGCGTGCTTTGCGCAGAGCCAGGCGCTTTTCGTACAGCTCGGTCATCGCGGGCAGCTGAGCCATAACGTCTTTATATTTCGTCACCAGAGCCGGGTCATTGGAGCCGTCCAACAGAGCGTTAATTTCTTTATAAACGCCCTTGACACGGCTGCGGATGACGCTCTTGACGAACTGATAGCTATGGATATTGCCGCTTTCATCCAGCTGCATCAGGCAGGAGAACGCCAGGCGCTCCTCCCCTTCATTGAGGCTGCAGATGCCGTTGGAAAGCTGGGTGGGCAGCATGGGGATGACTTTATCCGCGTAATAGATGGAAGTTGCGCGCTCATAAGCTTCCTTATCCAGCGCGGTGTCCGGGCGGACATAGTGGCTGACATCCGCAATATGAACGCCCAGCTCATAGCCGCCGTTTTGGGTCTTCATCAGGCTGATGGCGTCGTCGATATCCTTGGTCTCGGCAGAGTCGATGGTAAAGATCGGCAGACCGCGCAGGTCGGCGCGGTGGGCAGCTTCGGCGGGGTCGATGAGAGCGTTATCATATGCGTGAGCTTCGGCCAATACCTCCTCCGGGAATTCCTGGCGGACATCACGGCCATACAGCACAGCCTTGGCGCACTCTGCTGCGCGGTCGGAAGTGCCGAAGCGCTCGGCAACAGCGCAGCGGTGGTCCATATGGCGCTGGCCGCGGTTGGTCAGGATAGCACCGACCTTATCCCCCAGCTGTGCGCCGTTGACGCCTTTTTTATCCAGCACAATGCGCACATCACGGCAGCCGTCCGGCTCCACGGCAAGGCGGCCGTCCTCAGTCAGCACAATGGTACCGGCAAAGGTGTTGTGCGGGGTGGTCACCTCCACCACTTCACCCTCGGCGCTGCCCTCCACACGGGGG
>OKUD01000515.1_pt1 | contig 12625 bp, 10 predicted proteins | sample 1606601 | NCBI WGS metagenome assembly OKUD01 (sample SAMEA3882517, study PRJEB24775) | human gut metagenome | biome: human-associated habitat; feature: intestine environment; material: feces | place: Netherlands | collected 2009/2010
AGACCAGCGGCCCGGTGTACTTCCGCAACCAGCCGGTGGGCTGCACCGCCACCATCGTCACCCAGATGTACGATGAAAACGGCGTGACCATCCCGCAAAAGACCGCCGGTCTGCTGCTGGCTGCCATCCTTTCGGATACGCTGGTGTTCCGCAGCCCCACCTGCACCCCCATCGACGTGAACGCCGCCAACCGTCTGGCAAAGATCGCCGGGGTGGACATCAACGAGTTTGCCAACGAAATGTTTGAAGCCGGCGAAAAGCTGGACGGCAAGACCGCCGAGGAAGTGTTCTTGCAGGACTTCAAGGTGTTCATGTGCGGTGATATCCGCTTTGGCGTGGCGCAGGGCAGCTATATGACCCGCAAGAACCTGACCGCCGCCGAGGCGCTGCTGAAGCCCTATCTCGAGGAAGCACGCAACAAGCAGAACGTGGAGGACATCTATATGCTGCTGACCGACGTGCCCAAGGAGGAGAGCGTGGTCATCTGCAACGGGCGCTACGCCGCCGAGGTGCTGACGGATGGCTTCGACACCCAGCCCGCCGCCGATGCCAGCTGGACGCTGCCGGGCGTGGTGAGCCGCAAAAAGCAGTTCATTCCCGCCCTGATGACCGCTTATCAGGAGCTGTAAAGGGACACTGCCGTGTTTGATTTTCTTTCCAAAAAAGATCGCACCCCGCCCGCGCTGCCGGAAGGCACGGAGCGGCGGCGCTACACCATCACCGGACAGGTGCAGGGGGTGGGTTTCCGCTACCGGGCGCGGTACGCCGCGCAGACCCTTGACCTGACCGGCTGGGTGCAGAACGAGGATGACGGCAGCGTAACGCTGGAAGTGCAGGGCGACCCGGATAAATTCATCTCCCTGTTCGCCATGATCCAGAAAAGCGACTATATCCAGATCACCGGCATCCGCCAGAAGGACATCCCGCCCGACCCGTGGGAGCGCGGCTTCTCGGTGAAGGGATATTAAGGAACTGAATAGAAACAGAGCGCCTGACACCGCGGTGTCAGGCGTTCTGTTTTATCATATTATATTTTCACCCCAGCACCTTGAGGGGGGAGTTTTCCACCCACAGGGTACCGTCCAGCAGACGGGTGACGGCAAGCCGTCCATTTGCCGTTACCCGGGCGGGGTCGAGGGCGTAGAAGTCGCTCTCGGTCAGGTTTTCCGGGTCGGCGGTGGGGGAGATGCCCGCCACGCACACCCAGTGCCCATAGGTGCTGCTGGTGGCAATGTGGGGGTAGTTCACCTCGCTCCAGCCGGAGGAAGTTAGGTGGTATTCATAAGTAGAGGTGCGGTTCGTGTGGCGCTTTACCCCGCTGACCGTGGTGTTTTTCAGGTGCACGATCACCGGATGCCCGGCGGAAAGCTCGCTGTACAGCTTTTTCAGGCACTCGGCGCGGGTGCCGGAGTACCCGGTGTAGCCCGCTGCGGACCACACCGCCCCGTTCGACCACATCCCGCTGCCGGAGCACACCTTGCCGTCCAGAATGGTGCGGGCATAGCGCAGCGCGTACAGGCTGCACTTGCCGGAGGTCTGGTTGCCGATGGAAAGAATGTGGCTGGTGTCGAAGCTGAGCAGCCGGATGCCGTTTTTCTCTTTCAGTTCAGCGGCGTGGGCACGGGGCAAAAAGGCGCACAGCAGCAAAACCAGCGCCAGAACTGCCGCCGCCAGCCGCTGTGCCGCGCGGGCGGGACAGTGTTGCATGGGTATTTCCTCCAAGTTCGTTTCAATCTGGACATGATTTTACCACTAAAACGTGGTGAAAATGTGTAAAAAGGCAAAATAATGGGGCTCTCTCCCCGAGGGAACTGGCGCGGCGCAAGCCGCGTCTGAGGGAGTTTGCATCAACACAACATATATCCAAATTTAAGTGCTCCCGCACCCGGCAAAACCGCGCCGCCGGGACAGGGAAACGGAGATTCCGTAGACTGTCGACAGAATTGATTCCAGAACATACCAGAACTGCAACAAAACCCGCTTATTTTCATCATTTTCACGAAACTGTTTCGGGAAGTTTAGCGATATTCCCGATTGACAAAACCGTCAGGTGTCGGATATAATCAGGGCAGAAAGGCAACGATGGTTGCGAAAGCCTTTCGAGAAAAAAGAAACATATCCACAAAAAACGCTGATTGGAGGGATACCCCTATGAAGAACCTGAAAAAATTCGTGGCCCTGCTGCTGGCAGGTGTGATGGCTATGGTGATGCTCACCGCCTGTGGCGGCGCAGCCTCGGAAACTCCGCTGGAAGATAATATCAGGCAGCAACTCGGCAAAAATCCGAATGCTGTAGGTCTGTGTGATGCAGATGGCAGAGTCAGGAATGACAAGAGTAGTGAGCTCTATAAAACCACTCAGACCAACCTTAATGCAAAGATTGATTCCAGCCTTACGGGAACCTTTGTGCTTGATGTTGACACCGATGTTGGTCCTGATAAGGAGTACGCAACATTTACTGTGTATGCAGACTACAAGACTGCTGGTCTTGTAGCAAATCTGGTTAATAAGATCACTGAAAAAATTGGAGAGATCAAAGATACCAACAACAGCGTGAAACTTGAAGGCAATTGGGCAAAGGTTGCTGTCGTTGTCAAAACCACTGATAAGGGCAGCTATGCTGCAATTGCAATTCAGGTCAAGAACATCGCCTACAAGGGCAAATAAGTAAAGAATCATCAGTCCTTTCTTCCCCGGAGAGCACCCGCCCTCCGGGGCTTTTTTTGTATCCAACAGGCTGGCGTATCTGCTCAAAAACAACTGGAAAATCTAGGCAGTCTGTACATTGACCGGGGGAGGGAGATGTTGTAAAATGAACATAGATCATCCGGGCTTTTGGGGCGCGGATAAAGTCTGTAAATTTTTTATTTGGAGGAATCTAACATGAAAAAGATGAAACGTCTTGTGGCTGTTCTTCTGGCCGGTATCATGGCACTGGCAATGCTCACCGCTTGCGGCGGTACGCCCGGCACCCCCGGCAGCTCAGAGTTTGAGACTAAGGTTGAGCAGGCCTATATGGCAAAACTGAATGAGACTTTTGGTGTGAATTTCGATAACGATGACGCCATCAAGAAGCTGGCTGTCGATTACTTTCAGGAGGTAAGCGGTACAGAGACTCTGAATAAGGATACACTTTGGAAAGCAGAAAAGCTGAGTGCAAATACCGTGAATGAGGTTATGGTCTGCTTCGACACGGCGCAGTCCACCAACGAAAAGTATGTGAAGTTCTACTATGAAGCGGACAAGGCAGAGACTATTACGCCGGATAAAATGAACCTTGACGTTCTGAAAGCCACTTGGGATGTTGTTAAGGCCGCAGCAGCTTCTCAAAATAAGGAAGTCGAGCTTACTGCGCTGGGCGTCGGCGCAAAGACCATCGGCGGCAAGACCTATGTTGCCATCGGCTTTGGAATGAAAGCTGCACAGTAATTGAATCACCCCGCCCCGAGGAGCACCCCGCTCCCCGGGGCTTTTTTGCGTGCAAAATACCCCCTCAGCCTCACTTCGTTCGGCAGCTCCCCCAAGGGGGCGCCTTTCGTGGTGGCGGGAAACTTTGCGGCGGCGACTAAAGCCGTCCCCTTGGGGAAGGTGGCATCGCCGCAGGCGATGACGGAAGGGGTTCCCTCCCGGCGGGCTTTTTTTCGCCTTTTTGTGACAAACCCCGCCCGCTGTGGTACAATAAAAGGGTATCGAACTCACACAGAAAGGACGTTTCCATGCAGCTGTTTGAACTGGTCAGCCCACGGCTGTTCCGCCCGCTGGCGGGGCCCAACCGGGCGTTTTATGCAGAGCTTTTGCTGCTGCTCTGGGAGGAGTGCCGCCATACGGCAGATTACAGCATTTCCCGCGCCGAGGCCGTCTCCCGTGCCGAGGATTATTTTGCCGCGCTGGCAAAGCCGCTGGCACTGGACGCCGATGGCGCGGGCGACGAGGACGAGCAGCCCACCCGCGACCCCCACACGCTGGCGGTGGGCTTTTTGCTGCGTCTGCGCCGCACCGGCTGGCTGGAGGAGCAGCCCGGCAGTTATGAGAGCGAGCCCACCCTTGCCTTTATGCCGGAGGTCACCCCGCTGCTGGACGCGCTGGAAGAGATATTGAACCCCCGGGTGGTCACCTATACCGGCAAGCTGTACAAGGCGTGGCAGCTGCTGGGCAGCATCGGGCAGGAAAAAAGCCCCTACGAGAACGTGCTGCGGGAGGTGGCGGCAGACCTTGAGACCCTGAACAAGTCCCTGCGCGCCCTCAACGCTTCCATCGGGCATTATATCGACCGCCTGACCCATAACCGCACCCCGCAGGAGGTGCTGGAACTGTTCGACCAGTACGAGGAAAAGGTGGTGGCGGCGGCCTACCATCGCTTTAAAACAAGCGATAACCTGTTCAATTACCGCGCCTATCTGGAAGAAGAACTGGACGACTGCGAGCAGAACCAGCTGCCGCGCTTAGCGCTGGACTACGCCCGGGTGGAGCGCTGCGCTCCCGGCGAGGCGGCGCCCCGGGTGCGTGCCCTTATCCAGCAGCAGCGGGATGCGCTGGAAGAGATGAGCACCCTGATGAAGGAGATCGACGCCAGCCACATCCGCTACCGCAAGCGTGCGGTGCAGCGGGCACAATTTTTGCTGCTGAGCGACCGCTCGGCGCAGGGCAGCGTCACCGCCCTGCTGCGCCGCTATGCGGAGGACATCCGCAGCCCGGAGCAGCTGTTTGAGCCGGACGATGGCCCGGTGGCGGCGCGGCTGCACCTGTACCCGGCGGCAGTGTTCGGCGTAAAGCCGCTGTATCCCCCCGCCGCGCCCCGCACCGAAGCACCTCTTGCCCCGGTGCGCACCGAACCCCTGGACCCCGCCCAGCTGCGGCAGGAGCAGCAGCTGCTGCTGGACTACGCCCGCCTTGCCGTCACCGAGGAAAACGTGGCGCTGCTGGCGCGGCAGGCACTGGCTGCCCGCGGGCAGGTGAACGCTTCCACCCTTGTGGAGGAATACCCGAACGATTTTACAGGCATCATCGGCCTGCACACCTATTCCCAGTCGCCGCACCGGGAGTATGATATCACCCTGACCGGAAACTGGGTGGAGCGCGGCGGCTTCCGGTTTCAGGATTTTGTCCTGACCCGCCGCAAGGAGGTAAACACGGATGGCAACCATTGATCTGCTGGAAGAGACCGCAAACTATCTGCTCAACCACTGCTTTGTGCTGGGCTGCGTAGAGGAACAGCGGGCAAAATATCTATATATTCAGGATCACCTCAACGAGGTGCGCGCGGTGTTCAAGCCCTTGGGCTACGCGGTGCTTTTGTACCCCGCGCCCATGCAGGCGGCGGCGCTGGTCAACGAGCACGAGGGCAGTCAGGCACGGCTGCTCAAATACGAAAGCATCCTGCTGCTGGTGCTGCGGCTTTTGTACCTGCAAAAGCGGGAAAGCCTTGCCGCCAGCGCGGACGAGGTGCTGGTCACGGTGGAAGAGGTACAGGCCGAATTGCAAAAGATGAACCTGCCCCGCAAGCTGGATCAGCAAACGCTGGAAAAGCTCATGCGCACCCTGCGCCGGTACAATCTGGCGCGTCCGGTGGGACGGCTGTCCGGGCTGGACAGCCGCATCGAGGTGTTCCCCACGGTGCTGCTGGCGCTGCCGGACGCCGACCTTGCGGATGCCGCCGCCGAGAGCGCCCGCACCCGCACCGAGCTTGGCCTGTACGAGCGCCCGGAGGGCGCAGACATGGAAGCAGGGGAGGGTGAAGCATGATCGAACTCAAGCGCCTGAAACTGATCAACTGGCACAACTTTGAAAACGTCACCTTTGACTGCGCCCGCCTGACCTATATGATCGGCGTGAACGCCGTGGGCAAGACCACCATTCTGGACGCCATTCGCTACTGCCTGACCACCAACCGCAACTTCAATGCGCTGGGTAATAAAAAAAGCGGACGCACCCTGCAGGGCTCTGTCCACGCCAAGCAGCGCGGCGAAAACGCCTACCGCCGCCCGGGGCATACCGTGGCGTATATCGGGGCAGAGTTCTGGGACAGCGTCAAGCACACCAGCTTTGTCATCGCGGTGCGGGTGGAGTCCGAAGGACCCATGCAGGAGCTGCACCCCGGCGACCAGACATGGTATATCTCGGAGGACGGCATCACGCTGGAGCAGCTGCCCTTCATCGACCCGCGCACCGGTGCGCCCAGCGCCAAGGAGGACTTCAAGCCCGCCGAGGGGCGGCTTTCCTACACCCGCAGCCCCAGCGAGGCGCGGGACCGCATCTGCCGCGCACTGGGCATCGGACGCGCAGCCAGTCCGCTGGGCAAAAAGTTCAACGAGGTGTTCCAGATGGGCACCAGCATGGACGAGATCCCGAACTTCCGGGAGTTTCTGTACCAGTACATCCTCCCGCAGCCGGAACTGGACTTGGAAGCCTTGCAGGGTGACCGCTTGGAGCTGGAAAACCTGCACGCCGTGCTGGCCGAAGCCCAGACCCGCGCCGATGCGCTGGACGAGATCGTCCGTTTCGGCCGTGAAGCCACCGAAAAACAGACCGAAGCTCTTGTGAACCGGGGTGCCGCCCTGCTGGCGCGGGCTGCTGCCGATGCCGGGGAAAAGGCCGTCTGGCAGGAGCGGGTAGACGCCGGACGCCGCCAGCAGGAGACGCTGCGCACCCGCTACGCCGAAGCCAAGACCGCCGAAGCCGAAGCCCGACGCGCCTACCTGACCGCCCACAGCGCCGCCGGTGCCAGCGGCGAAGGCCGCGCACTGGACGCCCTCAGCGAGGAGCTGGCGCACCGGCAGACCGCACTGGATGCCGCCGCCCGCCGCGCCGACACCGCCGAAAAAGCCGCCGAAAAGACCGGCAACCTGCTGGCAGTGCTGCGCCGCAGCGGCTTTGCCGCCGGGCAGAAGCTGGCCGACCTGACCCCCGACACCCTGCCCGCCCTGACCGACTGGCTGACCGCACAGGAAAAGCCGCTGGAAGAAGCCTATTTTGCCGCACGGCAGCACACCGCCGCCCTGCAGCGGCAGCAGACCGAGAAACGCGCCGAACTGGATGCCGTGTCCGGCGGCAAGTGGGTGTACCCCCACGGCGACGCTGCCACCCGGGTGCGGGACGCCGTGAACGCCGAACTGAAGAGCCGGGGCATGGAGCCGGATGCCCGCATCTTCTGTGAGCTGCTGAACGTGGAGGATGAGAGCTGGCAGGACTGCGTGGAAGCCTGTCTGGGCGACCGCCGGTTCGATATCCTTGTGCCGCCCGCCCACTACGCCGCCGCAAAGAGCGCCTTTGTGGCGCTGAAAGAGAAAGTCGGCCCCATCAGTCTGCTGGACACCCCGGGTCTGCGCAAGGCCAACCGCCGCGCCGACACCGCCCCCGCCGACAGTCTGGCGGCACAGGTCACCAGCGAAAACCCGCTGGCCGCGCAGTACGCCGACACCATCCTGCGCCGCATCGTCTGCTGCGACACCCCCGACACGCTGGAAAACTATCCCGACAGCGCCACCCGGGACCTTCTGCGCCACCATCCCTTCCGGTTGGAGCGTCTGCGCACCCCGCAGCGCTATATCGGTCTGGAAGCCCGCCGCGCCCGCGCCGGGGCACTGGCAGGGGAGATGAACGCCCTTGCTGAAGAGGTGCGCGCCGCCGCACAGGCGGAGCAGAACCTGAAAGCCGCATACAGCCAGTACCAGATCCTTTTGCGCGGCACCACGCTGGAAGAGCTTGCCGCCCTGTGGGACGCCCGCGCCGCCCTGACCGCCGCCCGCGCGGCGGTGGACAAGCAGGCCGCAAAGCTGGCCGAGTGCCGCGAGAACCCGCTTTTGCAGCAGCTGTATAAGGAGGAAGAGGTGCGCGAGGCCGCATGGGAAGCCGCCCGCACTGCCGTGGAGCAGACCGGCGGCGATCTGCGCGTGTGCGAAAAACAGATCTCCTCCTGTGAGGCGGAGCAGCAAAAGGCGGTGGACACCGCCGAAAAGAGCGCACAGGCCGCCGAGAGCTTTTTTGCCGCCCACCCGCTGGTGGAGCCGCTCTCCCGCAGCCGTCAGCAAGCGCTGACCGGGCCGGATAAATCCCCCCGCGCCGCCGCGCAGGCTGCCGAAAAGGCACAGGCCAAGCTGGACGATGCGCTGACTGTCTACCTGAACAGCACCCTTGAACCGGCGCAGCGGGAATACAACCGGCGCTATGTCTGCGATTATCCTCTGGGTCTTGCCGGGCTGGAACAGTACCGCGCCCAGCATGAGAGCCTTGTGCGCATCGACTTGGAGCGCTACGCCGCCCGTTTGGAGCAGGCGCAGCGGGACTGCAAGGACCGCTTCCGCAAGGATATCCTGTTCCGCATGAAGGACGATATCTTCAACGCCCGGCGGCAGTTCCGGGAGCTGAACAAGGTCATGGAGCAGCTGACCTACGGCGAGGAAGTCTACCGCTTTGAGCTGGAGCCCAGCCGCGACCCGCAGCTGGCGGCGTTCTATCAGGTCATCGTGGACAAGGGCAACCAGCAGATGACCGAAGGCGACTCTCTGGACAACCTTGCCGCCACCGCCGACCCCGCCTACGAGCGTCAGGTGGACGAACTGATGGAAAAGATCATGGCGGACGTGGACGAGAACACCCGCGCCCGGCAGGAGGGACGCACCGCCGCCGGTGCCACCCTTTCGGACTATGTGGACTACCGCACCTATCTGGACTACGATATCAAGGTGACCAATCAGGTCACCGGGCAGCAGGCGTATCTGTCCCGCGTCAGCCGCGATTCCTCCGGCGGCGAGAATCAGGCACCCTTCTATGTGGCCATCTGCGCCAGCCTTTTGCAAATCTACCAGAAGAGCGAGAACAGCATCCGTCTGGTGCTGCTGGACGAGGCCTTCAGCAAGATGACCAGCGACCGCATCCGCCCCATGATGGAACTGTTCCGCCGCCTGCAATTGCAGGTGCTGCTCATCTCCACCGTGGAAAAGAGCACCGCCATCCAGCCCTACTGCGACATTACCTACTCCATCGTCCGCCACGGCGACGCCAACGCCATCGCGCCCTTTGTCCGCCTTGCAGCGGAATGATGCAAAACGGGGCTTGACATAAAAAATAAACTTTGCTATACTGTTTTTCGCTCATCGGAGGGCTGTTTCAACGTAATTGAAGGGCCGGATAAGATGTCATCGTTCGCGCTTCCCGGAGGCTGTGGGCACCGTAGTGCCGCAGCAGAAGAGGGAATGCACCGGAGCGGTGGTTCTTATCCGGCCTTTTTGCATATGTGAAGTTCAAAAAGGAGGAGCTATGCCAAAGAAAACCATCCAATTGTCCGATCATTTTACCTATTCCCGCCTGCTGCGGTTCGTGCTGCCCTGCATCGGCACCATGCTGTTCACCTCCGTCTACGGCATCGTGGACGGCCTGTGCGTTTCCAACTTTGTGGGCAAAACGGCCTTTGCGGCGGTCAACCTCATCATGCCGCTGCCGCAGCTGCTGGGCACTGTCGGCTTTATGCTGGGCACCGGCGGCAGCGCCATCGTTGGTATCACGCTGGGCGAGGGTGACCAGAAAAAAGCCGACCGCTATTTTACTATGTTTCTGCTGGCGGCGCTTGTTTCGGTCAGCGTGCTGGCCGTGCTGGGCTTTGTGTTCCTGCGGCCGGTCGCCATGCTGCTGGGCGCAAAGGGAGAGCTGCTGGACTACGCCGTGCGCTACGGGCGCATCCTGATGCTGGCGCTGCCGCCCTTTGCGCTGCAAAATATGTTCCAAAGCTTTTTCGTCACCGCCGAAAAGCCGCTTCTGGGCTTCTGGTTCACCGTAGGTGCAGGCTGCACCAACATGGTGCTGGACGTGGTGATGGTGGGTATGCTGCACTGGGGCGTGGAGGGCGCTGCCGTTGCCACCCTTATCAGCCAATTGGTGGGCGGCGTGCTTCCGGTGTTCTACTTTATCGACCACGGCAATACCAGCCGCCTGCACCTGTGCAGAACACAGTTTTACGGCCGCGTGCTGTGGGATGCCTGTATCAACGGTTCTTCTGAGCTGATGACCAACCTTTCCATGTCGCTGGTCAATATCCTGTATAACTTCCAGCTGCTGCGGCTTGCCGGAGAAAACGGCGTGGCGGCTTACGGCGTCATCATGTACGCTGCCTTCCTGTTTGTGGCGGTGTTCGTGGGCTATGCGGTGGGCAGCGCACCCATCGTCAGCTTCCATTACGGCGCGCGCAACCACGCCGAGGTGCATAACCTTTATCAGAAGAGCCTGCGCCTCATCGCCGTGGTGGCTGTGACCATGACGGCGGCGTCTATGGTCATCATTCCCTATGTGGCACGCATCTTTGTGGGCTACGACGCCCAGCTGCTGGCGCTGACCAGCCGCGCCTTCCGGCTGTATGCGCTGAGCTTCCTCATCATGGGCTTCAACGTGTATGCGTCCTCCTTCTTCACGGCGCTGGGCGATGGCGTGACCAGCGCCCTCATCTCCTTTCTGCGCACGCTGGTGTTCCAGCTTGCCGCGCTGCTCCTGCTGCCCGCCCTGTGGGGCATTGACGGCGTGTGGCTGGCTGTCACCGCCGCCGAGCTGGCCGCGCTGGCGGTGAGCGTGTATATGTTTGTGACAAAAGACCAGAAATTCCATTACCGTCATGGTTGACGCACCATAACAAGAAAGCCGCCGGGACCCCGGCGGCTTTTTTGGTTATTCAAAGGTATATTCCACCAGCTGGCAGTTTTTGATGCCCGCAGCGGCGTACTCCTCGTTGGTCATATCGTAAAAATAGGAGTGCACCACCCGGGCAATGCCGTTGTGCGCTACCAGCAGGTAGGTCTTGCCGGTGTCTGCCTTCAATTCGTCCAGCAGGTTGTAGATGCGCTGTGCCAGCTGCATCATGCTTTCGCCGCCGTCATAGCGGTCGGCAAAGTGGGTCTTGGAGATGCGGAACTCCGCGCCGTCCCGGGGCGTGCCCTCGTATTTGCCAAAGCACTGCTCCCGCAGGCGGGGTTCGCAGCGGGCGGGCAGACCGGTAGCGGCGGCAATGGCTTTTGCGGTGTCGGCGGCGCGGGAAAGGGGAGAGTACAGAATTTCGTCGATGTGCAGGCCGCTGTCCCGGACAAGCGCGCCCAGCTGCCGCGCCTGCTCCTGCCCGCGGGCGGTCAGCGGACTGTCGGTCATGCCGCAGATCTTATTTTCCACGTTCCATACCGTCTCGCCGTGGCGGGTGAAATAGATATTATGCATAAAATTACTCCTTACAGCTTGTGCAGGGTGCCGTCCGGCAGCAGACAGACGGTGTCTCCCTCGTCGATGCCAAGACATGTCAGCTCCCTGTCCGGGTAGGGCAGAATGCGGGCAGCCCCGGCGGCATCGGTCAGGGTCACATCGCACAGCACCGGCTGCCCGGCGGGCAGCTCCTCGCAGCCGTACAGCTGCTCGTCAATGCGCAGCACGCGGTATTCCGGCATGGTACAGCCCCTCCTTTGTGTTTTTCCTTATTATATAGCACCCGGGGGCTTTGGTGCAAGGGGGAGCGGACTGAGAGGGTTTATTCTCCCCCGCTTGACAGCGACGCGGAGAAATTGTTACAATACAGTTACGACTGCAAACCACGCGGAGGGGTTCATGAATATTACGGAACTGCGGTATCTGGTAGCCATCATGAAATGGGGGTCGGTGTCGGCGGCGGCAAAGCAGCTGTACGCGGCGCAGCCCAACGTCAGCAAGGCGCTGAAGAATCTGGAAGAGGAATACGGGTTGCGCATCTTCGAGCGCTCCTCCACGGGTATGATCCCCACCGAGCAGGGCAAGCGGTTCATCCGGCAGGCGCAGCGGGTGCTGCAGCAGGTGGACGAGCTGAAGCAGGAGGCGCACCAGCAGCGCAGCTGCGCCGAGCTGCGGGTGGTGCTGACCCATGCCACCTACGCCTCCTATGCGGCGGTGGATTTTTTGCAGCAGGCAGCCCGCAGCGAGCAGCTGCGGGTGCATATCCGGGAGAGCGGTGCCATTGAAGCTTTGGATTTTGTGCTGCGGCAGGGCTACCACATAGCACTGCTGCGCTATGCCGCCGAGGACGAGGACTACTATCTGCGCTACTGCCAGCGCCACGGTCTGCGGCAGGAGCCTATCATGGAGTTTTCCTACCTGCTGCTCACCAGTCAGGACAGCCCGCTGGCGCGGCGGCAGGTGCGCGAGCTGGACGAACTGAACGATTACATCGAGGTGCTGCACGGCGACACCCATCTGCCCGGGGAGGAGAGCACTGTTTCCCGCTGGGAGGTGAACCCCAACCGCCGCATCCATGTGTATGAGCGGTGCAGCCAGTTCTCCATTCTGCAGAATCTGCCCACGGCCTATATGTGGTCGTCCCCTATGCCGCAGCGCGCGCTGGAGCAGTACCATCTGGCGTTGCATAACTGCCCGGCGCAGAAGCAGCAGATGCGGGACGTGCTGGTGTACTCGGAGCGGGAGCCTTTGCAGCCGGAGGAGCAGTTGTTTGTGCAGTTGCTGCACAAGCAGGCGGATGCCACCATCAAGGACAGCGGGTGGAAGAAGATTTGAAATGCGCGCCGCGTCTTCCGGGTTGCGGCACCCAGCATCCGCATCGTGCCTTGGGTGGCACGCGCGTCTTGCTGGCCGCTGCCCCAACAACTCCTCCCTGTTTCCGCCGCTGGCGGCG
>OKUD01000522.1_pt1 | contig 12558 bp, 16 predicted proteins | sample 1606601 | NCBI WGS metagenome assembly OKUD01 (sample SAMEA3882517, study PRJEB24775) | human gut metagenome | biome: human-associated habitat; feature: intestine environment; material: feces | place: Netherlands | collected 2009/2010
TATTTCGAATGAAAAATTCTTCTTTAAATGAAGAAAAATCTTTTCTTTCATACATACTTTTTAATTCATTATATTTTTGTACTGCCATTTCTTCTATGTTGCTTATAGAATCTAATCTGATGCATTCATCTAAAATAGATATGTTATAAGGAACTTCAGCATCAAATGTACATTCGTATTCATAGTAAGGTATTCCTTTCTTGACTTTAGGTATTGGATTTGTTAATACAGCCACATAGTCATCCAATGTTTGACTATCAAGACGCTTTTTAATTTCAATATATAACGGTTCTTCACTGTTTATTCCTAAATCTTCATGTGTATATGCAGGATATAATTCTACTTTTAATTTTTGCGTTCCACTTTTCATAATAAAATGGTTTATAGGATATGAACCAGAATATGCCCCTTCGTCCCAAAAGTCCCAAATAGGAATATCATTTATAAGTATCCTGAAATTACACCCGTTACTTGACATAGTCAATAGATAGTAGTTCTTCGGAGCACTTTCGTTCATGGTATAGTGTAACTCCTTTTTCGCTGTGTTGTCTTTTTGTTGGGCATTACAGCTACCCAAGCCAAACATACTTAATAGTCCCATAGCGATAAATGTTTTAAGTTTCATATTATTTTGATTTATAGTTCCGTATTCACGTGTATTTTTCCGAAAGTCTTTTGCTCGTCACGTCCTGGCACAATTACATGAAGCCCTGTTATAATAGGGCTTTGTTCTTATCCAGATAATCAGATATGGCCTCTTGCAATACCGATTTTAGCGAATCGCCTTTACGGATCGCAATCAGCTTTAAGTTCTGGTGATAGGTTTCGTCCATGACAAAATTACAATGCACGGTTTTCGCTTTCTTCGGCTTTTGAGCCTCTTTTTGCCCGGCCGTGGATTGGATCAGGCTGTCTAATCCCCCGGTCAGCCCGGCCGACATACTGTTTTTTAAATCGTTCTTCTTTGCCATATGGTTACTTTATTTCTGTTAGCAGTTCGTTACATACCTTCTCGTAGTCCTCTGCCCCGGCAGATTTTGGGGCATAGTGAAAAATATCCTGCCCTTGTGTCGGGGCTTCGGCCAGCGTAATGGCGTTGCGTATATGGGTGCTGAACACTTTGCCCTGGAATGTTTCCTGTACCAGTTCCGAAACGCTCTTGTTCAGGTTCTTTCTTCCGTCGTACTGGGTTATCAGGACCCCGGCGATCGAAAGATCCGAGTTCAAACGTTGCTGCACCTTGTGGACGACCTGCATAAGTTTGGCCATTCCACGCATTGCCAGGAATTGAGCCTGAACCGGGATAATCAACCGATCCGAGGCCGTCAGTGCGTTAAGCGTGAGCAGCGACAGCGAGGGGGGGCAGTCGATCAGGATATAATCGAATTTTTCCTTTTGGCCCTTGATAAGGTGGGCTAAGATAAGTTCCCGCCCGGCCTCGTTGATTAACTCCGTTTCAACGGCCGAGAGATCCAGGCAGGAGGGAACGACTCTAAGACCGTCCTTATGCTCGTAGATCGGCAGGTCGTATTCGCCTTTCATCGCGCCGTAGATCGTTTGGGGAAGCTCCGCGGAGAAGCCCAGCGATTCGGTCAGGTTGGCCTGCCCGTCAAGGTCGATCAAAAGAACCTTGTACCCTTTTTGACGTAACGCACCGCCCAGGTTGATCGTGGTTGTGGTCTTTCCTACTCCCCCCTTGTGATTCAATACGGAGATTACTTTTGCTTTGCTCATAAATTCAGTTTTTTAAATGGTTGTCATGTCCGCAAATATAGTTAAAATACTAATATACTAAAATACTAAAATACTAAAAGTAGTATTTTTCGTTTTTTGCGTGTTTTTTGTGCCGATCGGGGAAGCGTACCGAAATAAATCCTGTTTCCGTCTTTCGGTACGTTTTGTTTCTGTACCGGAATTAATCAAAGATTAGAATAACCATAAATGTTTTTATACGTTAATCATATATATGTATATATTTGTTTTTGAGTATCTTTGTGTGCTATGAATAAAAAATAAAAGACATGAGCACTTATTCGTATAAAAATCCGAAGTTTATAAATTCCCCTAAAGGGGTGGTTGAAGTTGTAGAAGTGATTTATGACGGCAAAGATGATCCGGCCTATTCACTGGCTATTATTAAATGGGAAAATACCTATAAATTAGGTATTCGTTGGAACATCGCTTATAGTGAATGGGACGATTACCGCAAACAGAACGGGCAAGATGAATGTATAGGTAATCCACAGTCGAGAGGTATTCCCACCTGGTTTGTTTTGCCCGATGATATGATGTTTAGTGAGAAGTTCAGCGGTGCGATGCAGAGGCTTGATGAATTAAGAAAAGGTAAATAAGAAATGGAACAGGGAGAAATCATATTATACCAGCCGGATGAAGCGGTCAGGTTGGAAGTGAGGCTGGAAGATGAAACCGTTTGGCTGACACAGGCGCAAATTGTGGATCTTTTTCAATCCAGCAAAGCAAATATAAGCGAGCATATAAAAAACATATATGATCAGAAAGAATTAGAGGAAAGTTCAACTGTTCGGGATTTCCGAACAGTTCGACAGGAAGGCAAACGGCAAGTGATGCGCAATCTGACTTATTACAATTTGGATGCGATCATATCCATTGGGTTTCGTGTCAATAGTAAAAGAGGTATTTTATTTAGGCAATGGGCGAATAAGGTTTTAAAGGACTATCTTTTAAAAGGGTATTCCATTAATAAACGTTTGTCAGAACTTGAAAGGACTGTCGCTCAACATACCGAGAAGATAGATTTTTTTGTGCGTACTGCCTTGCCCCCGGTCGAAGGCATTTTTTATAACGGCCAGATTTTCGATGCGTACAAGTTCGCTACCGATCTGGTAAAGTCGGCCAGGCGTTCGATCGTGCTTATCGACAACTATGTGGACGAAACGGTCTTGCTCATGTTGAGTAAACGCAGCGTCGGTGTCTCGGCCACCATTTACACCCAGCGTATCACGCAGCAACTCCAACTTGATCTTGACAGGCATAACAGCCAGTACCCACCTATCGACATCAGGACGTACCGGGACAGTCACGACCGTTTCCTGATCGTTGATGAAACGGACGTGTACCATATCGGAGCCTCGTTAAAGGATCTGGGGAAAAAGATGTTCGCTTTCTCAAAGCTGGATATTCCGGCGGCTGTGATTACTGACCTGTTATAATATCCTTTGTCTTATGAATGGGCTGTCGCAAAAGAAAAACCCGTTCTTGATGAACGGGTATATCCTTGACTTGGTTACGTGTTTTGATAACAGAGGCTTTACCAAGCATTACAATGCAAAGATAGTAATTATAGGTTAATTAGCGAATTTCTTTTTTGGATAGATCCGGAAATAATGCCTCCTTGAAAGAGGTGGATAAGGTGATTAAAACAATAGATAAGGAAGAACAAAAGCAAAAGGGATGAATGTGGTTATTTATTCACGTGTAAGCTCGCAGTCGGCCAGGCAATCGACCGAACGGCAGGTTGTCGATCTGGAGAGGTTCGCAGCCGGACGGGGGTACGAGGTGACGGCGGTCTTTGAGGAAAAGATAAGCGGACGAAAGGCCAATATCGAACGCCCGGTTTTAAGCCGTTGCCTGGAATACTGCACAGATCCGCAGAACCGGGTGGATATGTTGTTGCTGACCGAGATCTCACGCCTGGGGCGTTCAACCCTGGAGATCCTAAAGTCACTCGATACGCTGCACACGCATAAAATATGCGTGTATATTCAAAACCTGAACCTGGAAACGTTACGGCCGGACAAGACGGTAAACCCCTTGTCCTCTCTGATCACTACCCTGTTGGGGGAACTGGCCGCGATCGAACGCCAGGGGATCATCGACCGCCTTAATAGCGGACGGGAGTTGTACATCCAGAAAGGGGGCAGGCTGGGACGGAAGCCGGGAAGCCGGAAAACGGCCGAACAGAGGAAAGAGGAATACCGGGAGGCGATCGCCTTGTTAAAGAAAGGCTACTCGATCCGGAACGTGGCGAAGCTCACGGGAAAGGCCGTTTCGACGATACAACAAGTAAAAAAAGACTTCATTAGTAGCTGATTATCGGAACAAATATTGTATTTTTGCAACAAATACGAGTAAATGCACATAATTAAAAACGAGTATTTACACGTGTCTAAAAACGAGTATTTGCACGAAAATAATCAGAATCTAAATAAAAACGGTTATGGCAACAATGGCGGAGAAAATGGCGGCTTCACTGGAGGAATTAAGAAAGCTCCAGGAGAAAGACCGCTGTGTCGTCCTGCAAGGGACGGCCGAGATAGGGAGGACGCATTTAACCCGGCTGTTGGATAACGGCTGGTTGCAGGAAGCCTAATCCGAAGCCGTCTTTTGCGGCGGCATTTGAAAGACGTTCAAATGCACCGAATACTCGTTGTTGCTCATCTTCGGTCATGCCCGTACCGGTATCTTCAACGATAAGTTTCAGCAAACCGTTATCATAATCCGCTGCCAATGATACACTACCGTTATCCGTGAACTTGATGGCGTTTGACAACAAGTTGTTGCCGATTTGCAGGATACGTTCCTTGTCGGTCAAAACCACCGCATCGGTGTGGCTCTCCACTATCAAAGTCAGCCCCTTGTTCATGGCAATGGGCATGAACTCCGTTTCAAGAATATGCGTGATTGCGGAAATCCTGCAAGGGGAAAGGTTGGGTTGCTCCTTGCCGTTGTCCAGACGGAAGAAATCCAGCAGCGTGTTGAGCATCTCCCGCATACGCTCGGAAGATTGCCGGATATTATCCACATACATGGTGCTTTTATCCGCGCTACAACTTTTCTGCATCAGTCCGGCATAGCCTCATTTTGTCAATCGTATTTTTTCGTGGTAGAAGTAGTTTACGATGACAGGTTTGCCTTTTTCCGAGCGTCCGTATGGCAGATCGTTTATACGATACGGGAAGCCCTGCTCCTTGGCGTAATTTGAAATGTCCTGCTCCAATGCCTGCCAGTATTCAAGCCTTTTTTTATTGTAAATTTCCTCGTAAAGCGGTATGAGGTCAGGATACTTCTCACGGATATACGTCATTATCCCGCCTTTGAACTGCCCGCGTAAATTCAGGTTTTCAAGCCAGATTAAATCAGCATAATCTTTTACCTCCTCTATTATTGCCTTCACGTCTGTTATTCTGGGGAATATGGGCGAGACGAAGCATACGGTGCGGATACCTGCCTCGTATGTCTGACGCATCGCTTTCAGACGGCGTTCAATGCTTACGGCGTTGTCCATATCTGCGCAGAACTGCTCGTCGAGCGTATTGACAGACCATGACACAGTCACTTTGGGAAAACTCTTCAACAGGTCGAGATCGCGAAGGACAAGATCGGACTTTGTGCATATCATAATCTCGGCATCGCTTCCTCGCAGCTCTTCGAGCAGCCTTCGGGTACGGTGGAATTCTTCTTCATACGGATTGTAACCGTCCGTCACAGACCCTATTACAACACGTTCACCGTCGTATTTATGAGGATTCGTTATCGGCTTCCAGTTTTTTACATCTAAAAACGTACCCCACGGCTCGGTGTGCCCGGTGAACCGTTTCATGAACGATGCGTAGCAATACCTGCAGGCGTGGGGACACCCTACATAAGGGTTGACCGAATATCCTCCCACCGGCAGAGAGGATTTGGTCATTACACTCTTTACATCTATTTCCTTTATTGTATCCATATCCATTGTATTCGTCTGGTAAATTGTTCCGGCAATTCCTGAATCATTCTTTCGTCGCCCATAATCGGCAGCAAATCCTCTTTCATGAACACCGGTATGCCATGAGCCTTTGCCTGTTCTGCAATGCTAAGCACCCATTCGGGGCGCGAATATGACTTTCCTTTTCGGTTTCCGGTCTCTGTGCCTATGACAATCCAGTCAATTCCCTCGAAATCAATCTCGCCGATATCATCGAAGAGAGGTTCAAACGTGACATGGTAGTGTCGTGCTTTGATATTCTTTTTCAAATCATCAATCCTCCTTTTCTCGGAACTGCGCGTGACGGTCACGCCCATCCATACGTTCTCGTCGTCAGAGGAGAAACTGATTTTGTCAGGGCGCTTCGTCAGAAAGATATAGGCGTGCTGGGGATTGCTGCTGATCCGCTCGAAAATTTCTGCGTTCCATTCAGGCTTCCAATCGGAGAAATCGCTCATTCCTGTCATGAGCCACACATGAGGACGGGACGTATCGATGATGCGCAGTTTTCGTTCCATGTATTCAGGCACGGAAAAGTCGTCGGTAATGTGGAAACGGCGGCAGTTGTTACGGGCATAGCAGTAAGGGCATCCTATAGTGCACCCTACCACTATGTTCATGTTTTTTATCAGGGATTTAATGCAGACACTCATAACACAACTGTTTCTCCGTCCTCCGGGATAATCAGCCGGCTCATGTCGGCTTCGTGATGCGTTGCCTCATTGCGCAGAATTGCACGGGTGGTCTGGCAATGGTCGATGGCATCCATGTGTACGGCTATCAGCTTGATATGCGAAGGCAATTCGTCAAGTATCTGCATCACTTCGTTCTCGTCGGGGATGATAGGACCGTCCGTTTTGGAAAATTCGGGAAAGATTGCACCTCCGGAGTTTACCACGATATAGTCAGGATTGAACCGTTCCACGGTGTCTCGGATACATGCTTCCCATCGGCAGTCACCCATTATATAAACGGTCGGGAAGCCCTCGGCTTTTAGCACATAACCTGATACAGGTCCCATCATCTGCCCGATCTGCCCGAAACCATGATGTCCGGTCGTGCGGTAAATGGATATGCCGTCTATTGTTTTTATTTCTTCGATGGGTATCACATTTGTAAATCCGTCGTTTCTGATGGCGTCCGCGTCCTGGGGCTGAACGTAGAAAGGAATTTCTTTGGGCAAATGTGTGGGGACACTCGGCTCGTAATGGTCGATGTGATTGTGGGTCAGGAGCACCATGTCCACGCCTCCGATAATATCCTGAATAGGAATGGTGAGGTGTACCCTCGGTGTTTTATTCACACCGAGGGCCGATATCAAAGTGCCTTTGTCGGCTAAAACGGGGTCAATTAGCATGGTGTGTCCCGCATACCTGATTTTCAAGGTGGCATTGCGCACCAATTGTACTGTAGATGTCTTTTTCATGACTATATGTCTTGTTATTGATTACGGGTGCAAAGTTCGGAAGAATCCGGCGAAACATCTATGCCTGAAAAAACGGTAATTATGCCATTTTGATAAATGAAATTATTATCTTTGCAAAAACGACAAGGATATGGACGAGATAATCAACCCTGATCGACTGGTCAGCGTACCGTTCAACAAGACACGCTGCGGCGTGGATTTTTACATCAATACTGCCATAAACAAGGACATCGGACTTGTGCTGACAGAAAACAAGCGGTTTAAGACAGACTTCTTCAGCTTCTACTTTTTCCGTAAGGCAAACGGATATTTGCTACTGAACTTCCGCAAGATTGAACTGCGCGACGGCATGGTTCTCCTGCTTTCACCCCATCAGCAACAAGAGTGGCATGTAGATGAGACGGCGTTGGATTACACGTTCCTTATATTCCGCGAAGATTTCATGCGTACTTTTATCGCCGACAAGTTCTTCGTTTTTCGCCTTTTGTATTGTTACCAGACAGATACGCCGCCTTACATCAATGCCACACATGACGAAATGAAGGAATATATGCGGCTGCTCGGAAAGATTAAGTATGAGCTGATGAATCCAGTGTCCGATACGTACAATATCATTGTTTCCTTACTATATTATCTTTTGCTGATTATCAATCGTACATACGCTGCCGCCTATTGCTTGCCCGCTGAAATTGCTAAAAACAATTTCGCTTTTCGGTTCAAGGACTTGTTGGAACAGAATATCCGCACCCACCAGCGGGTGCAGGAATATGCAGACATGCTTCATGTCAGTCGCATCACACTCAATAACTCAGTAAAAGCCCAATTCGGAGTATCAGCTACCCATTTGATAAAACAACGTCTGCTTGAGGAACTGAAGAACGAATTGCTATTCTCCAACCGCACTGTCAGTGAAATGGCGGATGATTTCAATTTCTCTGATCCGAGCCATCTCATGCGCTTCTTCAAACAGCAAACAGGCAAAACATTTACTCAGTACATGACGGATTACAATAAAGGCATATACGAATAACTTCTTAATATAGTCGATAGCGGCTATCGAAATATGGTTGTTGATGTTCAGGCGTTTTTGTACTGCATGAACCATTTTACGATTTCTGGATCTTCGTGCGAGCCGAGTAAGAAAGGCTTGTCGGTATCCAGCGTCTTTATCCGTGCCATGTCGTCGGCCGACAGGGTGAAGTCTAATATGTCGAGATTCTGCTTCATGCGTTCCGGTTTCACAGACTTAGGAATAATTATGCACACTGATATTTATCGCGCCCGGACAGGTGTTCGGTGCGGAAGATGACGGCATGCAGTTCCAACCAGATGGCTACCTGCTTATGTTCCATCCCGACCTGCTGCGGAATACACCTCTCGGGCGGATAATGCGTGAATATTCGTTCTTTTCCTACGAGACAAACGAGGCATTGCACCTTAGTGTGGAAGAACGGCAAATCATCATGGATTGCTTCCACAAGATTCAATATGAATTGAACCATCCGATACACCGTCACAGCAAGAACCTCATCACAGACAGCATCAAGACGTTCCTTGATTACTGCACACGTTTCTATGACCGTCAGTTCATCACACGCGACAACCAAAACCGAGACATCCTCGCAAGATTTGAGCGGTTGCTTGACGAATACTTCCATGATGGGGCTGCTAAACGGATAGGCTTGCCCACTGTACAGTATTGTGCAGACAAGCTCTGCCTCTCGCCCAACTATTTCAGTGATTTATTGAAAAAAGAAACAGGTTCAACCGCCCTGCATTTCATTCATGACAAGTCTATTGAAATAGCCAAGACGGAACTTGCATCTACAGACGACACCGTTAATGAAATCGCCTATAATCTCGGTTTTCAGTACCCGCAACATTTTACCCGACTGTTCAAGAAAGAGGTAGGTTACACTCCGAATGAATATAGAGCGCAAGTGTCGTGAGAATTGGATTAGTACAGAATATTAGAACCCAACACCTCTCTTGCGCTTAACTTTCTTCCTTCTGCGAAGTATATCCACCATTTCCTGATTGGCTTCCGCATCAGCAGCGTTATAAGATGAGCCACTGCTTTTTAGCAATCCCCAAGAGCCGTTGAACAACTCGCTTTGTGCCGTGCCGGACGGTGCGCTTGGTGTAGCCGTTTCATATATTCCGGCTGTTATTCCCATACGTTCCCTGCATCTGTTGTGCTGCAAAGCCGCGTCAATCTTGGAATAACTGAAACGCCTGTCCACTTTGGAGCCGTTGAAATGGTAGCCATTCATGGAGAATACAACACCCTGCACCTCGCTGGTCTGCCCCTTATGCTTGAAATGTACTTCCACTCCCTGCCGTTTCAGGTTGGCGATAAGCACGTTCCAGTTGCCGCATCTGCCGACTTCCATTTTGATGATGTCGTAAAGCGCATATTTCGTCCTGTCTGGCTCTTTCAGGCGGTTGCGTTTGACATTGTCCTTTCCGCCAGCCATATGCAAGCCGTATTTCAAGGTCAATTCCTTGCAGATGCGGGTACTGCGCAGACGCTCGTGCCTGTCCGATATGGTATTGCCGTTGTTGTCTATGCGGTTGAAAGCAATATGCACGTGCGGATGCTCCTTGTCGAAATGCTGGGCGATGAAGAACTGCGTATTCTTGATTCCCATCCGTTCCATATATTCAAGCGCGATGCCTGCCATGATACGGTTCGTCAGCCGTAACTCATCCTCTTTGGAAAAACTCAACGCGATATGTCCGACAGGTTTTGTCACCTTATCGTTCATCCGTGACTGGGCATTGAAACTCATGGCGATAGTTTCCAGATTTTCCATAAACAAGCCTTCGCTTGCTACTATCTGCGTATCCTTCTTCTTGTCGATGATGTAATCCACCGCACCCTTGAAGTCGCTTCCTTTTACGATTTTCGCCATCATATCCCTATCTTGGTTATAAGTTCATGAATCCTTGCCACTGCCACCTTGCAGTCCCACCGTTCATCGTGGAAGCCTCCGGCGTTTGCCTTACGCGCAAGCTGGTTGAGATTGTTAGCCATGCCGCAGAGTTGGCGGATGTATCCGGCATGTTCCTCCGACAGCCGTTCTTTCACATGACCGTTACGGAAACATTCCCTCATGTACTCGCTTGGTGATACGCCCGCCTCATGCGATCGTGTCAGCAGGCGGAAGTAGTCGGCTGCCGTCATTTTCACTGCGATACGGTATTTCAGTTTCTCGGTTGCTGTTAATTCTTTGTATTTTCTTACCTGCCTCAAATCCGCAACTAAGCCCTTCAACGTCCTTCTTGCGTGTACACGTCCTCTCATTACTGAATTATCAGATAAATTGAGGCAGAAACACCCACTTCTGCCTACAACATCCCCTTACCCCACAATGCGACTTGAGACAATACGCAGTATCATACCCATAAGTTGTAGGCGTTATCCAAAATCAGTCTGAAAAATATCTGCGTAAGCATTGTTACAGGTATAGATATTCAGCACATACCGCCTTGATGTTCTGATCCACTTGGCTGGTACAGAGACAAACCTGAAGACAAACGCTTTTATGCGACTTGTTGCATTGAGTCCGAACCTCTTTACGTCAAGTCTTTGGATAATGGCCTTGTAGAAGTTACGGATAAGTGCTGTAAGAAGAAGGAACACAGTGTTCTCTGCCATGAAGGATTTGGGCAATCTGTCCCACCCGAAACCATTGTTCATATCATCGAAGATACGTTCCTTTCCTCCACGAAGGTTATAGAACTCGACAATTTCTCTTGTGGAAGATTCATAGTCGTTAGTCAGGATACAACGGTATGTGTATTCTCCTTCCCAAAGATCCTGCACACCATCCATCCGTTTCTGTCTTTGAATCACAAGTCGGTATGCTTTACCCTTCCACTTCTCAACAAGAATAGAGTTCAATTCGAACTCAATGCCATTGATTTCCTCAGTCTTCCAGCCTCTAAGAGCAAAGATGTCATTGTAGAGCGAACTGCAGCGGTTTGCGCGGATATAGAAGGATTTGCTGTGTTTCTCTATTTCCTCCACGATTTCCTCGGAACATGATCCGCAATCAGCTCTGAAACGATTGATTGTAAGTCCGTTCTGCTCAAATCTCTCAAAGAATCTCTTCAGCGTGTCCTTCTGATGAAAACGAACGTTGGTGTTACCATCGCTATTCTCAATGCCAACAATCAAGTCACCAATAACCGCCACGCCAGGGCGATAACCAGAGAACTTCTTGTATGTAGGCTTTGCATCATACTTCTCACCCTCTTTCAGTTGGTCAGATGCAAACATACAATTGAGCAGTAAAGTATTGAGAGTGTCAGCCGTGTTGAAATCGTAGTTCTTACCCGTATCTGATGTGTATGAGATGTTTCCTTGCGTCAGTTCCTTTATCGCTCTGAGGATAGTATCAGAACTACAAGTACGAAGTGTCGGATGGAGCGAGAGATGGTTCATCAAATGAGTAGTGACATCCTCAATACATGAGCCACCACAGAAGTAGATACTCATGAGAGAACGGATGATTTCGCTGTACTGATAACCTAACGATCTACACCTTAGACCGAGGGTTGAGTCGATTACAGATGACAATGTGGAGTCAAATTGCTCATCAGGTAGGGCGGAAGGATTTCGAGGAATTGATAGACCGTTCCTTTTTATCGGAAGAACTGAAAAAGTAATATAGGATGTCTATGGGGTACAGGTGTAAGATGCTTTCTTTCTGATGAAGGGCGGATAAAGCATTCTTCAGGAAAGTACTTCTCCTTTTCCCATACCGGTCATACCGTTAAAACTGATTGATAATTATGACGCGTATGTTGGCCGGTATGCCTATCTTTGTGGCAATGAAAACAGAGAGAGGATTGATTTACGCCTTGTTTTCCGGGACGGAAAGGAGATTGGCACGGATGATCTGAATCTGTATTATAATTGATGTGACGGCTTGGATGTCCCCCGGATGAATGTTCGGGGGATTCTTTTTCTTTTGGGCGTTCCTGTGGGACGGTCGGGCTTTACGTTTCAAGTCCTCGCCTAAAGGCTGTGGGCTTTACTCTGCAATCCCTAACGCATGGCTGAAAACTCTTCTTGCCGGTGTTCTTCTTCTTCATACAGCCTCATGCGTTCTTGTAATGCTTCTTTTAAATTGTCGCTTTTTTTCAGTCCGAGTTTGGCACGTATGTTCGCTCGTTGGCTGGTTATGTTTCCGCTACTCCGATGTAATAATTCGCATATTTGGCTGACGGTCTTGTCTTGCAGTATTAAACGGCAGATGTTTAATTCGGACGGGGATAAATTGGGATATATTCTCCTGATTGTATCAAGTTTACTTTTTTCCTTTTTCTGGTATGCGGCAAGGGCTGTAAAAAGATTTTCTTTGGATTGTTCCCCTATTATGTTTAACAGGGAGCTTGT
>OKUD01000526.1_pt1 | contig 12507 bp, 10 predicted proteins | sample 1606601 | NCBI WGS metagenome assembly OKUD01 (sample SAMEA3882517, study PRJEB24775) | human gut metagenome | biome: human-associated habitat; feature: intestine environment; material: feces | place: Netherlands | collected 2009/2010
GGACAGTTGTCAACACTTTTTGACATCTTTTTTCCAATTTCTTTGCGGTGGGGGGTTGGGAGCAAAACTCCAACCGAAATGAACCCTTTCGGGGGAGCTGGCGCGCAGCGCCTGAGAGGGTTCAGCCTTATATTATTACATTATATAGGCAGAGCAAATCCCAACCGGGTATAGACGGCGGCTGATATTACCCGCCGGAAAGCAAGTCGCTCTGTCAAGTCTTTCCGTGCAAAATTTTGTCCCGAAAAATATCCACGATTTTTGGCGATTGCTACAAAACGCAAAATATAGTGGTATTTTGCTTGACTTGCCACTAGATAATGATAAAATAGAGCTACATTCAGTTTGTTGGATATCGTTGTGCGCAGACGGGTATCTCTTATGGTAAGAGGTACCCGTTCACAATGCGCCTATATAGAAGGAGGAGAACCGATGAAGATCATCAAACGAAACGGTGCAGAAGTTCCTTTTGATATTACCAAGATCATCACCGCCGTTACCAAAGCCAGCGATTCCGTGGGCGGTCAGGCTCGCCTGAGCCGGGAGCAGATCACCCAGATCGCCGCAGCCGTTACCGACCAGTGCCAGCAGCTTAACCGCGCAGTCAGCGTGGAAGAGGTGCAGGATCTGGTGGAGAACCAGCTGATGGACATTCAGGCGCACGATGTGGCACGGCACTATATCACCTACCGCTACGTCCAGAGCCTGAAGCGCCAGACCAACACCACTGACGAGCGTATTCTGAGCCTGATCGAGTGCCAGAACGAAGAGGTCAAGCAGGAGAACGCCAACAAGAATCCCACCGTTAACAGTGTACAGCGCGACTATATGGCCGGCGAGATCTCCAAGGATCTGACCGCCCGTCTGCTGCTGGACCCGGAGATCGTAAAGGCGCATCAGGAGGGTCTGATCCACTTCCACGATTCCGACTACTTTGCCCAGCACATGCACAACTGCGATCTGGTGAACCTTGAGGATATGCTGCAGAACGGCACTGTCATCTCCGGCACCTATATTGAGAAGCCGCACAGCTTCTCCACTGCCTGCAACATTGCCACCCAGATCATTGCGCAGGTGGCCTCCAACCAGTACGGCGGCCAGAGCATCAGCCTGACCCATCTGGCTCCCTTTGTGGACGTCTCCCGCAAGAAGATCGCCGCTGAGGTAGAGCTGGAGATGGAAGGGCTGGATGTTTCTGCCGAGCGCAAGAAGGAGATCGTGGAGCGTCGTCTGCGCAACGAGATCAACCGCGGCGTGCAGACCATCCAGTATCAGGTGGTCACCCTGATGACCACCAACGGTCAGGCACCCTTCATTACCGTGTTCATGTATCTGGGCGAGGCCCGCAACCCGCAGGAAAAGGCCGACCTTGCCATCATCATCGAGGAGACCATCCGCCAGCGCTATCAGGGCGTGAAGAACGAGGCCGGTGTGTGGATCACCCCCGCCTTCCCCAAGCTGATCTATGTGCTGGAAGAGGACAACATCCGCCCCGGCACCCCCTACTACTACCTGACCGAGCTGGCCGCCAAGTGCACTGCCAAGCGCATGGTGCCGGACTATATCTCGGAAAAGAAGATGCTGGAACTCAAGGTGGACAAGAATGGCGAGGGCCACTGCTACACCTGCATGGGCTGCCGCAGCTTCCTGACCCCCTATGTGGACCCCGAGACCGGCAAACCCAAGTACTATGGCCGCTTTAATCAGGGCGTGGTCACCATCAATCTGGTGGACGTTGCCCTGAGCTCCGGCGGCAACTTTGAAAAGTTCTGGAAGATCTTTGACGAGCGTCTGGATCTGTGCCACCGGGCTTTGCAGGCGCGCCATAAGCGGCTGCTGGGCACCCCCAGCGATGCTGCCCCCATTCTGTGGCAGTACGGCGCACTGGCACGCCTGAAAAAGGGCGAAAAGATCGACAAGCTGCTCTTCGGCGGCTACTCCACCATCAGTCTGGGCTATGCCGGCCTGTACGAGTGTGTGAAGTATATGACCGGCAAGAGCCACACCGACGCCGGTGCCAAGCCCTTTGCATTAAGTGTGATGCAGCACATGAACGACAAGTGCAACGCGTGGAAGAAAGCCGAGAACATGGACTACTCCCTCTACGGCACCCCGCTGGAATCCACCACCTACAAGTTCGCCAAGTGCCTGCAAAAGCGCTTTGGCATCGTGAAGGGCATCACGGACAAGAACTATATCACCAACAGCTACCACGTCCATGTCTCCGAGCCCATCGACGCCTTTACCAAGCTGAAATTCGAGGCCGACTTCCAGCGCCTGTCCCCGGGCGGTGCCATCAGCTATGTGGAAGTGCCCAATATGCAGGACAATCTGGAAGCCGTCATAAGCGTGCTGCAGTTCATCTACGACAACATCATGTATGCCGAACTGAACACCAAGTCCGACTACTGCCAGGTGTGTGGCTATGATGGCGAGATCAAGATCGTAGAGGACGACGGCAAGCTGGTGTGGGAGTGCCCCAAGTGCGGCAACCGCGACCAGAACAAGCTGAACGTCGCCCGCCGCACCTGCGGTTATATCGGCACCCAGTTCTGGAACCAGGGCCGCACGCAGGAGATCAAGGACCGCGTGCTGCATCTGTAAAAACAGCAAAATTTTATTTTTGATTTGATATTTGGAGCGGCCGAAAGGCCGCTCCAAATATCTTTTCAGCAAACGACAGGAACATGAGCATGAACTACGCAAACATCAAATATTACGATATCGCCAACGGCCCCGGGGTGCGCACCAGCGTTTTTGTGTCCGGCTGCCGCCACCACTGCCCGGGCTGCTTCAACGCCGTGGCATGGGATTTTGACTACGGTCAGCCCTTTGATAAGACCGTGCGCAACGAGGTATTCGCCTCCTGTCAGCCGGACTATATCGCCGGGCTCTCCCTGCTGGGCGGCGAACCCTTTGAACCAGAGAACCAGCGGGAGCTGCTGCCCTTTGTGCGCAACTTCAAGGCGCTGTACCCCGCCAAGACGGTGTGGTGCTACTCCGGCTACACTTGGGAGCAGCTTACCGGCAAAGAGCCCAGCCCCGCGCGGTGTGAGGTGACCGACGAGCTGCTGGCACTGCTGGATGTGCTGGTGGACGGCAGATTCGTGCAGGCCGAGCACGACATCTCTCTGCGCTTCCGCGGCAGCCGCAACCAGCGCCTGCTGGACGTACCCAAGTCCCTTGCCGCCGGGCAGCCCGTGTGGTGGGAGGACGAAAAGGTGTTCGCCACCCATACCATGGAACGGTAAACCGTATTGAATCACCTCCCATGAAAATGCGTTTGTCGCGGCCCGCAGGCCGCGACAAACGCTCTATTAAAAATAATTCTTCCGCTGAACATGGCCAAAGCAACGCGGAGGCCATTCGAAATCGTCCCGCACTAAAAGAAGCCGCTGCACAGTCTGTGCAACGGCTTCTTTCTTTTCTCACTCCCGGCTGCCCACGGCGTCCTCGATGACGCGCAGAAAAGCGTTGCCGTAGCGGGCGGCCTTCTTTTCGCCCACGCCGCTGATGTTCAGCAGCTCGTCGATGCTCATGGGCTTTTTCTCTGCCATCTCCCGCAGGGTGGCATCGTTAAACACCATAAAGGCGGGCAGGTTCTGCTTGCCCGCAAGGCGCTTGCGCACCGCATACAGGGCGTTGAGCAGCTTTTCGTCCGCCTCGCTCAGGCTGCCCGCGGCGGGCTTTGCGCGGCGGGGCTTTTCCAGCCGGTCGGCGCTTTGGGCGGCACGGCGGCGGGCGTACTCCACTTGCAGCTGGGCTTCCTGCTCGGCGGCAAGGCAGCAGGAGCAGTTGCCGCACTTTTTGGGCGCCGCTTCTCCGAAGTATTGCAGCAGAAAGCCGCGCAGACAGTGCTGGGTGGTGGAGTAGAAGGTCATGTACTTGAGCCGCTCCTCTGCCTTGCGGGCGGCTTCGGCCTTTACATCCGCGGGCAGACCATTGTCGGCCTCCCGCTCCTTGTCGATGAAAAAGCGGATGGTGCGCACATCCGTGCCGGAATACAGCAGGGTGCACCGGGCGGGCTGACCGTCGCGCCCGGCGCGTCCGGCCTCCTGATAATAGCTTTCCAAGTCCTTAGGCATATTATAATGGATGACGAACCGCACGTTGGGCTTGTCGATGCCCATGCCAAAGGCATTGGTGGCCACCATCACCTGCACACGATCATAGAGGAAGTCGTCCTGATTCTGCCGCCGGGTGTCCGCATCCAGCTTGGCGTGGTAGGCTGCCGCCCGGATGCTGCGGCTCTGCAGCAGCTGCACCGTCTCGTCCACCTGCCGGGTGGTGCTGCAATACACGATGCCCGCATGATTGCCCTCTTTGAGCACCAGTTCCAGCAGCTCCTTGGGCTTCTGGCTGGGCAGTGCCCGCCGGGTCTCGAAGTACAGGTTGGGGCGGTCGAAGCTGGTAGTCACCTCGTAGGGCGCTTGCAGCGCCAGATGGGTGCGGATATCCTCCCGCACATGGGCGGTGGCGGTGGCGGTGAACGCGCCGATGACCGGGCGGCTGGGCAGGCTGTCCACAAACGCCTTGATGCGCAGATAGCTGGGGCGGAAATCCTGTCCCCACTGGCTGATGCAGTGCGCCTCGTCCACCGTGACCATGCTGATCTGCCGCTCCTGCGCGAACCGCTGGAAGCCCGGCATCTCCAGCCGCTCCGGTGCTACATAGATGATCTTGTACCAGCCCTCCCGGGCGCGGTGCAGCATCAGCGCCTTCTGATTGTCGGTCAGGCTGTTGTTCAGAAAAGCCGCCGCCACGCCCGCCTGCACCAGCGCTCCCACCTGATCCTTCATCAGGCTGACCAGCGGGGACACCACGATGGTGATGCCCGGCAACAGCAGCGCCGGTACCTGATAGCAGATGGATTTGCCCGCACCGGTGGGCATGACCGCCAGTACATCCTGCCCGGCCAGCAGGCGGCTGACGATTTCTTCCTGCCCGGGGCGGAAGCTGTCGTAGCCGAAAACTTTTTTCAGGATACTGTGCGGGTTTTCCATGGTCTCCTCCGTTATATATATAGGTGCACTGACGCGCAGAACGCTCAAAACCTTATCAGTATACCACAAAACCGGCACTTTGGGCAGAAAAAAGCGTCACTTTGCGCAAAAGTGTGCGATAAGCGCTCTTTCTGCCCGGGAAGGATAGCTTTTCAGGCGCGAAAATGCTATAATGAGAACACATATCTCCATGCCACCCCGCAGACTGCCCGGCATGGACCATGCAACGTAAAAAGGAGCATTTATAATATGCAGCAGAAACTTATCACCTTTGCCGTGCCCTGCTACAATTCCGCAGCCTATATGCGTCACTGCATCGAAACGCTGCTGACCGCAGGCGAGCAGGCCGAGATCATTCTGGTGGACGATGGTTCCGTCAAGGATGACACCCCCGCCATCTGCGACGAGTACGCCGCAAAGTACCCCACCATCGTCAAGGCCATCCATCAGGAGAACGGCGGCCACGGCGAAGGCGTCAATCAGGGCATCCGCAACGCCACCGGCCTGTACTACAAGGTAGTGGACAGCGACGACTGGCTGGACACCGACGCCCTGAAAAAGGTGCTGGAGCGCCTGACCACGCTGGTAGCCCGCGGCACCGCGCCGGATCTGATGATCTGCAACTATGTGTACGAGCATGTGGAGGACGGCACCAGCCATACCGTGCGCTACACCAACGTGTTCCCGCAGAACCGCCTGTTCGACTGGGTGCACGTCCGGCGCTTCCGCCCGGATCAGAACCTGCTGATGCACTCGGTCATGTACCGCACCGAGGTGCTGCGTGAGTGCGGCATGGTGCTGCCCAAGCACACCTTCTATGTGGACAACATCTTTGTGTACCAGCCCCTGCCCTATGTCAAGAGCATGTACTATATGGATCTGGATCTGTACCGCTACTTCATCGGTCGAGCAGACCAGAGCGTGAACGAGAGCGTGATGGTCGGCCGCGTGGACCAGCAGCTGCGGGTCACCAGGCACATGATCGACTGTCAGGATCTGGACGCGCTGAAGGACCAGAAGCGTCTGCGCGCCTACATGGTGCACTACCTGTCCGTCATGATGGCGGTCAGCGACATCTTTCTGCTGCTGGACGGCAGCGCCGAGGCACACGCCAAAAAGGCCGAGCTGTGGCAGTACCTCAAGGATCACGTTACCCCCGGTGTCTACCGCGCCGTGCGCGTGAACCTTGGCGGCCTGACCGACCTGCACTTCCCCGGCGGTGACAAGGTGGTCGTAGCCACCTACCGCCAGCTGCGCAAGATCTTCAAGTTCAACTAAGAGCATATTTTATATTTCGGGATAGCGGAACGCCTGCGGGCGCTCCGCTATCCCTTTTTCACGGCTGGGGTCGTAAAGGGAAACGGCAGCCGAACTGCTTGTATTCCGTCCTTTCTCGTTCTGTTTCTGTCTTTTCGTCTCAAAAGATGTATGAAACGCGCGGGATGGTTGCTTTTCCTCCGTTGTTCCGGTATACTGGATACGTTTTCCCATTTTGACCCCCGCGCTGGATTTCACACGGGAGTTCGATACTTTTTTGACAAGGAGGAACCGAGTGCTGCGGCCTTTGGCTGCACACCCAATACAAACCACATTATGGAACAAATGTTGATCTGTCTGTCCCTTGCCCTGATCGCCGGCCTGCTCATGTCACGCGCTGCCAAGGCCGTGCGTCTGCCCGCCGTCACCGCTTACCTGCTTACCGGTCTGCTGATGGGGCCCTTCTTTCTGGGTCGGCTGGGATTGAGCCGTTTCGGCTTTGGCTTTGGCAGCCTTGCTGCCGTGGAGGGCTACGGCATCCTCACACAGGTGGCGCTGGGCTTTATCGCCTTCGTCATCGGCAACGAGTTCCGGCTCAGCGCCCTGAAGCACATGGGACGCCGCGCCGTGACCGTGGGCGTTGCGCAGGCGGTGATCACCACCGCGCTGGTGGATATCGCCCTTGTTGCCCTGCACTTTGCCCGCCCGGACGTCATCTCGCTGGCCTCTGCCATCACGCTGGGCTCCATCGCCGCCGCTACCGCCCCTGCCGCTACCCTGATGGTGGTCAAGCAGTACAAGGCCGACGGCCCTTTGACCAAGCTCCTGCTGATGGTGGTCGCCATTGACGATGCCGTGGGTCTGGTGCTGTTCTCGGCCTCCTACGGCGTGGCAAATGCGCTGGAGCAGGGCCGCATCGACCCTGTGAGCGTGGTGCTGGAGCCGCTGCTGGAGATCGCGCTCTCGCTGGCGCTGGGCGCTGCCGCCGGTTACCTGCTGAACCTGCTGGAGGTCTACTTCCACTCCCGCTCCAAGCGCATGAGCCTTTCGGTGGCCTTTGTGCTGCTGACCGTGGGTCTGTCCATGACCAAGTTCGAGATCAATGGCACCCGCTGCGGCTTCTCGCTGCTGCTGGTGTGCATGATGACCGGCACCGTGTTCTGCAACGTCTGCCCCACCTCGGATGAGCTGATGGACCGTCTGGACCGCTGGGTGTCCCCCATCAACATCCTGTTCTTCGTATTGTCCGGCGCAGAGCTGGACCTGACCATCCTCACCAACCCCATGGTGCTGCTCATCGGCGTGGTGTACATTGTGGCGCGCTCTGCCGGTAAGATCAGCGGCTCTTACCTGAGCTGCCGTGCCACCAGCTGCAGCCCGGCTATTCAGAAATATCTGGGCATCACCCTGCTGCCGCAGGCCGGCGTGGCGCTGGGCATGGCGGCCACTGCCGCCGAGCTGTCGGACGGCCACATGGTGCGCAACGTGGTGCTGTTCTCGGTGCTGGTGTACGAGCTGGTAGGCCCCACCCTGACCAAGATCTCGCTGGTCGCCGCCGGAGAGATCCGTCCCGAGGGACGCACCAGCGCCCGCGTGGAGAACCAGCCCGAAGCCCCTGTGGAGCTGAGCTGAGACGGCGAGAAAGAATTATTTGTAATTTAGGGGTTCTGAAAAGCCTGCAGGCTTTTCAGAACCCCTTTTTTCACGGAGAGAATCTCCCCCACCTTTATGTGCAGAAGGTCTTTTTTTGTCGAATCAGCACGCAATCATTGACGAATGGTGTTATTTTTTGTATACTGAGCTTATCAGCGCTGGCACAATTTTCCTATTGTGTCAGTGGTTGCTAAAAAGGAATAAGGAATAGTGAAGGAGAATGACACATTATGAAAAGCACTGGCATCGTTCGCGGCATTGACTCGCTGGGACGGATCGTTCTGCCGAAGGAGCTGCGCACTAGTATGCACCTCGACACCGACACCAAATTGGAGATCTTTGTGGATGGGGACGCCATCGTCCTGAAAAAGCACCGCCCCGCCGGCAGCTGCGATTTCTGCGGCGAGGTGGACGAGCAGGCCATCCAGTTCGGCGGCTACTGCATCTGCAGCGCCTGCCGCCGCAAGCTCAGCGCACTGTAACGCAGAAAGGGGGCTCTTTCCATGAGCCGGTTCATCGACTTTACCCTTCCCTCCACCGTGCCGGGGCGCACCCTGCACGGCTTTCGCTGCGTCCCGGAGGGGCAGGTGCGGGCGGTGCTGCAGCTGTCTCACGGCATGGTAGAGTATATCGACCGCTACCGCCCCTTGGCAGAATATCTGGCCGACCGGGGTATTCTGGTCACCGGCCACGACCATCTGGGGCACGGTGCATCCATCCGCACCAAGGAGGACTACGGCTATTTTGCCGAGCCGGACGGCAACCGCGCCGTGCTGGCCGACCTGCACGCCGTAACCGTGCTGACCAAGGAGCTGTACCCAAACCTGCCCTACTTTTTGCTGGGGCACAGCATGGGCTCGTTCTACGCCCGGCAGTATTTGTGCGAGTATGGCCGGGAGCTGAACGGTGCCATCATTATGGGCACAGGTTTCCAGCCCAAGGCGCTGGTCAAGGTTGCCAAGACCCTTTGCCGGGTGCTGGCCGCCTTCCATGGCTGGCACTACCGCAGCAACCTTGTGGCCAACCTTTCCTTTATGGGCTACAATAAGGGGCTGGAGGGCCGCACCACCCACGACTGGCTCAACCGCGACCAGGCCGAGGTGGACAAGTATCTGGCCGAGGAGCGCTGCACCTTTACCTTTACGCTGAACGCCTATTATAGTATGTTCAGCGGCATCCTGCGCCTGCACGACCCGGCTTTTCTGGCACGGATGCCCAAGGATCTGCCGCTGCTCTTCCTCTCCGGCGATGCCGACCCGGTGGGCGAGCAGGGCAAGGGCGTGCGCCGCGCCATCCAGAGCCTGAAGGACGCCGGTGTGCAGAACATTGAAAGCATCTTCTACCCCGGTGCCCGCCACGAGCTGCTGGTGGAAACCAACAAGCTGGAGGTTTTCGGGGATATTGCCGCATGGCTGGACAAACAGCTGGCAAAACAGTAAATACAAACAAAGGGCTGCTGCACGTTTTGTGCAGCAGCCCTTTCGCGTTGGACGATTAGAAATATCCTCCGCTTCGCTCTGGATATTCTCAGCGGAATAAAGATTTTTTATTTGGCTTCCAAAACGCCTGTGGGCGTTTTGGAAGCCTTTTTTTACAGTCAGGATAAATCAGCTATAAATCGTTTATTTTGTCATTGTTCTACATTCCGTTTATAGCGCAGCGGGGTCTGCACCTCGGCGCGGATCTTGCCAAGATAGGTGCGGGTCTGCTCTGCGCCCTGTAAAATAGACTCTACCTGCGCTTTCTGCTCTGCGGTCAAATCGTCATCCTCTGCCAGCAGTTCCGCGTTGCCCTCGATGATGGTCAGCGGCGTTTTCAGCTTGTGGGACAGCTGAATGATCTGCTCCCGCTGCCGCTGCTCCATGGCCCACTGCTTCTGTAAGCTGCCGGTCAGGGCGTCGCCCATGGTCTGCAATGCCTGCAAAGTGCTCTCGTACTCCCGCACCTTCGCGCCGGAAAACACGGCACTGTCCAGCTCCTTCCGTGCCACCGCCTGCGCGGCGGCGGTCAGCTTTTCGGTCTCCCGGGTCAGGAAGCGCCCGGTCCTGTGGGTGCTCCACACCACCGCGCCTACCAACAGCAGAATGCCCAGAATGCTGTGCACCGTCTGCATATCCGGCAGCACGCCCCGCAGCGCAGGGTCGGCATAGGGCACGGCATAGTCAAATTGCAGCAGACAGACCGTTCCGTCCTGCAATTTTGACGTCATATAATACTGCGTGTAGCCAAAATGCCAGCGGGTTTTCCCCTGCCGGTTCTCCATTGCCCGCTGCAAGTGCCCGGCATCCATGTTGGTGGCCAGCACCTCGCTGCTGTCCGGCGCGGCAAACAGGGCGTACCGGCACAAGGAGTCCAGCTGCGTCTCGTCAAAGGTGGCGGCGGTCATGCCCGGTAAAACGTCCTGTGCGGCCTTCTGGCAGGCCTGTGCAGCTTGATTCGCGGGAAGAAACAGCCCGCCGTTCTGGATCCACAGCATCAGCACCAGCAGCCACCCCACCGCGACCAGCAGGCAGGCCAGCGCCGTGCGCACCAGATATTGCAGCAGCACGCTGCGCAGAGAGGTCAGTCTTCGCTTTTCCATCGGTATCCCACGCCCCATACGGTATTGAGCAGCTTTTCCGGCTCCGGCACGCCCGCCGCCCGCAGCTTTGCCCGGATATTTTTGATGTGCTGTGTCACGGCAGTGTCGTCCGCAGTGCCGTCAATACCAAAAACCGCTTCGTAAATTTGCTCCTTGGTAAAGGTTTGCCCGGCGTGCAGCGCCAGATACTCGCAGATGGCATACTCCGAGCGGGTCAAGGGCAGCGTCTTCCCCTCCGCCGCCGCGCTCCGGGCGGTCAGGTCAAAGGCTACGCCGCTGCGCACCATCCGGTGCGCCGGGGTGCGGCTCTGCCGCCGCAGATGTGCCGCCACCCGCGCCCGCAGCTCTGCCACCCGGAAGGGCTTGGACAAAAAGTCGTCTGCCCCGATGCCCAGCCCCTCCAGCACAGCGGCCTCATCAGTGCGGGCGCTCAGAAACAGGATGGGGGCTTCAGTCAGGCTGCGGATGCGCCGACAGACCGCAAAGCCGTCCTCCCCGGGCATCATCACGTCCAGCAGGATGCAGTCTGCCCAGCGGCAGAGCGCCTCGGTCAGATCTCTGCCCGCCTGCCGCGTTTCTACCCGGTGGCCGTCCCGCTCCAAAGTGGTGCGGATCAGCTTGCAGAGCTCCAGATTGTCATCCACTGCCAGAATGTTTGCCACAAAATCACCTCAACACGTTATAAACAAGGCAGGATGCCCCATACAGCAGGTACACATGGGCGGGGTAGAACCAGTAGAACAGCTGCTTGTGTCCGCTGCCCCGCTGCCCGTTGTACAGCAGCATCAGCAGCACCGCCGCCACCCCGAACCACTCGTAGTAGTCGGTGAACATCTGCGTCCACACAAAACCCTCCTGTCGGCAAGCCATCCCAAAGTTCAGCGCAAAATCACACAGGAAAATCACCAGTGCCCATACTGTCAGCTGCACTTTGCGCCGTCCGCGCAATGCATACAGCAGCACACCGCCCAGCAGAAAACTCCAGCTGCCGTCCGTGATGCCTGTCCACATGGGCAGCGGGCTGGTGATGACAAAGGCCACGACTGACGAAGCGATGGGCATCTCCTGTACCCCGGGGAAAAGCAGCAGAAATACTACCACCACATACGGCCAGCACAGAACGGCGGCAATAGCGCCAATGCCCTTTGCGTATTTTTTCTCCCGCAGCCAGTCGATGCCCTGCCAGACGATGCACAGCAGCATCAGATCCTGAAAAATAGCATTCAGCGGGTAAAAGTCATCCCCGCGCCGGAAGGCCTTGGCGTAGATCATAAAGAATTCCAGCGCCGCCATAGCTGTGCCGATAGCCCAGATGCGGATAAAATACCGCTTGCGGTCATGGGTGTGGGCAAAGCCCTCCACCGTGCAGAACAGAAACAGCGGCGCACTGAGCCGCCCCAGCATACTGAACACCGTCGGGATGCAGCCGGTGAATTCAAAGAAATAATGAATGTGGTCCAGCACCATCAGCGCCAGTGCAATGGTCTTGAGCTGGGTACCGTCCAGCCCGTTTTTCAATTTTGTCAGCATACAAATTCCCCTTTCGATGATGCTATCATTGTAACAGGGAAATCTGTAGGAATTCTGAGGGAGAACTTATTTTTCCAGATCATAGCACACCAGATCCGTGGGGCCGCGCTCTGCATGGCGCATGGCCTTGTGTTCGATGCCCTCATAGGTGAAGCCCAGCATTTTCAGCTTCATTTTGCAGAACACTTTTCGGCATCGATGGCCAGCACGAACATCAGCACATGGAGCGCGTCTGCCGGGTCAACGATATCCAGCACATAGGTGTCCGTCCATTGCAGCAGCTCTTTGGAAACCGTTGCGACCGTCTCTCCCACCGGCTTTGTAATGGTGTAATCCCACCCAGGGAAATCTCCCTCCACATGCCAGCCGTTGAAATCGATGTTATACTTGGGCTTGAACCAGCCCAGTTCCTTTTCGAGGCAGCCGATATAATTTTCACCCTCATAGAGTTCAAACTTGGGCAGCCAGGTCAGCACCTCCTGC
>OKUD01000542.1_pt1 | contig 12277 bp, 9 predicted proteins | sample 1606601 | NCBI WGS metagenome assembly OKUD01 (sample SAMEA3882517, study PRJEB24775) | human gut metagenome | biome: human-associated habitat; feature: intestine environment; material: feces | place: Netherlands | collected 2009/2010
GGTGCTGCGGACGGTGTGACCGCGGGACTCCTGCCGTACTCCCGGTCCCGGTAGCTGCGGAACCGATCCTCCTCGGCCTGGGCTTCCGCCTGGCGGGCGGCCTCGCGCTCAGCCTGGCGGCGCTGGACCTCTTCCAGCATGGCGCGGCGCTCCGCGGCGGTGTACCGCGGGCGGCTCGTCGGGATGATGCCGCCGCTGTGGGCGGCATCACTGCGCCCGGGCGCGGGCTGCTGCGGTGCGCCGGGCTGCTTTTCCGGTGCAGGGGCCGCCGGGGCGGCGGGCGCCTTGCCGGTCTGCATGGCGGCAAGGGCGGCCTCGATCTCGGCGCGGGAGGCGCCCCTCTCCGCCATGGCGCGGGCGACCTCGAGCATCTCCCTGGTGATGTGCGGGATAATTAAGGTCTCGGAGCGCTCCTCGCCCCGGCGCTTATTCGGGTTTTGTTGAATTGGCAAGGCGCTGCTCCTCCTCTCTCATAAAGCGGATGCGTTCGGTACGGTGGCTGATGAGGTCGAGCCATTCGGGGATGGAGCTGACGATCAGCAGCGCACAGCAGGCCGCGCACTCATACGGGCTGAACACGCGGAACACATAGGTCATGATGCCCAGCGCCGCGCCGTAGATGATGCGGCTCATGCGGCGGTCCGGCATCGTGACCGGCTCACAGACCAGGAACAGGCCGGTGAACAGTGCCGTGCCGGACAGGACGACATATTTTTCCAGATAGAAGCGCTGGCGGATATATTCCCACGGCAGGCTGAAGGTCGGCAGCTCGTTCAGATTCGGGAAGAACCACGGCAGACCGATGACAAAGATAAAGAACGGAATAACGACAGAAAGCTTGATGTGCCCGCGCACAAGCAGGAACAGCCCGCAGGCCATCACGACCAGCGCTGCGCTGGTGCCCATGGCGGCGGAGACGTTGCCGGTCAGCAGGTTCATCGTGCTGGCACTTGGCAGACCGCCATCCCGCAGAGTGGCGTTCATGCCCTCGACGAGAGTGGTGTTCACGCTGCCGAACAGCGGCAGCTGCGTGCCGGGAATGGGGTACGAAAAGACGTCCTGCGGCCACGAGATACCGGCCACGACGACGCCGACGGCGGCGGGATGGAACGGATAGTGGCCCTCGCCGCCGAACGCCTCCTTGACGAGCACGGCGACGATGACGGCGGAAATGACGATGGGATACGAGATGCTGGCAGGCATCAGCAGCACGATGAGCGCGGCAAAGCACTCACTGGACGGCTCATGGGACTGGTAGCCCGTGCCGTGCAGCGGGGCCAGGGCACAGTCGCACAGGTAGGCGGTCAGCAGTGCGGCCAGCAGCAAAAGCACCGGGCGCGCACCGTAGTAATACCACGACATGCCGATCAGCGGGACTGTGCACCACAGCAGGTCACTGTAGTAGCTGTAGTTCGCGCTGCGTTCAACTTTTTTACGATTGGGCATAGGGAAAAAGCTCCTTTACTTGCTGTGCAGGACGTTTACCACAGCGGCAGGATCCATGGCATGGAACAGCGAGCTTCCGGCCACGAGCCAGTCGACCCCGGCAGCGATGCACAGGGGGCCGGTCTCGGTGTTGATGCCGCCGTCCACCTCGATCAGGGTATCACAGCTTCGGCGGGTGCGCTCGGCACAGATGGCGGCAATGCGCGTGGGGGTGGTGGGGAGAAACTTCTGCCCGCCGAAACCGGGCTCCACGCTCATGACCAGGATCAGATCGACAACGCCCAGATACGGGAAAACAGCTTCCACCGGCGTGCCGGGGCGGATGCTGATGCCGACTTGGCAGCCCGCAGCGCGGATAGCGGCGATGACCTCCTCTGCCGTGTCCGGCACAGCTTCGAGGTGGAAGGTGATGAGGCTGGCCCCTGCCCTGGCAAAGTCGGCGGCGTAGCGGGCCGGGTCACTGATCATCAGGTGGACGTCGTAGTAGACGTCGGGCATAGCGGCATGCAGGCATTTCAGCACCGGCGCGCCGTAGCTGATATTGGGTACAAAGTGCCCATCCATCACGTCAAAGTGCATCAGGTCGACACCGGCCTCCAACAGGCGGGTGCAGTCATGCTTCAGGTTGGCAAAATCAGCAGACAGGATCGATGCGGCAATTTTCGTCATAATGTATATACTCCCTTAATAGTCCCTCTTTGTTGTACGTAGTATGTGCAGTGCGCACATATAAAACTATTATAGCCCATTGCGCCCCAAAAAGCAAGAAGCCCGCAGACCGGGTGTCCCGGTTTGCGGGCTGGGGCAAAAGGGCTTCCCCCGAGGGGGAAGCTGTCACCGCAGGTGACGGATGAGGGGAGAGCTTACGGAGAAAGCCCGTAAACGGGCGGCTGCCGCAGGCTTGCCCCTCATCCGGCCTCGGGCGGGGCCTCGGCCACCTTCCCCCGAGGGGGAAGGCTTATTTCTTTTCACTGTGCCAATGATGCACGGTCTGCAGCTGGAACTCAAAGTCGCGGGCATCCTTGGCAAGCTGGCTCGAGAGGATGATGCCCGAGATAAACAGCAGCAGCGCCGCCACCAGCACAAAGCAGCAGACGATCAAAGTCGGGAAGCGCGGCACAAGGCCGGTCCGGAAATACTCGCCCAGCACCGGGATCATAAAGCCGATGCCGAACACGGCCAGGATCGCGGCCAGAATGCCGAAAAAGCTGAACGGGCGGTAGTTCTTGAACAGCCGCGCAATCGTGCCCAATACCTTAAAGCCGTCGGAGTAGGTGTTCAGCTTGCTCTCCGACCCTTCCGGACGGTCACGATAGTCAATGATAACGTTCTCGACCTGCATGTTGCGCTGCAGGGCGTGGATCGTCATCTCGGTCTCGATCTCAAACCCGCGGGACAGCACGGGATAGGTCTTGACGAACTGGTAGCTGAACGCACGGTAGCCGGTCATAATGTCCTTGATCTTGCCGCCAAACAGATGATTTGTGAAGAACCGCACCAGATCGTTGCCGAAGTTGTGGAACGGGCGCTTGTTCTGGGTGTAGTAGGTGCTGGACAGGCGGTCACCCACGACCATATCTGCCTGACGCTCGGTCACAGCGGCGACCATCTCGGGCGCAGCCTCGGCCGGATAGGTGTCATCGCCGTCCACAAGAATGTACGCCTCTGCGTCGATCTCGCGGAACATGCGGCGCATGACATTGCCCTTGCCCTGCTGGTACTCGTGGCGGACAACGGCCCCGGCTCCGGCGGCCAGCTCGGCAGTGCCGTCGGTGGAATTGTTGTCGTAGACGTAGACGGTGGCGTCGGGCAGGACGCGGCGGAAATCCGAGACGACCTTCTCGACAGTCTTGGACTCGTTGTAGCAGGGGATCAGAACGGCGATTTTATCCATAATAACAGGACCTCCGGGCGGATTTTACATCCAGAATTGAACAAGGCGGCTGACGGTGTAGTAAAGGGAAGGATTCATGCCCTGCAGATACGGCTCCATGGCAAAGAGCGTGCAGAAGCGGTAGACGGCGGTATATGCCACAGCGGCGGCCATGACGGTGTGCAGTGCGGGCAGCGCCGCAGCGGCAGTGCCCTCCCCCAGCGCTGCGCGGCGGGAGAGCGCACCCTCGGCGCAGAACCAGCACAGCGCCGCGCCAAGCAGCAACACGGGACTGTAATCCATCAAATAGCGGTAGAGCACCCCGGCCATCTCGCAGTCAACGACGGTCATGACGACCATGGCGGCCAGGCTGCCGTAGACCACACAGGCGGTGACACGGCGGCGGTGCAGGCAGCGGCGGAACGCGGGGAGCAGCGGCAGCGCCAGCACCCACAGGTACGGCGTGGCGGTCAGAATGCCGCCCGTGAACTTCTCGCTGATCGTGCGGATGACGGCGTTCGTCTGGACGTCGGTCTCCCGCAGGAACGGGAAAACACCCTGCCAGCTGGACAGCTCGAACAGACTCGTGAACACAGCCGGGCCGATGCGCACGGCGTTGAAGCCGCGCTGGGTCATATCGTTGCCGGTCAGGTTGTAGTTGGCGCCAAAGTCAAAGGGCGAGCCGAACCGCGCAGCGTTGTACCACATGAGCCCGGCAGCGACCAGCACCACCGGCAGCAGAAACGCGGCGGCCTCCCCTGCCCCGGCGCGGCTGCGCAGCCGCTTCTGCCCGATGTACCGCGGCCAGAAGATGGGCACGGCCAAAAACGCAAACAGCTCCATCTGGGGGCGGCACCCGGCGACGAGCGCCACGCAGAGGCTGCCGAAGACGAGCTTGACGACCAGCGCACCGCGCTTTTCCACCGGCGTGCTGGCGGCGGAGAGCCAGAGCCAAAGCCCCAGCATCAGCAGCGCCGCACCGCAGAGGATGGCATATTCATAAATGTAGGGGCGCAGCAACAGATAGTAGAACTGACTGCCCAGCGCTACGGCGGCCACGGCCAGCAGGTACGCTGCGGTGGACGCCTGCGGGAACCACCGGCGCACGGCCTGCCCGACGACGCCGAAGCAGGCGGCGAGGAAGATCAGCCCCAGCAGGACCATGCAGGGCGCATAGGCCAGGTTCTGGATGCCGGTCAGTGCCTCAAACGGCAGCTGGAACAAAAGACACGGTACAATGCCAAAATAGACGTAGTAGCGCCCATTGTAAAAGGCGTGGTCCCAGTGGATGTCGTTGATTTGCGCGGCGTCGCGCGCCCCGGCATCGTAGGGGTTGTCCAGCGCCAGCAGCTCGGCGGGCGGGTCGGCCTCCAGGTCAAGGCGCCCGTTCAGCAGGCTGTGCGCCAGCGCGCCGTACTGCTGGTAGACGAAGCTGACCGTGCTCTCCCCGTCCCAGAACGCGGTGTTGTAATCTTTTGTGGCAAGGCCGGTGTTGCTCGGCTCCCAGAACGGGATGACCACGACGAAGGCAGCCAGCACAAGACCCAGCACGGCGGCTGCGGCACGGTCACAGACGTTGCCCGCCAGCCAGCGGCGGTGCCACAGCCCGCTGGCCGGGCGCAGGCCGTAGACGGCCAGCAGCGCCAGAAATATCGCGCAGAAGCGCAAAATCGAGAAATCCAGCGCGCGCGGCGCGTTGGCCGTGATGCCGCGGAAGGTCAGCGCCACCGGGAACTGCGCGTAGGTGGAGCTGTACCCGGCAGCGGTCAGCGTCAGCATCCCGACGGAGCCGGTCAGGTCTAGGCTGATGACCTGGGTGCGCGGGGCCTGCAGCCCCACCTGCCAGCTGCCGAAGCGGGTCAGCTCGGTGTTGGCGGCGTCGGTGCCCTCAATGGTGAAGATCACGGCGCTGTCGGCGTGGAGCGGCTCGGTGTCGTCGCTGACCAGACCGTCAAACCGCAGGTTGTAGATGGGCTGGTCAATGTCGAGGAACCGCAGATAGGTGCGGCCCTCGTCGAGCGAGATCGTGCCGACGCCGCGCCCGACGTTGATGTTGTCGTCAAGGTAATCGACGAGCTGAAACGGCGTGTAGCTGTGGGTGTTGAAGTAGGCCACATTGCCGACGAACACCTCCAGCCCCAGCGCCGTGACGGCCAGCAGCGGGACGACGGCCTTTAACCCTTTGCGCCCGAGGCTGCGCAGCCCGGCGGTGACAAGCCCCGCCCAGCCGGTCATGGCGGTGAGGGCGACGAGCCGGAACGCGTGGAAGCCGACGGTCAGCCCGGGGCGGTGGTAGGCGCACAGAGCGAACACCCAGACGGCCAGCCAGAGCCCGGCGGCCCAGGCAGCGTCGCGGCGGGAAACCCTGCGGTGGGATACTACCGCAGGAACCGCACCGAAGATGCCGGAGACGAGCACGGTGAGGAGCAGGGTGATTATAATAAACATAAGAATAATGCTCCTCCTTTTGTGGGATAGGTGATGTGGCAGCGGGAAATGGCCAGAGCCCTTCCGGTCATCGCTGGCGCTCGACCACCTCCCCTGAAAAGGGAGGCTTTTTTCGGGCGTACGCCCGTGAAAGGCGCCCCACAGGGTGGGGAGCTGGCTGAGTTTGCGAGGCCTGAGGGGCCTTACCCTGCGGGAGCTGCCGCTTCACTGCTTTGCATACTTCTCCATCTCGTGCAGCCAGAAATTGGTGGTGCGGTTCCAGCTGTACTTTTCCAGCACTGCATCAAGGGTGGCAACAGGCTATATGGCTAGTGCAGCGGTTCCATCGGTGAAGTTGTTACAGAGTCTATATTTTTTGTTTAAGTTCGATATGAGCTGAATTACAAAGCTGAACCAGAAAACAGCTAAGTGCGAAAAATGTAATAGAGAGTTCACGATGTGTGAAACCGAAGTGAATATAGGAGTGATTCTGTGTAAAATAGTACCACACAAAAGGCATACAAGCAACTAAACATAAAGGGGAGAAAGCTAAAATATTATGCAAAGTCAAACAATGGCGGTGTAAAGCCAATACGATAGTAACTAAGAAAAGAAGAAGCCACAGAATTTTCCACGTACGTAAATCGTATGCCTGAAGATTGTTTTTTAGGGTAGCCATATAGGTTATGGTTTGCCCCAGTGTTTCATGAGAAGAACGGAGAATAATGCTGTTATATGCTTCAGAAAAGAGGTTTTCCTGCAAGATGACAGAACCAAGCAACCATTTTTCTGCCCAGAATCCAATATAACCAATGCCCCACGATAAAGAGCAAGTTGTAATTTGGAAAAAACGTTGAGAAGGAGAACTTGTCTCTAACTGTAAATACAGAATGAGGGGGATTCCTAAGGTAACAAGCGGATATGTCAGAAAATCAAAATAACTTGTTGCCATGCCAAGTGATAAGAAAAACAACCATTTATTATATTTGTATGGCGTAGAAGAACAACACAGCCAATAGCCATAATGAGAAAACACGGAGTATATTGAAGGCAGATGCCTGTAGCTATCGGGGTTAAAGAGCAGAACATTAGTGCCAGAGGAAAAAGAAGGTGAGTTAATGAATGACAGGATAACAGATGAGCAATCCATAACATTAAGAAAAGCTGAACAAGCGTATTCAAGCGTAAGATATCTTTGTAATCCAGCAACAGAAGAAGTGGTCTCAAAATGGCCAACTGACCCTGCCAATAACGATCATATGGGCCGTGGGCAGATTCGTTGGTTGCACTGAGTGAAGAAATTAGCTTTCGATAAGACCAATTTTCATCTCCCTCTGGTGGAAGGACGGAATAAATGGCGGCAGCCTTCACAAAAGGACTTTCATTTCCATCATAGATAGCTTCGGATAAAATAGTTGCTTCTGTTAAGTAATCCAAATGCGTAGCTAAATCATCCTTTACGAGGGCAACAGAACCGTTATAAAAAACATCAGGTGTGCTCTCTAAGTGACTGCGCATACGATTAGTGGGCAGGCAGAACGCAATAACTAAGAACAAATAGCCTAAAACAGCCCCCAAAAGCAGCCAAATAACAGTGGTACCGACTTTGCACTTGAATGTAAGTGAAGTCCCTTTGGATGGGGGAGAAATAAATTTCATAGAAGTTCTCCTAGTTTATGGTTTATGCTGTTACTGATTTGCATACTTCTCCATCTCGTGCAGCCAGAACTCGGCGGTCTTGTCCCAGCTGTACTTTTTCAGGACCTCGTCGGGCGCGGCCACGGGCTGGGCGGCCAGCGCGTCAAGATCCACATCATAATCATACGGGTCAAAATACCGCGCCGTATCGCCGTACAGCTCGGGCAGGCAGGTGGCGTTGGCCAGCGCGACCGGCGCGCCCAGGGCCAGCGCCTCCAGCGGCGGGATGCCAAAGCCCTCGAACACGGCGGGGTGCAAAAACAGCTTGCAGTGCTTCATCAGCGCGGCGTTCTCGGCATCGGACACATAGCCCGGGTAGAACACATTGTGGGTGTCCTTCGCCTCGGCATCGTCGCCAAAGGCACGCAGGTCCTTGCCGCCCGCGACGACAAACGTCTTGTCGGGGCTGCGGCGGGCGACCTCTCGGATCCACTTGAAGTTTTTATGCTTTGCCAAACTGCCGAGGGCGTAGAAGTACTCCCCTTTTTTGACGCCGGGCATCTTGTCAAAAATGCTCTCGTCGGGGGTGACGTTCTTCATGTGCTCCCAGCCGTTGTAGGTGATGCCGATCTTGTCCAGCGGGATGCCGAGCTTCTCGCTGATGAGGTGCCGCTGGTTGTCGCTGACCGTGAACACCCGCTGGGCGAACCATTTGGTGGACAGGCAGTGTACCCAGAACTTGAAGCGGAAAAAGCCCTTGTCGGTATCCATGACCAGCGGGCGGATGTCGTGCAGCACCACGACGCTGCGGCGGGTCAGCAGCATATCGCTGGCAAGGCCCACGTAAAACGCATGGGTGCGGCGCAGGTAGGCGGGCAGCACGACCAGATTGTAAAAATACGGGATGGACTTGAGCGGCACCAGCCGGATGTTTTTCAGCTCCGGCAGATGGATGGGCCGCCCGTCGTCGCGGTAGGCAATGCGGACGTCCAGGCCGGTGCCCTCGATCAGCTTGTCCAGCCGGACGACATTCTCATAGACATAGCGCGGGATGCCGGTGATATTGTCACACAGTACCGTGCCGTTGATGACGATAGGGTTCAATCCAGTTCCTCCTTCTCCCAGTGGGAGCAGTCGAGCAGCTCCTGCTGCCAGTCGGCCATGCGGCGCAGGCAGTATTCCTTCAGCTCGCGCTCAAAGCGTTCCTCGCTGAAGGAGCGGCTGTGCTCACGGATTTCCTCTTTGGAACAGGCCACGCCGTCGCGCTCAAACCGCTCGATGCAGTCGGCCAGGCTCTCGACGGTCTGCTCTTTAAACCAGTAGCCGGTCTTGCCGGGCAGCACGCTCTCGCACGCGCCGCCGCGGCCATAGGCCAGCACCGGCGTGCCCGCGCTCTGGGCCTCGACGGGGGTGATGCCAAAGTCCTCTTCACCCGGGAAAAGGAAGCCCTTCGCGCGCAGGTAGTAGCTGCGCACTTCTTCGTCGGACAGACCGCCGCCCTTGAACTCGATGGTCGGCCCGGCCATGGCCCTGAGCTTGTCCAGCTCTCCCCCGCCGCCGATGACGACGAGGCGCTTGTTAAGGCGCGTGCAGGCCTGCACGGCCAGATCCACGCGCTTGTACCAGGTCAGACGGCCCACGGTCAGGTAGAAGTCCTCCTTTTCGACAAAAGGCGACTCGTTGATGTGGCAGCAGGGGTAAATGACATCGCTGTCACGCCGGTAATATTTTTTGATGCGCTGGGCGATATAATGCGAGTTGGCGATGAAATAATCCACGCGGTCCGCGGCGCACTTGTCCCAGATGCGCATTTTGTGCATCTGGCCGGGCATGACGAGCTTCGCCAGCCAGTTGGCGTTGTCGCGGTAGGTGTAGTAAAAATCCCACACATAACGGATCGGCGTGTGGCAGTAGCAGATGTGTACGGCATCCGGGCGGGTGATGACGCCTTTGGAACAGGAGGAGGACGACGACAGCACCAGATCGTACTCGGTCAGGTCGAACGCCTCAAACGCGCGGGGCATCAGCGGCAGCATGGCCTTGTACAGCCTGTTGGAGAAGGGCACCTTCTGGAACCAGCTTGTGCGGATGTCATAGCTTTTAAAGTGCTCGGGCATGTTTTTGGGGTCGTACACAAGGGTGTAGATGACGGCATCGGGGAAAACGCGCTTCATGGCGTCCACAACGCGGTCCCCGCCGGCGTAGCCGACAAGCCAGTCGTGAACGATGGCGACCTTGGGCTCCTTTTTGCTCATTACAGACACTCCCGTCCGGTAACGCACAGGGCGTTATTGTAGTTTTTCGTCGTTGACCATCTTGCCGCCGAACACGGTGCGGAAGATGATCTTGATGTCCAGCGCCACGGTCCAGTTTTCGATGTACCAGATGTCGTAGCGGATGCGCTCGGCAATGTCGGTGTCGCCGCGCAGGCCGTGGATCTGCGCCCAGCCCGTGCAGCCGGGGCGGACCTGCTGGCGCACAAGGTAGCGCGGGATCTCCTCTTTAAAATGCTCCACATGGTAGGGCACCTCGGGCCGCGGCCCGACGAGGGACATATCCCCTTTCAGCACGTTGAAGAACTGGGGCAGCTCGTCCAGGCTGAACTTGCGGATAAAGCTGCCGAAGTGGGTCTTGCGCGGGTCGCAGTCGGTGGACCAGCCGGTCTCCTGCTGCACATTGACCCGCATCGAGCGGAACTTGTACATCATGAAGGGCTTTTTGTTCAGGCCGATGCGCTCCTGCCTGAAGATGACCGGCCCGGGGCTGGACAGCTTGACGCCGATGGCGGTCGCCAGCATGATGGGGCTGGTCAGGATAATCAGAATCAGGCTGCCGATAATATCAAGCCCGCGCTTGACAGCGGCGTTGAGCAGATTGTCAAACGGCGTCTGCCGCACATTGATGAGCTTGCACTCGTCCAGCACGTCAATGGTGGGCCGGGCGGGCAGATAGTCGCTGTAGAACGGTACCATCGTGATGCGCACGCCGTTTTTGTCGCAGGCGGCAAAAACGTGGGGCAGCAATTCGATCTCGTCAGCCTCCAGCGCTACGACGACCTCATCGACGGCAACCTCGTCGAGCCGGGCGGACAGCGCATCATAGCTGCCCATGTAGCGCACACCAAGACCCGGTTCTTCGGTTCCGGCCAAATAGCCGTCCACGACAAAGCCGTAGTAGGGGTTGTGCTCGAGCGCGCGCAGATAGAGCGCGGCGGATTTACCGCCGCCCACCAGCAGGATATGGCGCAGACCCAGCCCTTTGCGTCGGCGGGCGCGGTCTACCCAGCGCAGGATCATACGCTCGATCACGACGCCTGCCGTGCCGAGGATGTAGAACAGCGCCAGTACGATACGGGAGTAGTCGTCCAGGTGCATCAGATACAAAGCACCAATGAAGATCAGCAGTCCCGCCGCGTTGATGACGGCAATCTTGGTGCAGCGCTCGGCCAGGCCGCGCAGCCGCGTGGTGCTGTAGATACCGGCGACCCAGTAGATGAGCACGAGCACCAGCGACGTGGCCAGCCCGGCAATGATGTTGCGCGGGTCCCGGGCCACGGCCAGCGCAGGCCCTGCGCCGCCCGGCTCAAAGTAGCGGACGTAATTGAAACGGATATAGTTGGCAAGCAAAAAGCCGATGAAAAGCAGTGCCGCGTCCGCCAGCACATACAAAAGGCTTTTGAAGCGTTGGTTCTTTTCCAGCAAGAGGTGATGCCCTCCCTACGGTGATAGATTTAAACAATCTATTTTACCATATTTACGCCGGTATTGCAAATCAGCGGTAAAGTTCCTGCAGCTGATCCAGCGTTTTCTTCATTTCGGCGCGGACCTCCGGCGGGCCGGAGACGACGACGCCGGTGCCGAACCCGGCCACCCAGCCGAAGAACTGCGGGCTGACCTGAATCTCGGCGGTCATCGTAAAGTGCTCGCCGTCGGCGCAGGGCGTCAGGATCGGCGCGGTGCCGAACCGGTCGATCATCGCCCCGGCAAAGCGGTTCTCGCATTGCAGCGTTACCCGCTTGAGCGGGCCGTTGAACATGCCGAACATCTGCTGCATATACGTATTGACGTCGAAATTGGCGTATTCCCCGGTACCCTCGCGGGTCGTGTCGGGCAGCTGGTGGACGTTCTGCATCTTGTCGACGCGGTAGTGCTTGAGCCGCCCCTCGGTGTAGGCGATCAGATAATAGTTGCCGTTCTCCCACACAAGCACCCACGGGCTGACGCGGTAGAGCTGGCCGTCATGGCGCGGGGCCATCCGCTTTTGCAGGTTCCAGTCGCAGTATTTGAAGGTGACCTGCTCCCCTGCCGTGATGGCGGCGTGCAGCGCATCGACGGTGTACAGAATTTTCTCGTCGGTGCTCTTGATACGCCCGCTGACCAGTACCTTACGGTCCAGCTCCTCCTGCCGGTATGTGGAGGTGAACTGGCCGAGCTTGTCGATCAGGATTTTGGATTTGCGCGCCGTGATGAATTTGCTGGCGTAGACGGCATCGACAAGCAGCTTGAGCTCGGCAAGCTCAAACGGAGCCTCGGTCATATAGTAGCCGCCGCCGCGCCCGCGCTGCTGCACGATCTCATATTTGGTGTCGGGCAGGTTGTTTAAGGTATTCAGGTCATCGTAGACGCTTTTGCGCTCGGCGACGACGCCGTGCTCCTGCAATTTTTCCACCAGCTGGGGAACACTCAAGGGGTGCTTCTCGTCGGTTTCCCGGGCGAGGATCTCCAAAAGAACAAGCAGTTTGCGTTTCTGGCCTTCTTTGCGCGACATAACAGCGGCTCCTTTCCTGAGTCTGGCAGATATAGTCCTATTATACACCCTATAGGGGCGGGTGGCAAGACCGGGAACGGCTGCCTACCGGGAGGTTGTTCTTTCTTTTGGCAGCAAAAGAAAGAA